>Ga0210040_10000049_pt1 | contig 286812 bp, 279 predicted proteins | sample CryGeyCG12114_NA_FD_185462 | JGI IMG/M metagenome (GOLD analysis project Ga0210040, IMG submission 185462) | Groundwater microbial communities from aquifer - Crystal Geyser CG19_WC_8/21/14_NA (SPAdes) (version 2) | ecosystem: Environmental > Aquatic > Deep subsurface > Groundwater | place...
CCACACCCGCGACTACGGCGGCGAGATCTCGTTCTGATGCGTCTGCTGCGCACGGCGCTCACGGCCGGCGCGGTCGCCCTCTCGGGCACCGCGCTGGTCGTGGGCGCCACCCCCGCCTCCGCCCACCCCATGCCGAGCTCCGTCGTCCTGCTGGACGTGCACGAGGACCACATCGACGCCGAGCTCGAGCTCCCGGTCCAGGACCTGGGCACCGCGATGGACCTGGACCTGGTCACCGACCCCGAGCTCGCGCTCTCCGACGACGGCGCGGCACTGCGCGAGTACCTCACTGCGCACACGGTGCTGACCACCGACGGCCGGCAGTGGTCGGTGGCGGTCGAATACCTCTCGCTCGGCGACGCCGAGCAGACCTCCACCGGCCCCTACCAGGAGATCGTCGCCGAGCTGACGCTCACCCCGCCCGCCGGCGTGGGCACCCGGCAGTTCACCCTCGACTACGACGCGGTGGTGCACCAGGTGGTCACCCACTCGGTGCTGGTCTCGCTGCGCCAGGACTGGGCCGCCGGGATCGTCGAGGCCGACCAGGGCCGCGAGCTCGGCGTGATCGCCATCGACAACCGGACGATGACGATCACCCCGCTCCCGGTCGACCTGGACGACGCCAGCACCTGGGCCGGGTTCCTGGCGATGGTCGCCCTGGGCGGTCACCACATCGCCGAGGGCACCGACCACCTGCTGTTCCTGCTCACCCTGCTGCTGCCGGCACCCCTGCTGCTGGCCGGGCGGCGGCGCTGGGGCGGTGCCGCCAGCAGCCGTACGACGGTGCTGGCGATCACCCGGATCACCCTGGCCTTCACCGTCGGGCACTCGGTGACCCTGGCGCTCAGCGCCCTGGGCCGGTTCGACCTGCCCGCCCAGCCGGTGGAGGCGCTGATCGCGGCGAGCATCCTGGTCAGCGCCGTGCACGCGGTACGCCCGCTCTTCCCGGGTCGGGAGGCCCTGGTCGCCGGGCTGTTCGGGCTGGTGCACGGCATGGCCTTCTCCTTCACCCTCGCCGAGCTGAGCCTGTCGACCCCCCAGCTGGTGGTCTCCCTGCTCGGCTTCAACCTCGGCATCGAGCTGGTGCAGCTGCTGGTGGTCGCCGTGGTGCTCCCCCCGCTGGTGCTGCTGGCCGGCACCCGCGGCTACCCGGCGCTGCGCACCGTCGGCGCCGCGGTCGCCGGAGTGGCCGCCCTCGGCTGGCTGGCAGCCCGGCTCGGCTGGGCGAACCCGGTCGCCGGCGCCGCGGACACCCTCGGCGGGCACGGCGGCTGGGTCGTCGTCGCGCTCTGGCTCGCGGCGGCGGCCGTGCTGGCGGCACGACGGCTGCGGTCACCGGCCGGGGAGCCGGCGCCCGAGCGGGTCCGGGAGTCCGCGGCGTCCTGAGCCCGGGATCAGCGGTAGTTCACGTGCACGTGGTCGAAGTGGTTCTCCGTGACCCCACCCCGGTCCTCCATCGGCTTCCACGACCCGTTCGGCGAGCTGAGCATCCGCTGCTCCCAGATGACGTAGGCGACGCCGAGCTCGGCCCAGTGCTCGATGTGGTACCGGGTGATCGCATCCCCCAGCGCGGCATCGGTGAGCACCATGTAGTCCAGCGCCAGTCCGGAGGGGTGGCCGCCGGGGTCGGTGGCGCTGGCCCGGGTGCCACCCAGGGTGATGCCGCCGGCGCCGGGCACCGCCGACACGACCTGGTCGGCGGCGGCCTGCACCTGCGGCTTCACGCTGCCGGTGCTGTTGGTGATCCGGGCGACCGCGGCGGTGACCGCGCTGGACGCCGCCTCCGCTGCCGTCGTCACGCGGGCGGGTGCGGCCGCCGGCGCGACCGCCTCGTCCTCGTCCTCCTCCTCCGCAGCCGCCGCGACCGCGGCCGCAGCCGCCGCCTGCTCCGCTGCGGCTGCCGCCGCCGCCGTCGTGGCAGCGGCCGCCGCCGTGGCAGCGGCCTCGGCCTCGGCAACGGCCCGCTCCGCGGTCTCGGTCTCGACCCGCCGGCGCTCGAGCTCGGCGGCGTCGGCGTCGGCCTGCACCTGCTGGGCAGCGGTCTGCGCGGCCTCGCGGCTGCTGCGGCTGGCGGCCAGCTGCTCCAGCGGCGCCAGGTCGCGGGTCGGGTCGAGCGGCGTGGACGCCCCGGTCGTGCCCAGCTGCTCGGCCACGCTGATCGGCCCGGGGTCCTCGACCGCTGTCGCGGCGGCCCCGGTGCCGGCGATCCCGGTGCCGGCGATCCCGGTGCCGGCGAGGACGGCGACCAGCACCGCGCCCGTCACCGCGGTGCCGAGGAGGGCGCCGGCAGGCGGACGGCGGTGCGGGCGGGTGGCGCGGGGGTGCATGGCAGCGGTGCTCCGAGGGTGCGGGCGCAGCGACGACCACCCGGCGGGGAGTGCGCTGCGGCGGGTGTGCGGGCTCCCCTGCGGGGATGTGCCGACCGACCGGACCGCGTCACGCTAACCACCGATGCCGTTCCGCCACAATCCTCGACGGCGGGTCGCGCGCGCGACCCGCCGTCGCTACACCCGGGCGGCCAGGGCGTCGGTCAGCAGTGCGACCAGCGCCTCGTGCTGGACGTCGGCGGAGGACCCGACCTCCTCGTCGGAGCCGTCCAGCGCCCGCGCGGCCAGGCCCGCCTTGCTGTCGATCAGCTCGGCGATCCGGGCGTCGATGGTCTGCGCGGCGATGATCCGCCACGCGGTGACCGGCTCGGTCTGCCCGATCCGGTGGGCCCGGTCGATGGCCTGGGTCTGCTCGGCGTCGGTCCAGGACAGCTCGGCGAGCACCAGGTTGGAGGCGACCTGCAGGTTCAGCCCCACCCCGGCCGAGGTGAGCGAGCAGACGGCGATGGCGACGTCGGGGTCGTTGACGAAGGCGTCGATGTTCCGCTGGCGGGCGCCCGGCGTCTGGTCACCGCGGATCGAGGAGTACCGCACGCCCTGCTTGGTGAAGGTCTCCTCGGCGGTGTCCATGACGTCGATGTGCTTGGCGAAGAAGACGACCTTGCCGGCGCTGCGGGCCAGCTGCGCGGCGTAGTCGGCGGCCAGGCCGGCCTTCGCCTCACCGATCCGCCGCATCATGGAGAACACGTTCTCCCCGGCCTTCGCCGAGGTTGCGTCCTTCTGCTCCCAGCGGGCCACCTGGCGCACCAGGGACTCGTCGATGCCCTCGACGTCGGTGGCGGACTCGCGGGCGGCGAGCGCGGACTCGTAGCGCTTGACGAGCCGGCGGGCCAGCTCGCGCTCGGCGGCGCGGATCGACCGGCCGGCGGCGCCGTCGAGCTCGACGGGCAGGTCGGCGATCCGGCGTGCCGGGATGTCGGCGGCCACGTCGACCTTGCGCCGCCGGACGATGCCCTGACCGATCACGCACCGGCGGGCGGTCGGGTAGAAGCCGTGGTCGGCCGGGGTCAGCCCGGTCTCCTCCAGGGCGTCCATCAGCTCGCCCAGCGGCTTGCTGTCGTCGATCCAGCCGAGGAACTGCCAGATGGCCCGGAAGTCGTCGATGTCGTTGATCAGCGGCGTGCCGGTCAGCGCCATCAGCAGCGGCCGGGGGCTGCGGGAGCGGATCCGCTCGGAGAGCTCGAGCACGTGCTGCGAGCGCTGCGAGGTGCGGTTCTTGATGAAGTGCGCCTCGTCGACGACCATGCCGCGGAAGCCGAAGTCGCCCAGCCAGCCCACGTGCCGGTCGAGCACCTCGTAGTTGACGACGACGACGTCGGCGAACCCGTCGAGGGTGTCGCCGTTGCCGTTGATGACCGTGGCCCGGCGGTGCGGGGTCCACAGGCCGGCTTCGCGCGCCCAGTTGGTCTTGACCACGTTCGGGACGACGACCAGCAGCGGGTAGGCCTCGGCGGCCTCGGCGGCCAGCAGCGCCTGGGCGGTCTTGCCCAGGCCGGGCTCGTCGGCGAGCAGGAAGGTGCGGTGCCCGGCGGCGGCCGCGGCGACCAGCTGCCCCTGGTGCGGCATGAGCTCCGTGCCCATCGGGGTGAACCGGGAGGTGGGGAACGGCAGCGTCATGCACGCCGCGTCGCCGGCGCCGGCGCGCTCGAAGGAGCTCAGCAGCGGGCCGAGCAGCTCCCAGCCGGCCAGCCGGCGCGGCCGGGACGGGGCCTGCGGGACGGCGGAGAAGTCCGGGGCGAGGAAGGGGTTGGCCAGCTGCCGGGAGATCACCGACTGCGGTACGACCCGCTCGGTCGCGGCGGGAGGGGCCGCGGCGGCGGTCGGCGCGGCGGGGGCCGCGGGCTCGTCGGCGACCTCGATCCCGGCATCGCGCAGCATCTCGCGCTTGAGCCGGCGGGTGGCGTCGGAGACCACGGCGTCCTCGGACAGCAGGGCGTACAGCGCGGAGTCGCGTACCGCCGTGCGGGCCAGGATGGTGGCGATGCCGTCCAGGCGCTTGAGCTGCTCGGCGCGGCGGGCCTCGCCGAGGTCGGCGGCGGCCTTGACCCGGGCGTGCTCCTCGCGCACCAGCAGGGCCACGACCTGGAACTTCGCCCGCGCCCCGGGGGTCACCGGGCCGCGCTGGGCGGCTGCCTCGACCTCGCGCACGGCGCGGGCGAGCAGGGCCAGGACGTCGGCGGGCTCGCGGCTGCGCCGCTTGTCGCGTGCCGGCCCCCGGCGGTTGCCGGTCTGGCGCTGGCCTGTTCGAGCCACGGACTCCTCCTCTGTCGTACCGGCACGACACCCGGAACGGGGTGCCGCGCCCTCCGCCTCAGCCGGCCGGCACGTCGTCCGGGCACGACCGCGGTGGCCGCTCCGAGGAGCGGACCGGCGACCGGACCGGCGACGGCTGGAACCCGGCGGTCCGCCGACGACGGCAGACCGGAGCCGCCGGTCGGTGACGGGGCAGGGACCACCCCGGGTGTCCGCCATCAGGCGGCGGCCGCGTGGTCTGCGCTGCCACGATGCTAGCGCGCCGGTCCGCGCGGGTCGGTCGGACGCCCCCCGCCCGAGTGGTGCGGAGGCCTCAGGACGGGGACCTCGACCCGGCCCGACGTCGTCGACCATCGGCTGCAGCAGCGCCGACGTCGTGGCCCCGGCAGCGTCCGAGGGGCCCGGATGCCGAACGCGGGTGCCGTCACCGGGCCGGGACCGGCACCCCGGGCCCGGCGCGGCTCCCGGTCCGGGGGTTCAGCCGTCGATGTCGGTGCTGGTGGTCAGCTCCACCCAGGCGTCGCACTCCGCGCGCCGGGCGTCGAGCACCCCGCGGTAGGCGGCGAGGGCGTCGTTGCCCAGCAGCAGCATCGCCGGCGGCTCGGCCGACCCGACGGCGGTGAGGATCGCCTGCGCGGCCTTGGCCGGGTCACCGGGCTGGGTGCCGTGGGTGGTGTCGACCTCCTTGCGGCGCTTGCCGGCGGTGTCGGCGTAGTCGGCGATCGGGGTGCTCGACTGGGTCAGCGACCGGCCGGAGAAGTCGGTGCGGAACGAGCCGGGCTCCACCACGGTGACCGAGATGCCCAGCGGGGCGAGCTCCCCGCGCAGCGACCCGGACACCCCCTCCAGCGCCCCCTTGGCCGCGGCGTAGTAGCCCGATCCCGCCGGGGTGATCGTCGCGCCGATCGAGGAGATGTTCACGATCGCGCCCGAGCGGCGGGCCCGCATGCCCGGCAGCACCGCCTTGACCATCGCCACGGCGCCGAAGAAGTTGGCCTCGAACAGCTGCCGGACGTCGGCGTCCTCGCCCTCCTCGACGGCGGCGCGGTAGCCGTAGCCGGCGTTGTTGACCAGGACGTCGACGCCGCCGAACCGCTCCTCCGCACGCTGCACGACCGCGGTGACCTGCGCGGGGACGGTGACGTCGAGCGCGGCGGTGAGCACGCGGTCGGCGGCGCCGTCGGCCAGGTCGGCGACCGCCGCCTCGTCGCGCGCGGTGACGACCGCGTCGTGGCCGGCGGCCAGGACCGCCTCGGCGAGCGCGCGGCCGAGGCCGGTGGAGCATCCGGTGATGAGCCAGGTGGACATGGGCTTCCTCTCGCAGGGGTGCACGGGTTCGTCGGTGGCGCCGGCCTCCCGGCCGGCACCGCACGCTCTTCCCTGCCCGTCCCGGCGCCGGCGAACCCTGGGGCGGCCCGGCCTCCGACGCCGTCGCACCAGGCCGGGCGGACCCGACCGTGCGGACCCGGCCGTGCGGAGCAGAGCCCGTCCGCGGGAACTGTCGACCGTCCCGGCGAACCGTCGCTGGGCACGCGCGGCGTGATCCCGGCGGAGGAGGTCGACCAGCGCCTGCCGGTCGTCCGCGGCCCTGGTGGGTGCACCGTCAGGTGGCGCCTCCCCGGGGTGGCCCAGCTCGGCGCTCAGGGCGCCGGCCGTGGCCCGCAGCTGCTCCAGCGTGCCGGCCAGGTCGAGCTCGCCGGCGCTCAGCAGCGCCACCGTGGCGGAAGGGGCCCCGCCGGGATCCTCGGTCGAGGGTGCCGGCGGCGACCATCGAGGAGCAGGAGCGGTGGGCGGTCGTGCGATTGGGTCCAGTGGCCGCGGCGACGTCGGCGAGTTCCCGGCCCCCGAGCCGAGGAGCGCACAGATCTGCGCGACCCGGGCCACCGACCGGATGTCATCCGGCGACACCGGGGTGGCGTCCCCGTTCGCCGTGCGCGCAGCGTCGTTCGCCGGGAGACTCCTCCCCGGGCCGACGTCGACGTCACGCCCGCGGAACCGGTGCGCACGGCGACCGCGCCGGGGTGGGCGTCGAGGAGCTGCGCCGGCCGACCCCGGCCGACTCCGCCGTGGGCCGCCGACGGTCTGACCCGTGTGAGCGACCCCACCGACCGATCTGGTCGGACCACCGACCGATCTGGTCGGTGGTCGCTTACGGTCGACCCCGTGACCCGAGCGTTCCGGCAGCAGGCCGACGACCAGATCCTCGACCGGGCCGCGGCGTTGTTCGCCCAGCACGGGTTCGCGCACACCTCGGTGCAGGCCGTGGCCGACGCCGTCGGGCTGTCCAAGGCCGGGCTGCTGCACCACTTCCCCAGCAAGGACGCCCTGCACGCCGCCGTGCTCGCCCAGTCCACCGCCCTCGGGCAGCAGGTCGTCGACCTGGTGGAGGGCATGCCGCGCGGGCCGGAGCGCGACCGCCGGGCCGTGGAGGCGCTGACCGACGTCGCGCTGGCCCACCCCGGCCTGATCGCGCTGATGCTCGGCCCGATCACCCAGGGCGGGGACGACGGCCTCGACGGGGGCCTCGACGGGGGCCTCGACGGGGGCCTCGACGCGGGCCCGACCGGCGCCGGGGAGGCCGCGCTGCGCGCCTTCGGTGTCGACCCCGCGACCGCCGACACCGAGCGGGTGGTCCGCGTCGTCGGCGCGCTGGCCGCCATCGCCGTGCTCTCCCTCGCCGCGGCCCGGCACACCCGGACCACCGAGTGGCGGCCGTTCGTGGTCGCCACCTGCACCGACGCGCTCGGCCACCGCCGTCCCGGCGCCGATCGGGAGCGCCGTCCCGGCGCTCCCGGCACCAGCTCCGACCAGGTGGAGGCCTGACCCATGGCTCTGTTGTTGTCCCGACTCGGTGCGCTCGCGCACCGGTACCGGCTGGCCGTCGTGCTGGTCTGGCTGCTGGTCCTCATCGGCGGCGGCGTCGGCGCCGCCACGCTGGGCGGCACCACCTCCAACAGCTTCTCCATCCCGGGCCAGGAGTCCACGACCGCGCTGTCGCTGATCGAGCGCGACTTCGGCGCCGGTGGCAACGGGGCCACGGCCCGGGTGGTCGTGCAGTCCCCCGACGGCTCCCCGCTGACCGCGGGCGCCAACGCCGCGGCACTGACCGACCTGGTCACCGACCTGGCCCAGCTGCCCGGCGTCGTGTCCGCGAGCAACCCGCTGGACCCGGCCGCGCCCGCGGTCAACGCCGACCAGACCGTCGCCTACAGCACGGTCGCCTATCCCGAGCCGGTCGGCGGGGTCACCGTCGAGGAGCAGGACGCGCTGGTGGCCGCCGTCGACGAGGCGCGCGCCGCCGGGCTCACCGTCGAGATCGGCGGCGAGGCGCTCACCGAGGCCGTGGCGATCGGCGGTGTCGGCGAGGCCGTCGGCGTCGTGATGGCGCTGGTCATCCTGGCCGTCACCTACGGCTCGCTGGTCACGGCGGGCATGAACCTGCTGACCGCGATCATCGGGGTCGGGGTCGGCATCATGGGCATCACCATCGCCACCGGGTTCCTGGACCTGAACTCGACCACCTCGGCGCTGGCCGGCATGCTCGGCCTGGCCGTCGGCATCGACTACGCGCTGTTCATCATCAGCCGGTACCGGCAGGAGCTGCGCCGCGGCTCGGACGTCGGCACCGCCGTGGCGACCGCGGTGGGCACCGCCGGCTCGGCCGTGGTCACCGCCGGGCTCACCGTGGTCATCGCGCTGGTCGGGCTGGCCGTCGTGGGCATCCCGTTCCTGACCCAGATGGGCATCGCCGCCGCCGGCACGATCGTCGTCGCCGTCCTCGTCGCCCTCACGCTGGTGCCCGCGGTGCTGGCCTTCCTCGGCCGCCGGGCACTGCCCCGGAAGCTGCGCAACGCCCCGGCGGAGACCGGCGGCGCCTCGGCGCGCGGGCGCGGGTTCCTCGCCGGCTGGGTCACCGCCGTCACCCGGCACCGGGTGGTCGCCCTGCTGACCGCGGTGGTCGCGCTGGGCGTCATCGCCGTCCCGTTCTTCTCGATGCGGACGACGCTGGTGCAGGCCCTGCCCGCCGACAGCACCCAGGGCCGCGCCGAGCGGCTGCTGGCCGACGGCTTCGGCGAGGGCTTCAACGGCCCGCTGACCGTGCTCTTCGAGGGCGACGGCGCGGCAGAGGCCGCCGCGGGCGCCAGCGGGGAGATCGCCGGCCTGACCGACGTCGTCGTGGTCACCCCGCCCGTGCCGAACGCCGACGGCACCGCGGCGCTGCTCACCGTGATCCCCGGGTCCGGGCCCTCCAGCCAGGCCACCGAGACCCTGGTCGCCGACCTGCGCGCGCAGCTGACCGGCGTCGAGGGCGTGGACGCCTACGTCACCGGCTCCACCGCGGTGAGCGTCGACGTCTCGGAGTCCCTGGACGCCGCGCTACCGGTCTACCTGGTGCTGGTCGTCGGCCTGGCGCTGGTGCTGCTGGTGCTGGTCTTCCGCTCGCTGCTCGTGCCGCTGGTCGGCGTGCTGGGCTTCCTGCTCACCATCGGCGCCTCGCTCGGCGCCACGGTGGCGGTGTTCCAGTGGGGCTGGCTGGCCGACGCCATCGGCGTGCCGAGCACCGGCCCGCTGCTGAGCCTGGCCCCGATCCTGGTCATCGGGATCCTGTTCGGGCTGGCGATGGACTACCAGATCTTCCTGGTGTCCCGGATGCACGAGGCGCACAGCTCGGGAGCTGCCTCGCTGGAGGCCGTGCGCACCGGCTTCCGCCAGGCGGCGCCGGTCGTGGTCGCCGCCGCGCTGATCATGTTCTCGGTGTTCGCCGGCTTCTTCACCGGCGACGAGGCCACGATCAAGACGATCGCGTTCGCGCTGGCCACCGGGATCCTGGTCGACGCCTTCGTCGTCCGGATGGTGGTCGTGCCCGCCGCGCTGGCGCTGCTGGGCGAGCGCGCGTGGTGGCTCCCCCGCTGGCTGCGCTGGCTCCCCCGGCTCGACGTCGAGGGCACCGCGCTGGAGCACCGGACCGCCGAGCCGGTGGGCGCCGGCGCCCGCTGAGCCCGCACCGCCTGGGCGGTGCGGAGCCCCGGCGCCGTCACCGCGCGGCGGTCCCGGTGCCGGGGCAGAGTGGGCCGCAGACCGGTACGACCAGGCGAGCAGGAGGACACCGTGGCCGAGATCGCCTACATCTCCGAGGTGCGCGTCGAGCGGCTGGGCGGGTCGCTGCGGGCGGCCCACCTGCCCGGGGAGACCGAGCCGACCGTCTACGGCATGCACGGGGCCATCGCCGAGCACTACGGCGCCGACCCGGGGGCCGGCCCCAGCCACGCCAGCACGATCGACCACCTGGTCGGCGCCGCCCTCGGTTAGCTCACCGGGACGTTCGCCGGGGCCCTGGCTGCCCGGCGGATCGACCCCACCGGTCTGGTGGGGCACGCCCGCGGTGAGGTGGAGCTCGACGGCAGGGTGCTGGTGCTCCGGCGCATCGCGGTGACCTACACCGGCCTGGACGTCGCCGCGGAGGACGCCGAGCGAGTCCAGCGCGTGCTCGCCGTGCACGCGCACGGCTGCCCGGTCGCCCGCAGCCTCGAGGGGTCGATCGAGATCACCACCCGGCTGGGCTGATCGGCTGCCCCCGGCCGCCGCCCGACGTAGCCTGGGGAGGGTGACCGTCGCACCGCACCCGACCGTGGTCCTGGACAGCTCCTTCGCCCGCGAGCTGCCGGAGATGACCGTCGCCTGGCAGGCCGAGCCGGCCCCCGACCCGCAGCTGCTGGTGCTCAACGAGCCGCTGGCCGCCGACCTCGGCCTGGACGCCGACCGGCTGCGCGGCCCGGACGGCGTGGCGCTGCTGACCGGCTCGGGCGTCCCGGCCGGGGCCACCCCGGTGGCGATGGCCTACGCCGGGCACCAGTTCGGCGGGTTCAACCCGCGGCTCGGCGACGGCCGGGCCCTGCTGCTCGGCGAGCTCACCGACCCCGCCGGGTACGTGCACGACCTGCACCTCAAGGGCTCCGGGCGCACACCGTTCGCCCGCGGCGGCGACGGCTTGGCCGCGGTCGGCCCGATGCTGCGCGAGCACGTGGTCAGCGAGGCGATGGCCGCCCTGGGCATCCCCACCACCCGCTCGCTGGCCGTGGTGGCCACCGGGCGCACCGTGCGCCGGGAGACCCCGCTGCCCGGCGCCGTGCTGGCCCGGGTCGCCAGCAGCCACCTGCGGGTGGGCAGCTTCCAGTACGCCGCGGCCAGCGGGGACGTCGGGCTGCTGCGCCGGCTCGCCGACGTCGCCATCGCCCGGCACCACCCGGCGGCCGCGGACGCCGAGCAGCCGTACCTGGCCCTGTTCGAGGCCGTGGTCGCCGCCCAGGCGCAGCTGGTCGCTCGGTGGATGCAGGTGGGTTTCGTGCACGGGGTGCTCAACACCGACAACGTGACCATCTCCGGCGAGACCATCGACTACGGCCCGTGCGCGTTCCTCGACGCCTACGACCCGGCCACGGTCTACAGCTCGATCGACACCGGCGGGCGCTACGCCTACGGCAACCAGCCGATCGTCACCGAGTGGAACCTCGCCCGGCTCGCCGAGGCCCTGCTGCCGCTGCTGGCCGACGACCAGGAGCAGGCGGTCGCGCTCGCGGTCCCCGCGCTGGAGCGGTTCCGGCCGCAGTACGGCGCGGCGATGACGAGCGGCTGGGCGGCCAAGCTCGGCCTGCCCGCCGGCCTGGACGACGCCGTGACCACGCCCCTGGTCGAGGGCCTGCTGGCCCTGCTGCAGGCCGACCACGTCGACCTCACCTCGTGCTGCCGGGCCCTGGCCGGCGCCGCCCGCGGCGATGTCCCGCCGGTGCGCGACCTGTTCCTCGACCTGGCCGGGATCGACACCTGGCTGGCCACCTGGCGCGCGCTGGGTCCGGACGCCGACGCGATGGACCGGGTCAACCCGGTGTACATCCCCCGCAACCACCTGGTCGAGGAGGCGTTGACCGCGGCGACCGACGGCGACCTCGACCCGTTGCACCGGCTGCTGGACGCGGTGACCGACCCCTTCACCGAGCGCCCCGGTCTGCAGCGGTACGCCGCCCCGGCGCCGGTCGACTTCGGGGTCTACCGGACCTTCTGCGGCACCTGAGCCCGGCTGCGCCGGCAGGCGGGTCGAGCGTGCCGGGGGGCGGAGGCCGGGGGTGGGCCCTCAGGGACCCGCCCACCCGGCCGCTCACCGGCGGGCGTCCTCCTGCTGCCGAGCGACCTCCCGGGCCCGGGCGCGCTCGCGCTGCGGCTCGACGGTGTACTTGGGGTCCCGCGCGCTGGTCATGCCGGCGTCGAACACCCCGAACCGGGTCAGCGCCGACCCCGCGGCCACCAGCGCACCGCCAGCGACGGCAGCCCAGCGACGGCGGCCGGCCACCAGCAGCAGGCCCGCACCGGTCGCCGTGCTCGTCCGGGCGAGCCGGAGCAGCAGCCCGGCCCGGCCGATCCGGAACGGCTCGCTGACCAGCCCGTGGCCGTGCTCGACGCGCTGCATCACCGCGAGCTCCACCGCCGCGCCGGCGATGGCCATCCGCCGGGCCGGCGCGGCCTCGGCGACCGGGGTGAACACCGAGCACAGCGCACCGCCGCCGGCCGCCGCGGAGCCGGCGAACAGGTACGGCAGCTCGCGGTGCGGCTCGTGCCAGGAGGGCACCGCGGTGTTGGCGATCAGCACCGCCGTGTAGGTGGTCATCGGCCCGCCGAGCACCGCCGCCACCGCACCGGTGACCCGGCGCAGCCGCGGGAACCAGCCGAGCAGCTGGGCCCCGGCGGTGGCGGTGGTCAGCGCGCTGAACGGCGCCAGGATCCACGAGCCGACCGACAGCGGCGAGGTCACCTTCAGCACCCGCAGCATGTGCAGGAAGCGGGCGGGCCGGCCCAGGTCGTGGACCAGGAACCCGACGCTGGCCAGCGCACCGGCGCTGGCCACCCGGTGCGCGACCGCCGCCAGCGCCGGCCGGTCGGTGACCTCGGCCAGGGTGCCGAGCATCGCCGACGTGCCGGCCGCACCCCCGAGGAACAGGTAGGCCGGGACGTCGGGCTGCTTCCAGGTCGGCGCCTTGAGCACCGGCCGCCCGTAGTAGGAGGTGAACTCGGCCTCCGCCACCATCGAGACGCCGGGCTTGCTGCCCGTGCCCCGCCGCCGGGACTCGCGCTGCTGCGCCGGCGCCCCGTCGGCCCGCCGCCAGCCGGCCCCCGGCTCCGGGATGCCGGCCCCCGCGCTCACTGCCGCCGCCCGGCGAAGGCCGAGAGCGCCAACCCGAACGCCAGCGCAGCACCGCCCGCCGCGTGCCGCCACATCGCGGGCAGGTCGCGGGTGGTGACCACCGGGTCCGGTGGCAAGCCGTAGACCTCCGGCTCGTCGAGCAGCAGGAAGAACGCCCCGACCCCGCCGACACCGTCGCTCTCGTCCCGGCCGTAGAGGCGGGCGCCCTGGACGTTCTCCGCCTGCAGCGCGGCCAGCCGGGCATCGGCCCGGGCCTGCAGCTCGTCCAGGTCACCGAACTGGATCGACTCGGTCGGGCAGGCCGTGGCGCAGGCCGGCATCAGCCCATCGGTGAGGCGGTCGTAGCACAGGGTGCACTTGAACACCCGGCCGTCGTCCTCGCGCTGGTCGATGACGCCGTAGGGGCAGGCCGGCACGCAGTAGCCGCAGCCGTTGCAGATCTCCTCCTGCACCACCACCGAGCCGTACTCGGTGCGGAACAGCGACCCGGTCGGGCACACGTCCAGGCAGGCGGCGTGCGTGCAGTGCTTGCAGACGTCGGAGGACATCAGCCAGCGGATCTCCCGGTCCCCCGACTGCGTCTGCTGCGGCGCGCTCTGCTCGGCCGTGGTCGCCGAGGCGGGCACCCCGCCGTGCACCACGGGCGGGTCGGCCAGCGGCCGCACGCCGGGCGGGCCGAGCGTGGGCATCGGCAGGTCGACGGCGCGGCTCTGCTCCACGAACGCCACGTGCCGCCAGCTGTTGGCACCCAGCATCCCGGTGTTGTCGTAGGACTCCCCGGTGAGGGCGAAGGCGTCGACCTTGCCCTGCGCGTCGTCCATCGGGAGGGTGTTCCACTCCTTGCAGGCCACCTCGCAGGCCTTGCACCCGATGCACACCGAGGTGTCGGTGAAGAAGCCGACCCGGGCCGGGTGGTCGCCGGCCGAGCTGCTCTGGTCGACCACGTCGGGCACCGGACCGAACAGCCGGTTGCCCGGGTCGTCGCCGGTGAACGCCGCGCTCAGGGAACTGATGGTCATCGCTGCACCTCGATCGGGGCCTGCCCGTTGGGTGGCAGCAGGCCGCTGCCCGAGCCGGCGCGCTGCCGGTAGCCCTCCACGAACTCCACCAGCGCCGGGCCGCGGGGGCGCCGTCCGGGCTGGATGTCGCAGGTGGCCACCTTGGACTCCTGGATGTGCACGTTCGGGTCGAGCACCGCACCCAGCACCTCGTTGGCCGAGTCGCCGGTGGTGAGGCCGTTGCTGCCCCAGTGGTAGGGCAGCCCGACGGTGTGCACCACGCGGCCGGCCACGTGCAGCGGCCGCATCCGCTCGCTCACCAGCACCCGCGCCTCGATGGCGTTGCGGGCGCTGACGATCGTCGCCCAACCCATGTGCTCGAGCCCGCGCTCGTGCGCCAGCTGCGGGCTGACCTCGCAGAAGAACTCCGGCTGGAGCTCGGTGAGGTAGGGCAGGTTGCGGCTCATCCCGCCGGCGGTGTGGTGCTCGGTGAGCCGGTAGGTGGTCACCACGAACGGGAACACCTCGCTCTGCGCCGGGTTGGGCCGGTTCCACGCCGCACGGATCTCCTGCCGCGCCGGGTTGGCCTGCCGGCCGTACAGCGGGTTGGGCACCGGCGACTCGGCCGGCTCGTAGTGCGTCGGCATCGGCCCGTCGGCCAGCCCGGAGGGCACGAACAGCCAGGCCTTGCCGTCGTTCTGCATGATGAACGGGTCGGCGCCGCCGATGCCGTCCTCGGCCTGCGCCCCGTCCGGGGGCACGTAGTCCGGCGGCTTGGTGGCCTCGAAGTCCGGCACGTCCGGCCCGGCCCAGCGCCCGGCGTCGGCATCCCAGTACGTGTAGGCCTTCCGCTCGCTCCACGGCCTGCCCTCGGGGTCGGCCGAGGCCCGGTTGTAGAGGGTGCGGCGGTTCATCGGCCACGCCCAGCCCCACTCCGGCGCCACCCAGTCCTGCTCCCGGTGCGGCTTGCGCCGGGCCGCCTGGTTGGTCTCGTCGGCGTAGACGCCGGAGTAGATCCAGCAGCCGCAGGCGGTGCTGCCGTCGTCCTTGAGCTCCGTGTACCCGGAGACGGCCGCGCCGTCGGGGCCGGTGCCGCTGATCTCCCGGAGCACCGCATCGGCGCTGGGCTCGCGCAGCGGGCCGTGCGTCGGGTAGGACCACGTCAGGTCCAGCACCGGCCGGTCACGGGGGTCGGTGGACCCGGCCAGCTTCTCCCGGATCAGCTGCCCCAGGTGGAAGTAGAACCACAGGTCGCTGCGGGCGTCGTCCGGTGGCTCGATCGCCTGGTGGTGCCACTGCAGCAGCCGCTGGGTGTTGGTGAAGCTGCCCTCCTTCTCCACGTGCGCGGCCGCCGGCAGGAAGAACACCTCGGTGCCGATGTCCTCGGTGCGCAGCTCACCGGTCTCCAGCTCCGGGCCGTTCTGCCAGAAGGTGGCCGACTCGATCAGCTGCAGGTCCCGCACGACCAGCCACTCCACGTTGGCCAGCCCCAGCCGGGCCATCTTGGCGTTCGCGTGCCCGACGACCGGGTTCTCCCCGACCAGGAAGTAGCCGGGGACGTTGCCCTGGATCTGCTGCGCGATCGTCTGGTAGGAGCTGTGGTCACCGGTCAGCCGCGGCAGGTGGTCGAAGCAGAAGTCGTTCTCCGGCTGCGCCGCGTCCCCCCACCACGCCTTGAGCAGGCTGACCGTGTAGTCGCGCATGTTCCCCCAGAAGCCCACCGAGCCCGACGCCTCGGCGACGAACTCCGCCAGGTTGCGGTGCTCGGCGGCATGCGGCATCGGGATGTAGCCGGGCAGCAGGTTGAACAGGGTCGGGATGTCGGTGGACCCCTGGATGCTGGCGTGCCCGCGCAGCGCCAGGATCCCGCCACCGGGGCGGCCCATGTTGCCCAGCAGCGCCTGCAGCACCGAGGCCGTGCGGATGTACTGCACGCCGACGGTGTGGTGCGTCCAGCCCACCGAGTAGACGAAGGCCGACGTCCGCTCCCGCCCGGAGTTCGCCACCAGCGCCTCGGCGACCTTGCGGAAGGTCGCCGGCTCGACGCCGCAGACCTCGTGCACCATCTCCGGGGTGTACCGGGCGTAGTGCCGCTTGAGCACCTGGAAGACGCAGCGCGGGTGCTGCAGCGTCTCGTCCCGCATCGGCTTGCCGCCGATCGTCGTCCCGCCGCTGCCGGCCTGCTCCGAGCCGCTGACCTCGTGCTCCTCCTTGCCGTGCGGCTGCTGGTCGCCCGGGTGCGCGTCCGGGGAACCGGAGGCGCCGGGCTGCGGCGACTGGCGCTGACCGGCCGCGGCGGTCATCGGGGCGCCCGCGTACTGCCAGCTGGTCTCGTCGTAGGAGCCGCTCTCCTCGTCGAACCCGGAGAAGACGCCGTCCAGGTCCTCGGTGTCGGCGAAGTCCTCCCGCAGGATGGCCGCGGCGTTGGTGTAGGCCACCACGTACTCGTGGAACCAGCCGTCGGTGGACAGCACGTGGTTGATCAGCCCACCGAGCCAGGCGATGTCGGTGCCGGCGCGCAGCTGCACGTGCACGTCGGCCAGCGCGCTGGTGCGGGTGAACCGCGGGTCGACGTGGACGATCGTCGCCCCGCGCGCCTTGGCCTCCATCACCCACTGGAAGCCCACCGGGTGGGCCTCGGCCATGTTCGACCCCTCGATGACGATGCAGTCGGAGTTGGCCAGGTCCTGCTGGAACATCGTGGCACCGCCACGACCGAACGAGGTCCCGAGACCCGGGACCGTCGAGGAGTGCTATATCCGGGCCTGGTTCTCCACCTGCACCGCGCCGAGGGAGGTGTAGAGCTTCTTCATCAGGTAGTTCTCTTCGTTGTCCAGCGTCGCGCCGCCGAGGCTGGCGATGCCCATCGTGCGGTTGACCCGCATCCCGTCGGCGGAGTCCTGCCAGGTCTCCCGGCGGGTGGCGATCACCCGGTCGGCGATCATGTCCATCGCCGTGTCCAGGTCGAGCGGCTCCCAGTCGGTACCGTGCGGCCGCCGGTAGAGCACGTGCGTCTGCCGGGTGGGGCTGGTCACCAGGTTGCGGCTGGCCGCGCCCTTGGGGCAGAGCCGGCCGCGGCTGATCGGCGAGTCCGGGTCGCCCTCGATCTGCACGACCTGCTCGTCCTTGACGTAGACGCGCTGACCGCAGCCCACCGCGCAGTACGGGCAGATGCTCTTCACCACCGCGTCCGCGCTGGCGGTTCGGGCAACCAGGGAGTCGGTCTTCTTGCTCCGCACCGCGTCGCCCCGGCCGAACGGGTCGCCGCCGGTGAACTGCCGGAACACCGGCCAGGAGTCCAACCAGGTCTTCATCGTGTCTCCTCCGGATCAGGCCGGGTCGGGGTCATGGGAGCTCTCCTTCTCGTCCCGGAGGCCCGCTGGGCCAGCGGTTCCCGGGGCCTGCGCCCCAGCGACGTGGCGCGGGCCTCGTCGTGCAGCCGGGCAGGAACCCGGCCAGCAGGACGGAGCCGAGGGCGGCGACGAGGTGCAGCTGCCCGATGACCTCGTGGTCGGTCGTCCGCGGCAGCACCAGCGGCCTCGAGCCCCGGCGGGCCGGCTGCATCGTCTCGGCGCGGAGCTCGATCGGGCTCCGGCTGCAGGACGGCCACGGTTCACCAGTCCACTTCCCCACGAACGGGACGGCGGCGGCGCCGGGCCTGGGCGCACTGCTCAACCTAGGTGACGGCAGGCGGTCCGGGCCAGCCGGGTCGGGCCGGTCCTGCGTCGTCCGGCCCGGACCGGGTAGCACCGGGGCATGAGCGGGAAGACGGCGGCGGACTACGCGGACGACTACACCGAGCCCGAGCTGCGGGCCCGGCTCAAGGAGGAGATCAAGGCCGGTGACCGGGGCGGCCGGCCGGGCCGGTGGAGCGCGCGCAAGAGCCAGCTGCTGACCACCGGGTACGAGGAGCAGGGCGGCGGCTACGTGCACGAGGGCGAGCGCACCCCGGCCCAGCAGCACCTGTCGGAGTGGACGGCGCAGGACTGGCACACCGCCGACGGTGGCACCGCCGTGCGCGGCGGGCACGAGACGGCGCGCTACCTGCCCGATGCCGCCTGGGCGCTGCTGAGCCCCGAGGAGCAGCAGGCCACCGACGCTGCGAAGCGGCACGGCGAGGGCCAGCACGTGCCCGACACGCAGGCCGCGAAGGAGGCCCGCAAGGCCGCCGAGCTGATCGACGTCCCGGCCCCGGAGGCGCGGGAGCGGGTGCGGGAGATGCACGGGGACCCCCAGCTCGACCGCGCCGAGCGGGCCGAGGCGGAGCTGGGGAAGCACCGGACGACGGTGCTCGCCGAGATCGAGCACCAGCGCTCGGAGCAGTAGCCCGCCCCGCCGGCCGGTTCCCGGGGCAGGTGCCCCGGGAACCGGCCGGCGGCGGGCTCAGCCCTCGTCCTGCTCGTTCTCGTCCTGCCCGTTCTCGTCCTGCTCGTCCTCGTCCTGCTCGTCCTCGTCCTGCTCGTTCTCGTCCTGCTCGTTCTCGTCCTGCTCGTTCTCGTACTGCCCGTTCTCGTACTGCCCGTTCTCGTCCTGCTCGTCCTCGTCGGTCTCGTCCTCGTCGGTCTCGCCGTCGCCGGTGCTGGGCTGGGTCGAGACCGGGGCGTCGTCCGTGGGCTGCTGCCCGTCGCCGCAGGCGGTGAGCAGCGGCGACGCGACGAGGGCGAGACCCACGACGGCGGTACGCCACCGGCCGGCTGCTCGACTGGATGAGGACACGGGCACTCCTGGCGTTCGTCGGATCGTCGGACCCGGCGCTGGTGCCCGGGCCGGCCGGCGCGTACGCACGGCGGAGCCCGGCGTGACGCGACGCACACGCAGGTACCGCAGGCGGATGGCTGACACCCAGGACGGACCCGACCTGCACCCGGTGACCCGCGAGCTCGCGGGTGGCCCCGACTACGCCGCGATCAGCAGCCTGCTGCCCGACGGGAGGATCCAGACGCACCACACCTGGGTCGGCGTCGCCGACGACCGGCTCTCCGTCAACACCGAGCCGCACCGGCAGAAGTTCAAGGACCTCGAGCGCGATCCCCGGGTCACCCTCGCCATCCGCGACGAGTCGAACCCCTACCGCTACGCCGAGGTGCGCGGCCGGGTGGTCGGCACCGAGCGCGGGCAGTCCGCCCGGGACCAGATCGACCAGCTGTCCCAGAAGTACGACGGGAAGCCCTACCCGCCGGAGCAGATCACGACCGAGCGGGTCACCGTCTGGATCGATCCGGAGCGGCAGACGATCGCCGGCTGAGACCGGTCAGCCGGCGGGCTGCTCGCCGCGCAGCTCACCGGCCGCGCGGACCACGGCCCGCCGGATGCCGGTGTACCCGGTGCACCGGCACAGGTTCGACGCCAGCACCTCGTCCAGCCGCTCGGCGTCCCGGTCCAGCTCCGGCTCGTCGTCCAGCGCCTGCTGCAGCAGGCAGAGGAAGCCCGGCGTGCAGAAGCCGCACTGCAGACCGTGCTCGGCGGAGAAGGCCCGCTGCAGCACGCTGAGCTCGCCGTCGGCGCCGGCCAGACCCTCCACGGTGCGCACCTCGCAGCCGTCGCACTGCCCGGCGAGCAGCAGGCAGGAGCGCACCGCCACGCCGTCGACGGACACCGTGCACGACCCGCACACCCCGTGCTCGCAGCCCAGGTTGGTGCCGGTGAGCCCCAGCCCGTCGCGCAGCGCGTCGGCCAGGGTGTCCCGGGCCTCGACGGCGACCCGCCGCGGCTCGCCGTTCACCGTCATCGTCACGTCCATGCCAGGTCTCCTGTCGCTCCCGGGTCGGCGTCGGCCAGCGCCTCGGTGAGCGCCCGGCGCACCAGCACCGCCAGGGTGTGCCGGCGGTACTCGGCCGAGCAGTGCGGTTCACCCGCCGGGTCGGCCTCGCGGGCGGCGGCGTCGGCCGCGGCGGCGACCGCCGCCGGGGACCCGTCGCTGCCCACCAGCACGGCTTCGGCGTCGGTGGCGCGCAGCGGCACGTCGGCGGCGTTGGCCAGCCCGATCCGCGCCGCGGTCACCCGGTCGGCCTCGACCCGCACCGCGCAGCCGGCGGCGGCCAGCGCGAAGCTGCCCGAGGTGCGGCGGTGCTCGGCGAACCCGGCACCCGTCCCGGCCCCCAGCAGCGGCAGCGCCACCCCGGTGACCACCTCGTCCGGGGCCCGCTGGGTGCGGAACGCCCCGCGGAACCAGGTCGCGGCCGGCACGTCCCGCTCCCCCGCCGGGCCGCGCACCGTCACGCGGGCGTCCAGCGCCCGGGACAGCGCGCACCACTCCGACGCCGGGTGCGCCCAGGCCAGCGACCCGACGAAGGTGCCGCGGGCCCGGATCGGCGGGTGCGCCACCACGGCGGCGGCCTTGCCCAGCAGCCGGGCCAGCGGGTCGTCGAGCTCCAGGCGCTCCACGGCCGCGTGCCGCACGAGGGCGCCCAGCCGCAGCTCGCCGTCGGCGACGTCCAGACCGGCGAGGTCCGGCGCCCGGTTGACGTCGACCAGCACGGTGGGGGTGCTGCGGCCGTAGCGCATCTCCAGCAGCAGGCTCTGCCCGCCGGCCAGCACGGCGCCGTCGGTGCCGGCCTCGGCCAGGAGCTGGGCGGCCTCCTCCCCGACCCGGCGACGCGGTGGGTGAACGCCGGCAGCTTCACGGCATCACCGGGGGCGGCAGGGGTAGGGGCACGGCCGGTACATGCCACGAGAGGGGCTGGGCCATGCGCCACATCGGAGACCGGGTGCAGCGCCGCGAGGACGCCGACCTGCTGACCGGCCGCGCCCGCACGGTGGCCGACCTCGACGTGCCCGGGACGCTGGAGCTCGCGTTCGTCCGCAGCGAGGTCGCCCACGGGCGGCTGACCGGCGTGGACGTCTCCGCAGCCGCCGGCGTCCCGGGCGTGACCGGCGCCTGGTCGGCCACCGAACTGCCCGGCCTGCCGCCGACGCCCGTACCGGCGGCCAGCCGCGGCGCGATCGGCGGCTACGACTACCCGGCCCTGGCCGCCGACCGGGTGCGGTACGTCGGGCAGCCCATCGCGGTGGTCGCCGCCGGCAGCCGCGCCTCCGCCGAGGACGGCGCCCGGGCGGTGGTGGTCGACGTCGAGCCGCTGCCCGCGGTGGTCGACGCCCGGGACGCCGTCGCCGAGGACGCCCCGCGGTTGTGGGACGGGCGGGACAACGTCGTCCAGGTGCACGTGGCCGGCGGCGGCTCGGTCGGCGACGACGACGCCGGTGACGACCTGACCGACGTGTTCGCCGCCGCGCCGGTGGTGGTCGAGGGCTCCTTCCGCCAGCAGCGGGTGCTGCCCACCTCGCTGGAGGGTCGCGCCGTGCTGGTGCGACCCGAGGACGACGGCGGGGTGACCATGTGGGTCTCCCACCAGGCCCCGCACAGCCTGCGCGGCGCGCTCGCCGGGGCGTTCGGTCTGGCCGAGGGGCAGGTTCGGGTGGTCGTGCCGGCCACCGGCGGGGCGTTCGGCGCGAAGAGCCAGGCCTATCCGGAGTACGTGGTCGCCGTCGCCCTGGCCCGGGTCACCGGGCGTCCGGTGCGCTGGGTCGAGGACCGGATCGAGGCGATGACCGCGGCTCCCCGCGGCCGCGGCCAGTGGCAGTCCACCCGGCTGGCCGCGGACGCCGAGGGACACCTGCTGGGCTACTCCCTCGACGTGCTGGCCGACATCGGCGCCTACCCGCACACCGGGGCGCAGGTGCCGATGTTCACCGCGGCGATGTCGACCGGCGCGTACCGCACGCCGCGGGTCTCGGCCACCGCCCGCTGCGTGCTGAGCAACGTGCCGCCGACGTCGGCCTACCGCGGGGCGGGACGCCCGGAGGCCGCCTACGCGATCGAGCGCAGCATGGACCTGCTGGCCCGCCGGCTGGGCATGGACCCGGCCGAGCTGCGCCGGCGGAACTTCATCCGCCCGGGCGACTTCCCCCACCCGACGCCGTCCGGGCGCACCTACGACTCCGGCGACTACGGCGCGGCCCTGGACAAGGCGCTGGCCGAGGTGGGCTACGCCCAGGTACGGGCCGAGCAGGCGCGGCGGCGGACCTCCGGCGGGGCGCCGCTGGGCATCGGCCTGGCCACCTACGTCGAACGCTCCGGTGCCGCACCGTTCAGCTTCGAGTTCGGCGCGGTGCAGGCCTGCGCCGACGGCACGGTGGTGGCCCGCACCGGCTCGCAGTCGACCGGCCAGGGGCACCTCACCTCCTTCGCCCAGGTGGTCGCCGCCGCCCTGGACGTCGACCTGGACGTCGTCCGGGTGGTGCAGGGTGACACCGCGCAGGTGCCCGAGGGGTTCGGCAGCTTCGGCAGCCGCTCGATGCAGGTCGGCGGCGGGGCGCTGTGGCACGCCGCCGAGGACCTCCTCGCCTCGGCCCGCCGGCGGTTCGCCGCGCACCGCGGCGTGGAGGAGGATGCCGTCACCTACCGGGCCGGGGTGCTCGCGGCACCGGACGCCGAGCCGATGACCCTCGCCGACCTGGCCGCGACCGATCCGCTGTGCGCCGAGCACCGGTTCACCCCGCCGCAGGCGTTCCCCTACGGCGCCTACGCCGCGGTGGTCGAGATCGACCCCGACCTGGGGACGGTGACCGTGCGGCAGCTGGTCGCCGTCGACGACTACGGCGTGGTGGTCAACCCGCTGGTGGTCGAGGGGCAGGGGCACGGCTCGGTCGCCCAGGGGCTGGGCCAGGCGCTCACCGAGGAGGCCGTGGTGGACGCCGACGGGCACCCGGCCGCGACCTCGCTGCTGGACCACCTGCTGCTCACCGCGAAGGACGTGCCGCCGGTGACCCTCGTCGAGACCGCGGTGCCCAACCCGAACCAGCCGTTCGGGGCGAAGGGCGCCGGTGAGGCCGGGTGCATCGGGGTGCCCCCGGCGCTGGTCAACGCCGTCTGCGACGCCCTGGACGTCGACCACGTGGACATGCCGCTGACCCCCGAGCGGGTCTGGCGGGCGATGCGCCGGAGCTGACCAGCGGTCAGCCGGGAGGCCGGGCCAGCGTGCCGGCGCACTCGAGCAGCAGCGCGTGCACGAACGCCTGGGGCAGGTTGCCGCGCAGCTGGCGCTGCTCGACGTCGAACTCCTCGGCCAGCAACCCCGGCGTGCCGCAGGCCGCGCGGGTCCGCTCGAACCACCGCAGGGCCTCCGTGGCGTTCCCGTCCGCGTGCTCGGCCAGCGCGAGGACGAAGCCGCAGAGCAGGAAGGCGCCCTCCTGCTCGCCCAGGGGTGACCCCTCGGGGCGGAAGCGGTAGACGTAGCCGTCCTCGGTCAGCTGGTCCCGGACCGCGGCGAGGGTCGCCCGGCTGCGCGGATCGGTCACCGGCAGCGCGCCGCGCACCGGCGGGAGCAGCAGGGAGGCGTCGACCCCGGTCACCGAGGAGCTGCGCCGCCACCACCCCTCCGGCGCCAGGCACCGTCGGCCGGTCTCGGCGAGGATGCCGTCGGCGAGGGTCTCCGCCCGCCCGGCGTCACCGGCCGAGGGCGCGACCTGGGCGAGCTGCCGCAGCCCGGCGACGACGGCCAGCCGGGACTGGGTCCACCAGTCGTCGCCGAGCTCCCAGATGCCGGCCTCCGGCGCCCCCCAGCGCTGCTCCACGATGCCGACGGCCACCTGGGCGGCCCGCCAGCCCTCGGCGTCCAGGCAGTCCAGCCGTGCGGCCGCGGCCAGCAGCTGGAGCAGCTCGCCCACCGAGTCCAGCTGGAACTGCTGGTTCACCCAGTTCCCGGCCCGCGGCTCGCCCCCGGGGTAACCGGGCAGGTCCAGCAGGTGCTCGTCGGGCACCGGCCCGCCGTCCACCCGGTAGGCCGGCCGCAGCGCGTCGCCGTCCTCCAGCAGCCGTGCGGTGGCGAACCGGACGGCGTCGTGCAGCGCGGGCAGCGCACCGTGCACCGACGCGGCGATCCCGGCGTAGGCCTGGTCGCGCAGCCAGACGTAGCGGTAGTCGTAGCTGCGGTGCCGCCGCGCCCGCTCCGGCAAGCCCATCGTCGCCGCAGCGACCATCCCGCCGGTGCTGCTGGTCAGCCCGCGCAGGACGGCGTAGGCGTGGCCGGCGTCCCGCGGGGCCACGGTGGCCGACAGGTCGGGCACCTCCTCGCGCCAGGCGGCGGCGGTCGCCGACCACAGCCGGTCGGCGTCCGGCAGGCTGCCCGGCTCGTCGAGCCCCATCTCCAGCACCAGGTCCACCACCGCCCCCTCGCCGACGACCACCTCGGTGCGCAGCACGCCGTCGGCATCCGGCCGGGCGTCGGGAGCGCCGGTCCAGCGCACCCACAACGGCCCGGAACGCGCGGTCCAGACGCCGTCGCGCCGGTGCAGGTCGGTCATCCGGGAGGCCCCCGCGCCGGCCCGGACATCCAGGGCCACCTGGACCCGGGCGGTCCCGGTCGGCGCCTGCACCCGCCGCAGCAGCACGGCGGTGCGCGGGTCCGCCGGCCTCGCCAGCGCCTCCCGGCTCTCGATGACCCCCTGGTCGTCGGTGACCCAGCGGCTGCGCCAGACCAGCGACCCCGGCTCGTAGTGCCCGCCCCAGACGTAGCGCCCGGACGGCGTGAGGGTGTACCGGCCGGGCCCGCCGAGCAGGTCGCTGAACGCCGGGTCGTCGTGCCACCGGGGCAGGCACAACCAGCAGATGTCCCCCCGGGGTCCGATCAGCGCCCCCCGCTCACCGTCGGCGAGCACCGCGTACTCGCGCAGGACGTGCGGCAGCACGCCCGCCGAGGTCTCGTCGGCGCGGTGCCGGGTCACCGCTGGGCCTGCGGCGCAGCCAGCACCCCGGCGAGCGCCGAGGCGGCCGAGGTGCTGCCGCTGACCCAGGCCGGGCGGGCGTAGCGGGGCCAGCGCGCCCGGACCAGACCCATGCTGGCGGCGTGCAGGACGTCGACACCGGCGCCGGCCAGCACGACGTCGCGGGTGGGGTGCAGCAGCGTGAACCCGTGCTGGGCCACCAGCCGGGCACCGAGCAGCCGGACGATCCAGGCCCGCGGCTCCGGCCCGCCACCGCAGACCAGCCGCGTGACCCCGCTCGGGTGCACCAGCATGACCGCTCCCCACACCGCCCACGGCCCGGCCACGAGACGCGTGGCCGTCCGGCGCACGGCCTTCCGGCGCACGGCCCTCCGGCGCACGGCTGACCTCCCCGTCACCGTCGGCGCACCAGGGCGGTGACGCCGGCGACCAGCCCGGCGCCCAGCGCACCGGCCAGTGCGCCGTGGTGCCGGCTGGCCCAGATCTGCGGGTCGCGGTGCCAGGCCTTGTCGCTGAAGACCCCGTCGGCGCCGAAGTCGCGCTCGCGGTCGGCGGGCTCCCAGAGGTTGACCTCCGGGTCGGCCGAGGCCGGGACCCCGGTCTGCTGGCCGGCGACGCCGGTGCGCTGGAGGTAGCGGTCCAGGAACTGCGGCCAGACCATGTTCCCCATGATCGTGTAGACCGTCGGCACGCCCACCCACCAGGCGCGGCGGCGCGGGTGCTCCGCGGCGTGCACCATGCACCCGGCGATGACCTCCGGCGCGTACACCGGCGCGACGGGCTGCGGGCGCTCGGGCAGCTTGTTGAGCACCCACTGGAACTGCGGGGTGTTCACGCCGGGGATGTAGACCATCGTCACCGCCACGTTGCTCCGGTCGATCAGCAGCTCGGTGTGCAGCGCCTCGGTGAACCCCTTGATGCCGTGCTTGGCGCCGCAGTAGGCGCTCTGCAGCGGGATGCCGCGGCGGCCCAGCGCCGACTCCGCCTGCACGATGACCCCGCGGTCGCGCGGCTTCATCCGCCGCAGCGCGGACATGGTGCCGTGCACGAACCCCAGGTAGCTGACCTCGGTGACCCGGCCGAACTCCTCGGCGGTGAGGTCCTCGAACTTCCCGAACACGGTGCTGAAGGCGACGTTGCACCACACGTCGATCGGCCCGAGCTCGGCCTCCACCCGGTCGGCGGCGGCGTCCACGGCCGCGGCGTCGGCGACGTCGACCGGCACGACCAGCGGGGTGCCCCCGGCCGCCCGGACGTCCTCGGCCGCCGCGGCCAGCCCCGCCTCGCCCCGCGCCAGCAGCGCGACCTTGTCCCCCCGCCGGGCGAAGGCGACCGCCGTGGCCCGGCCGATCCCCGCGCTGGCCCCGGTGACGACGACGACCTGTCCGCTCATGTGCTGCTCCCCTGCTCGACGACTGCCCTGGGGTGTCCACTGCCCGCCGGCTGCTGCCGGGACACGTCGGGTGCGGTCGGGGGCCGTCGCCCGGCCGGACCGGTCCCGGCCCGGCCACGGCCCGGCCGTCGAGGACGCCGACCCGGCGCGGTACCGGGTCGGCTGTCCGGGGTTCCCGCGCCGTCCCGCCGGGCACAGCGGGGGCTCCGCCGACCCCAGGAGAACCGATGGACCCCGAGTCGACCGACAGCTTCGTGGCCTACCCCATGGTCGAGGAGCACGAGGCCACCGGCGTGGTGGCCGGCGTCTACGCCGAGCTGCTCACCACGACCCCGTTCGTGCCCAGCCTGTTCACGTCCCTCGCGCTCTGCCCGGGGTACCTGGTGCTCGCCCACGAGCAGGCTGGCCCCGCGCTGCGCGACGACGCCTTCGCCGCGCTCGCCGGTCAGCTGGCCGACTCCGTCCGCGACGCCGCGGCACCCCCGGCCGACCCGGCGGTGCGGCAGGCGCTGGCCGGGTTCCTCGCCCCGCTGAGCCGGATGACGCTGCTGTCGGCCGGTCTGCGCCGCGCCCTGGCCGGTGACCTCGACGTCCCGCCCGCACCCGGGCGGCCGCCGGCCGCCCGGCCGGTGCGCCCCGAGCAGCCGGCCCCCGCCCCGCAGCAGGCTCCGGCTCCCGGGGTCTACGGCGGGATCCGCGCCGCGCTGCAGACCCCGATCATCAACAGCGTCTGGCGGGCGCTGGCCCGCGACGGGCAGCTGACGGCGGCCTGGGCCGCGCTCGGCCCGCAGGTCGCCGGCACCCGGCCGGCCGCCGACGCGCTGCAGCAGCGCGCCTGGGACACCGCCGGCCAGGTGCCCTGGCAGGTCGGGGCCACGCCGGCGGCCCTGGAGGCCGCCGGGCTGACCGACGCCGCACCGGGCATGGCACGGGTGCTCGACGCCTCCCTCACCACCCTGCCCCGGGTGCTCACCCTGGCCGGCGGCTGCGCGGCCGACGACCGCTGACCGTCCGGGACAGCGCCACCCCGATCTGCACCCGCCGGTGCCGGGAAGTGCCGGCGACGTCGCGTTCCAGCGCCCGCACGTCGATCTCCCCGGCCGGCCGGACGGCGGGCGCGGGGAGATCGGCCACGGTCAGGGCAGGATCTGCTCGATCTTGTCCCGGGCCACGCTGGCGATGGTGGACACCTTGTTCGGCTGGCCCCGCAGCACCGCCTCGGTGAAGTGTTTGGCCTGCTCGAACTGGATCCTGCCCGGCATCGGCGGCTCGTCGGGGTTGACCGCCACGTCGAGGATCCCCGGGCCGTCCGCGGCCAGGAAGTCCCGCACGGCGTCCCGCAGCGCACCGGGCTCGGTCACCTTCGCACCGTGCGCCCCGCAGGCCCGGGCCCAGGCCGACCAGTCCGGCGCGGGCTCGGGGTAGCGGACGGCGAACTCCGGGTCGCCGAGGATGATCTGCTCCCAGAGGATCTGCCCCAGCGCGTTGTTGTTGTTGACGACGATCTTGACCGGCAGCTTGTTGCGGGCCGCGGTCGCGAAGTCGGCCATCAGCATCGCGAAGCCGCCGTCGCCGACGAAGGCGATCACCTGGCGCTCCTTGTAGACGTTCTGCATCGCGATGGCGTACGGCAGGCCCGGGGCCATGGTGGCCAGGTTGCCCGACAGGTAGAACTCCCGGCCGCCCCGGATCGTCCAGTGCCGGGCCGCCCAGGTGGCGATGGTGCCCGAGTCGCAGGTCAGGATGGCGTCGTTGCTGGCCAGCTCGTCGACCACGTGCATCAGGTACTGCGGGGCGATCGGGCTGCGGTCCGGGGTCTCCAGCGCGGCCATGTGCTCCCGCCACGTCCCCATCTTCCGCTGGGCGTGCTCCAGGAACGAGCGGTCGGTCTTGCGGGTGACCATCCCCAGCAGCGCCGCGGCACCCTGCTTCACGTCACCCACCACCGGCGCCTCGGTGGGCATCCGGGAGCCGATCCGGCCGCCGTCCAGATCGATCTGCACGGTGCGCACGCCGCGGTCGGTGGGCAGGTACTTGGTGTAGGGGTAGTTCGTGCCCAGCATCAGCAGGGTGTCGCAGCCGGCCATCACGTCCTCCGACGGCCCGGTGCCCAGCAGCCCGAGACCGCCGGTGGTGAACTCCGAGTCATCGGGGACGACGGCCTTGCCGGGCAACGACTTGACGATCGGCGCGGCCAGCGCGTCGGCCAGCGCGAGCACCTCCTCCCGGGCGTGCAGCGCCCCGGCGCCGGCCAGGATGGCCACCTTGCTGCCGGCGTCCAGCACGTCCGCGGCCCGTTGCAGGTCCTCCTGGCGCGGCGCGGTGGGTGCCGGGTGGTAGACCGGCAGGGTGACCGCCGGCTCCCCCGGGCTGGGACTGGCGTAGGGCGAGGAGACCTCGGCGATCTGGATGTCGTTGGGCACCGAGATGTGCGCGACGCCCCGCATCGACAGCGCGTTGCGCACCGCGAGGTCGACCGCGGCCGGCACCTGCGCCGGGTTGCTGATGAGGATGTTGTAGGCCGTCGCGACGTCGGCGAAGGGCTTGGTGAGGTCGACCTCCTGCTGGTAGGCCGTGCCCATCACGCCGGTCTCCTGCGAACCGGTGATCGCCAGCACCGGCATGTGGTCCAGCTTCGCGTCGTACAGGCCGTTGAGCAGGTGGATGCCACCCGGGCCGCTGGTGGACAGGCAGACCCCGAGCTTCCCGGTGGCCTTGGCATGCCCCACGGCCATGAAGGCCGCGGCCTCCTCGTGGTGCACCAGCACGAAGCGGATCTCCTCGGCGTGCCGGCGGAAGCCCTCCATGACCCCGTTGATCCCGTCCCCGGGCAGGCCGTAGACGGTGACCACACCCCAGTCGATCAGCCGCTTGACCAGGGCCTCGCCGACCGTTTCCTTCGCCATGTCGTTCCTTCGTCCCCATGAGCTCGGATGGCCGGGGCTGGGCGATGCGCTCGTGGGCGCGCTACCCGTTGCCCGGCGCACAAATCACCCGCCGGGGACGGTCGAGGAGCCGTGCGCGGCACCACGGGTGGGCGGTGGACGACCGGGTAGGGCGAGATGGACGCGCCTGCGACCGAGCCCAGGTCGACCGCGCGGCGTCGTGAACTCCAGGAGCGGACATGAAGGCAGTGGTGTGGCACGGCGTCGGGGACATCCGGCTCGACGACGTCCCCGATCCCGGTATCCAGGACCCGACCGACGCGATCGTCGAGATCACCGCGAGCGCGATCTGCGGCACGGACCTGCACTTCGTGCGCGGCACGATGGCCGGCATGGTGCCGGGCACGATCCTCGGCCACGAGGCCGTCGGCGTGGTGCGCGAGGTCGGCCCCGGCGTGCGCAACCTGCGCGCGGGCGACCGGGTGGTGATTCCCTCGACCGTCGGCTGCGGGACCTGCTCGTACTGCCGCGCGGGCTACTTCGCCCAGTGCGACAACGCCAACCCCAATGGCAAGGACGCCGGCACGGTGTTCTTCGGCGGCCCGCAGACGACCGGCCCGCTGAACGGGCTGCAGGCGCAGTTCGCCCGCGTCCCGTTCGCCAACGTCGGGCCGGTGTGGCTGCCGGAGGAGGTCAGCGACGACGCGGCGATCATGCTCAGCGACATCTACCCGACCGCCTGGTTCGGCGCCCGCCTGGCCGACGTGCAGCAGGGCGACACGGTGCTCGTGCTGGGTGCGGGGCCGGTCGGCCAGTTCGCGATCACCAGCGCCTTCCAGCAGGGCGCCGGCCGGGTGCTCGTGGTCGACGGCGTGCCGAGCCGGCTGGACCAGGCCCGGGCCCGCGGCGCCGAGGCGATCGACTTCAACACCGAGGACCCGGTGGAGGTCGTCAAGGAGCTGACCGGCGGGATCGGCGTCGACCGGGTCATCGACGCCGTCGGCGTCGACGCGCAACGGCCGAAGTCCGGCCCGGCGGCGGACAAGGCCCAGCAGCAGGCCGAGCAGTTCGAGGCCGAGCGGTCGCAGGTGGCGCCGGAGCAGAACCCGCACGGGGACACCTACGTGCCCGGCGACGCCCCGAGCCAGTCGCTGCAGTGGGCCGTGGAGATGGTGGCCAAGGCCGGCAGCATCGGGGTGATCGGCGTCTACCCGCCGTCGATGACCAGCTTCCCGACCGGCGCGGCGATGAACAAGAACCTCAGCATCAAGATGGGCAACTGCAACCACCGGAAGTACATCCCGCACCTGCTGGACCTGGTGCGCACCGGTGCCATCGACCCCTCGACCGTGATCACCCAGGTCGAGGACATGCCCACGATCCTGGAGGCGTACGAGACCTTCGACCACCGCGAGAGCGGCTGGACCAAGGCGGTCATCGCCCCCTGACCCGCCCAGCCTGCGGCCCCCGTCGAGACCTCTCGTCGGGGGCCGCTCGCTGTCGATCAGACCTCGTAGCGCAGCGCCCGGGCCTCCACGTCGAACAGGACGTCGTCGGCGGCGGCCGGGCTGACCTCGCCCTGGCGGCGGGCGTCGAGCACCGCCTCCCGCTCGGCCTCGGTCGCCCGCCGGAGCAGGTCGCGCAGCGCATCCCCGGCCTCGCCCCCGTCGGTGCCGCCGTCGGTGAGCTCCTCCACCTCGCGCCGGTAGCCCAGCCGCCCCTCGTACTGGCCGACCACCACCTCGCGCACCCGGGCGGGGACGTCGTCGGCGGCCCGCAGGGAGTCCAGCGCCGCCTCGGTCACCAGCCGGTGCAGCCGGCGGGCGTCGGCGCCCACGTCGGCGTCGCTGGAGACCCCGAGCCGCCGGATGAGCGGGGCCAGCGTCAGCCCCTGCAGCACCAGGGTCACCAGCACCACGAGCAGTGCGACCAGCACGACCTCCTCCCGCGCCGGGAAGTCCCCGCCGCCCTCGACCGCGGTCGGCAGCGCCAGGGCGGTGGCCACGGTGACCACGCCGCGCATCCCCGCCCACGAGGCGACGGTCGACTCCCGCCACCCGGCCGGCGTGGCCGAGTTCGTGCGCCGCGCCCGGCGGCCGGCCAGCGCCGAGCCGGCGAACATGAACAGCGCCCGGAGGCCGATCAGCACGGCGATCACGGCTCCGGCCACCCGGTAGGTCTGCGCCTCGTCCAGCAGCGAGGTGGTGCCCAGGACGTCGATCAGCTCGACGCCGAGGAAGGCGAACAGCAGGCCGCTGACGGCGAACTCCACGTACCGCCACACCTGGCGGCCCAGCACCCAGCCGGCGGAGGTGATCTCGCTGGTCGCCGTCGTCCGCAGGTACAGGCCCGAGACCAGCACCGCCAGCACACCGGAGGACCCGATGTGCTCGGCCACCAGGTAGAGGGCGAACGGCACGGCGAGGGTCACGGTGGTCTCGGGAGCCGCGTCGTGCAGCCAGCCCAGGGCCTTGCGCGCCAGCCAGCCACCGGCCAGCCCCAGGAGGCTGCCGCCGACCACGGCGAGCAGCAGCCCCCAACCGATCTCGCCCGCGCCGACCCCGCCGGCGACGACCGCCGTCACCGACAGCTGGTAGATCACCAGGGCGGTGGCGTCGTTGAACAGCCCCTCGCCCTCGAGCACGGTGACCAGCCGGGGCGGCAGGTGCAGCCGGCTGGCCACGGCCGAGGCGGCCACCGGGTCCGGCGGGGCGACGATCCCGCCCAGCACGATCGCCACCGCCCACGGCAGGCCCAGGGCGTGGCCGACGACGGCGACCGCGGCGGCGGTGACCACGGTCAGGACGACAGCCAGCCCGAGGATCGGCCGGGCCGCCTCCCGCAGCTCGCGCAGCGACGTCGACTGCGTGGTGGCGAACAGCAGCGGCGGGAGCACCAGCGGCAGGATCAGGTCCGGCGGCAGGTCGGGGGCGGGCACGAACGGCAGGGCACCGAGCCCGAGGCCGTAGACGGTCAGCAGCACCGGCTGCGGCACGCCGATCCGGTCGGCGACCGGGGTCAGCACGACGACCCCCAGCACCAGCAGCCCGAGCAGGGCGACGGCGTCCACCCGGGTCAGCCGAGCGCGCGGGTGCGACCCGCGCCGTGGGTGGGACGTGCGGACATCAGTACCTCCTGGAGTGGCCGGACACCGGGTGGGCGCGGCGCGGCCGCACGAGCCATCGACCTGTACCAACCCGCCCCGTGGCTGAACCCTGGCATGATCAACGAATCCCACCCCGCGCCCGCCGCGGTTGCCCGGTCAGCTCCCCGGGTACGCGGCGCCCCGGTCCAGCCACGGCCGGCGGGTGCACCGGAGGAGACCCTGCGATGACGGCCTACCTGGGCCTGGCGCTCACGCTCGGCGTCGGCGTCGGGGGCGCGCTGGTCGCGACCCTGCTGCACCGCCGGACGGCGGTCGCCCGGCGGCCGCTGCCGACGCTGCCGCACCTGTCCGGCTGGCGTCCCGCCGAGCACGCGCTGTCCCGCTTCGAGGCGCGGTACTACCCGCTCACCCTGCTGTTCCTGGCCTTCGACGTGGAGATGCTCTACATGTACCCCTGGGCCACGGTCGTCGCCTCGATCGGCGCCTCAGCGGTGATCGAGATGTTCGTGCTGCTCGGGGTGCTGATGACCGGGGTGCTGTGGGCCTGGCGCGAAGGTGCCCTGCGGTGGACCTGACCACCCGGCTGGCCACGGCACGCACCGCCGTGCTGGTCGCCGAGGTGCCCGGCTGGGCCGCCACCCGGTGCGCGGTCGAACGCGAGGTCCGGACCCGGGGCTGGCGGCTGGCCGGGTCCCCCGCGGACGCCGACGTGCTGGTCGTCTGCGGGCGTCCCGGTCCCCGGCTGGCCGCTGCGGTCGACCACGTCTGGGCGCAGCTGCCCGGACCGCGGGCACGGGTGCAGGTGCACGGCCCGGCCGACGTCCCGCCGGCCCTCGACGCCGCGCTGGCCGACCTGGCCGACGCACCGGCCCAGCGCCGGGACGCCGCAGACCGGCCGGCCGAGCCGGCCCCGGGGAGCCTGGCCACCGACCTGCCCGCCCCGGACGGCGACGCCGCCCGCGACGAGGACGCCGACCGGACCCCGGGGTTCGACGACCCCGGTCCCGCACCGGACCCGGACGACGGCACGGACGACGGCACGGACCCGGACGACGGCACGGACATGAGCGGCATGGACATGCCGATGCCCGGAGGCGTCCCGCTCGCCGGTGGCGGGGACGACGACCAGCTCCCCGACCCCGACCGGCTCGACCTCGACGTGCTGCACGTGCCGCTCGGGCCGGTGCTCCCCTGCTGGCCGGCCGGGCTGCTGGTGCACACGACCCTGCAGGGCGACCTGGTGGTCGCCGCCCGTGCGGAGGTGCTCGAGCCGGCCGGTGCGCCCCCGGCCGGCGACGGCGTCCACGGCACCCCGGCGGGCCGCTGGGACGCCGTCGCCGCGCTGCTCGCGCTGGCCGGGGACGCCGACGGCGCCGCCGCGGCCGCCCGGCTGCGGGACGCCCTGCTGGCCGGTGCGGACGCGGCTGCCGAGGAGGCCCGGCTCGGCCGCCGGGTCCGCCGGTCCCGGCTGCTGCACTGGTCGCTGCGCGGGGTGGGCGAGCTCGACGGTGCCGACGCCGCCGACCGGCTGGCGCACTGGGCCGGCGCCGGCGAGCAGCTGGTGCCGATCACCCTCGAGCAGGTGGCCGCGCTGGTCACCGGGGTCGACCTGGCCACCGCCCGGCTCGTGGTGGCCAGCCTCGACCTGGACACCAGCGACCGCACCCGCGTGCCGGTGCCGGCCCCGTGACCGTCGTCCAGGTGTCGGCCGGGTGGGTCCCGCTCGCCGCCGTCCTGCTGCTGGCCGGTGCCGCCGCGGCGGCGGGTCTGGACGGCGCGCTCGCCGCCCGCGCCCAGGGGCTGCCGGCCGGGCGGGGGCTGGTCACGCCGGTGGCGGAGACGGCCCGGCTGTTCCGCCAGCGCCGGCGCACCACGGTCGCCGCGGACTCCCCGCTGCGGTGGGTCGGGGTGGCTGGGCTGCTCACCGTTGCGCTGCTGATGGCCGCCGTCGTCCCGTTCGGCCGGTGGACGGTCGCCGACCTCGCCGTGGGCGTCGTCTGGTTCAACGCGATGGACGTGCTGCTGTGGGCCGCGGTGTGGCTGGCCGGCTGGGGGCCCAACAGCCTGCACCCGCTGGTCGGCGGCTACCGGTTCCTGGCCCAGGCGCTGTGCTACGAGCTGCCGCTGATGTTCGCGCTCACCGCACCGGCGGTGGCCGCCGGGAGCCTGCGGCTGGGCGACGTGGTCGCGGCGCAGTCGGGGCTGTGGTTCGTCGTCTGGATGCCGGTGGCCTTCGCCGTCTTCTGCGCCGCGGTGCTCGCCTTCTCGGTGTGGGGCCCGTTCCGCGCCCCCGCTGACGCCACCGGCGCCGGCGGGGTGCTCGCCGAGTCCTCCGGGGTCGACCGCTGGCTGCTCGGCACCGGCCGGTACGCCCTGCTCGCCGCCGGCGCGGCCTTCGGGACGACGGTCTTCCTCGGCGGCGGGCAGGGCCCGGTGCTGCCGGCGGAGCTGTGGCTGCTGGTCAAGACCGCCGTCCTGCTGGCCGCCCTGGTGGTGCTGGGCCGGCGGCTGCCCGTCGTCCGGCCGGAGCGGCTGGCGGCCCCGGCGTGGCTGGTGGCGCTGCCGCTGGTGCTGGTGCAGCTGCTCGTGGTCACCGTCGTCGTGGTGGTGCGGGGGTGAGCGTCGTCGCCGGGATCGTGTTCTGGGTGCTCGCGGTGGTGGCCGTGGCCGCCGGCGTCGCCGTCTTCCGGGTCGACTCGATGGCCCGGGCGACCTACGCGCTGGCCGCGTCGTTCGTCGCCGTCGGGCTGACCATGCTGCTGCTGGACCTGCAGTTCCTCGGCGTCATCACGGTGCTGATGATGGTCATGGAGATGGCCGTCATGGGCATCTACATGATCATGTTCATGGGGATGAACCCGGCGCTGATGCCGATGAGCATGGTGCACGGGAAGGGCAGCGCCCTGGCCGTCTCGATCGGCACCTTCCTCGCGCTGGCCGCTGGTGCGCTCGGAGTCCCCTGGCCCACCCGGCGGGGGGCGCCGGCCGCGGACCTGGTCACGCCGCTGGGCCAGGCGGTCATGGAGCAGAAGATGCTGGTGATGATGACCGTCTCGCCGGTCCTGTTCGCCACCATCGTCGCAGCGCTCGTGCTCGCCCTGCCGCGGGGCCGCTACGACCGGCTCGGCGACGACCTGCGCGGGCAGGCCCGGCGATGACCCTGCAGGCGGTGCTGCTGGTGGCCGCCGCGCTCTTCAGCGTCGGCCTGTACGGCGCGATCTCCCAGCAGGTCGTGGTGATGGTGATGATGGGCCTGGAGCTGATGCTCAACGGCGTCGTGCTGGCTGCGGCCGGCTTCTGGTGGTTCCTCTCCCCCACCCCCGACGGGCAGGTGCTGCTGCTGGTCGTGCTGACCGCGATGACCGTGGAGATGGCGATGGGCTTCGCGGTGGCCACGCTGCTGCACCGGTCGCGGCAGTCCGACACGACCGACAGCGCCACGGACCTGCGCGGGTGACCGGGCTGCTGTGGACCACCGTGCTCGCCCCGGCCGGCGTCGGTGCGCTGCTGTGCGTGCTCGGCCGGCGGGCCGACCGGGCGGCGCCGGCCGTCGGGGTGGCGACGGGGGCCGTCGTCCTCGTGCTGTCCGTGATCGTGGCCCTGGCCCGTCCGGGCACCGCCGCACCCTTCCTCCCGGGTGCGGCGTTCGGGCTGGCCGTCGACGCGCTGGCTGCCGTGGTGCTCCCGGCGGTCGCGGCGGTCACCCTGCTGGTGCTGGTCTTCTCCGCCGGGGACGTGCGAGGGGCCCGGGCGCGGTTCACCGGGCTGGTGCTGCTGTTCGCCGCCGCGGTCGTCCTCACCGTCTGCGCGACCACGCTGGTCACGCTGCTGTTCGCCTGGGAGCTGATGGGCGCGACCTCCTACGCCCTGATCGGCTTCCGCTGGCAGGAGCGCGCCCGGGTCGGCGCCGGGCTGACCGCCTTCCTCACCACCCGCGCCGCCGACCTGGGGCTCTACCTGGCCGCCGGTGCCGCGCTGGCCGGCGGTCGAGGGCTGGAGCTGACGGCGCTGCCCGGTCTGCCGGCGCCGTGGCAGGACGTCGCCGCCGCCGGGCTGCTCGCCGCCGCACTGGGCAAGGCCGCGCAGCTGCCGTTCTCCGCCTGGCTGTCCGCGGCGATGCAAGGCCCCAGCCCGGTCAGCGCCCTGCTGCACTCGGCGGCGATGGTGGCGATGGGCGGCTACCTGCTGCTGCGCACCGCGCCGCTGCTGGCTGCCACCGGCTGGGCCGCACCGGTGGCGGCCTGGACCGGGGCGCTCACCGCGCTGCTGCTCGGCGCGGTCGCCCTCGCCCAGACCGACCTCAAGCAGCTGCTGGCCGCCTCGACCGCCGCGCAGCTGGGCTTCGTCGTCCTGGGTGCCGGGGTCGGCTCGGTCGCCGGCGGCACCGCACACCTGGTCGCGCACGCCGCGACCAAGGCGCTGCTGTTCCTCGCCGCCGGGGCGTGGCTGTCGGCGCTGGGCACCAAGCAGCTGCCCGCGCTGCGCGGCGCCGCCCGCCGGGAGCCGCTGGTCGGGGTGTGCGCGGGCATCGGTGCGCTGGCCCTGGCCGGCGTCGTCCCGCTGTCGCTGTGGGCCACCAAGGACGCCGTGCTCGCCGGGGCCCGGGCGCAGTCGCCGGCCCTGTACCTCGTCGGGCTGGCCGCCGCCGGGCTCTCGGCGGCCTACGCCGGGAAGATGCTGTGGATGGTCTGGGCGCGGCTGCCCACCGACGCCGAGGCCGGCTACGACACCGAGGAGCAGGGCACCCGCCGGGTCGGCGCGCTCGAGCAGGCGCCGCTGGTCGTGCTCGCCGCCGGCGCCGCCGTGCTCGGCGTGCTGGCGCTCCCCCCGGTCGGCGACGTGCTCCGCCGGGCCCTCGGCGAAACCGGCGCCCCGACCGCCAGTACGGCAGAAATGGCCACTTCTGCCGTGCTGGCGGTCGTCGTCGTCGCCGCGCTCGGCTCGGCCCGGGTGCGGCACCGGTCCTGGGGCCGGCTGGGGGGTTGGCTGTCCGGGTGGCTGGGCCTGCCGCGGGTGACCACCGTCCTCGTCGTCCGGCCCGTGCTGCGGGTCGCCGAGGTCCTGGCCCGGTTCGACGACCGGGTGCTCGCCCGCGCCGTCGCCGGCACCGGCCGGGGAGTGCCGGCGACGGCGCGGCTGCTGGCCCGGTTCGACGACCGGGTGCCCGCCCGGTCGGTGACCGGCACCGGCCGCGCATCCGTGCGGCTGGCCGGCGCGGTGGCCCGGGCCGACCTGGCCGGCCCCGACCGGCTGGTGCACGCGGTGGCCGCCGGCACCCGCCGGCTGGGCGCGCTGGCCCGCCGGTCCCAGACCGGCCAGCTGCACCAGTACTACGTCCTGACCGCCGTGGTGCTCGCCGCCGCGGTGGCCCTCCTGCTGGCGGCGAGGTAGCCCGTGCTGAGTTCGATCGTCTTCCTGCCCCTGGTCGCCGCGGCCCTGCTCGCGGTGCTCCGGGTGCCCGACCGGGCCGCCCGGGCCACCTGGATGGCGGTCACCGCCGCCGACCTGGCGCTGGTGGTCGCCCTGGTGCTCGGGTACGAGACACCGGTGGACGGCGGCCTGGCCTTCGAGGAGCGGGCCCGCTGGATCCCCTCGGTCGGCAGCAGCTGGCACGTCGGCGTCGACGGCATCTCGCTGCCGCTGGTCGCGCTGACCGCCGTCGTCTTCTGCGCCTGCGCGGTGTACGGGCTGCGGGAGACCCGGCGGCCGCGTCAGCTCGCGGCGCTGTTCCTGGCGCTGCAGACCACCTGCCTGGGCCTGTTCGTCGCCCAGGACCTGATCGTGTTCTTCGTCTTCTTCGACCTGTCCATCGTGGGCATGTACGCCGCGATCGCCGGCTGGGGGCACGGCCGGGCGGCCGGCCGCTCGGCGCTGCAGTTCTTCCTCTACACCTTCCTGGGCAGCCTGGCGCTGCTGCTGGGGTTCATCGGTCTCTACCTGGGCGCCGACCCGCACACCTTCGACATCCCGGAGCTGGTCGCCGCCGCGCCGCTGGCCGACTCCCCCGTCGCCGGTGGGTTCGTGCTGGCCGCGCTGCTGGTGGGGCTGGCGGTGAAGACCCCGACGGTCCCGTTCCACACCTGGCTGCCCCCGGCGCACACCGACGCCTCGGCGATCGGCTCGGCGGTGCTGGCCGCGGTGCTGCTCAAGATGGGCACCTACGGCTTCGTCCGGATCGCGATGCCGGTGCTGCCCGGCGCCTGGCAGGCCGCCGCCTGGGTCGTGCTCGGGGTGGGCATCGCCTCGGTGCTCTACGGCGCGCTGGTGGCCCTCGCCCAGACCGACCTCAAGCGGATGATCGCCTACACCTCGATCAACCACATGGGCTACGTCGTGGTCGCCGTGGGCGCCGCCGGCCTGGCCGGCGGGGACGCCGCGGCCCGGGAGGTCGCGGTGACCGGCGCGGTGACCCAGATGGTGAGCCACGGGCTGGTCACCGGGGCGCTGTTCCTGCTGGCCGGGGTGCTGCACGACCGCACCGGCAGCTATGCGATGGGCGGGTTCGGCGGGCTCGCCGGCCGGGCGCCGGGCTGGTCGGGGCTGTTCGCGGTGGCCGCGTTCGCCTCGCTGGGCATCCCCGGCTTCAGCGGCTTCGTCGCCGAGTTCCAGGTGTTCGCCGGCAGCATCGGGGCGGCCGCGTGGGCGGCGATCGCGCTGCCGGGCATCGTGCTCACCGCCGCGCTCTTCCTGCGGGCGCTGCAGCAGCTGGTCACCGGGCCGCCCGGGGAGCTCACGCCCCGGTTCTCCGACGTGCGGGCCCCGGAGTGGCTGCCGGTCACCGGGCTGCTGCTGCTGTCGCTGGCCGTCGGCGTCCTGCCCGGGCCGTTGCTGGACCTCATCACCCCGGCCGGCGCCGCCGTCGTCGACCTGGTGAGCCGGTGACCGACCAGCAGCCGCTCGCCCTGCTCCCGGAGTTCTTCCTGCTCGGCGGCGCGGTGGTCGCCCTGCTGTCCGGCTCCTTCCTGCCCCGGCAGCGCCAGTGGGTCGCCCGCCTGCTGGCGGGAACCGCGCTGCTGGGCGCCGGGGTGGCGGCCGCCCTGGCGCTCGGCGACGCGCCGCGCACCGTGTTCGGTGCCTTCGTCCTCGACACCCCGACCTCGGTCACCCGGTTGGTCGTCGTCGCCGCGACGCTGCTGGTGATCGGGCTGGGGGTCGAGGACCTGGCCGGGCACCCGCGGGAGAGCGAGACCTACGCGCTGCTGCTGCTGGGCTCCCTCGGCGCGGTGGTGCTCGCCGCCACCGACGACCTGCTCGTGCTGGCGGTGGGCTTCCTGCTCACCAGCATCCCGCTGTACGCGCTGGTGGGGATGTCCCGCAGCGCCGGTGCGGCGGAGGCCGCGCTGAAGACCTACCTGCTCGGGGCGCTCGCCGGCATCGCGCTGCTGCTGGGCACGGTCGTGCTCGGCAGCGTCGCCGGGGGCACGGCCTACGGCGTCCTGGGGTCCGGGCTGGCGACCGCGCCGGCCGCCGCGGTCGCCGCCGGGGCGGTGGGGGTGCTCGGTGGGCTGCTGTTCGAGGCCGGCGCCGTGCCGCTGCACCCCTGGGTGCCCGACGCCGCGCAGGGCGCGGGCACGCCGGCGGCCGCGTTCCTGACCACGGTGCCCAAGGTGGGGGCGCTGGTCGCCCTGGCCCGGCTGGTCGACGTGCTGCCCGGCACGCTGCCGGTGCCGCTGCTGGTGGGGCTCCTCGCCGCGGCCACGATGACCGTGGGCAACCTGGCGGCCCTGGCGCAGACCGACGCCCGCCGGCTGCTCGGCTGGTCGACGGTCAGCCAGGTCGGCTACCTGCTGATGCCGGTCGCGGTGGTCGGGACGTCGGCCGGCGCGGTGCCGGCGCTGCTGACGTACCTGGTCGGGTACGCGGTCACCAACCTCACCGCCTTCGCCGTCCTCGCCGCCCGGCCGGCGGCCCGCTCGCTCGAGGACTTCCGCGGGCTGGCCCGGCAGGACCCCCGGCTGGCCGCGGCCCTGGTGGTCGCGCTGCTCAGCCTGGTGGGCACCCCGCCCACCGCGGTGTTCCTCGGCAAGCTCACCGTCTTCACCGCCGCCTGGGACGGCGACCAGGCCTGGCTGGTGGTGGTCGCCGCGCTGAACACCGTGGTCAGCCTGGCCTACTACCTGCGCTGGCTGGTCCAGGCGTTCCGGGCTCCCGAGGAGACGGACGGGGCCGCGGCGCCCTGGGCGCGCGGAGCCGCGGTCGCCGGCGCGGTCGCCGTGCTGGCGGTGGGGGTCGGGGCGGGCCCGGTGACCGCCCTGGTCACCGGCTGAGGGTCGGCCGCCCGTCGGGTCAGGGGTGGGCCGCGGCGTGCTCCCGGTGGTCGGCCGCCGCGCGCTGCGCACCGTCGTCGCGGCGGTCGTGCCGCCAGTCGAGGACGCCGATGACCAGGGCGGCCAGCGCGCCCACCACCGCGACCCCGAGCGCCGCCGCGGCGGCCAGCGGGTAGCGCTGGTCGGTGGAGCCGAGGACCAGGTAGAACAGCCCGGGCAGGGCGGCCGTGCCGATCGCGCCGCCGAAGCGCTGGAAGGTCTGCAGCGCGCCACCGGCCGAGCCGGCCATCTCGACCGGGACGTCGCGCAGGGTCAGGGTGATGTTGGGCGAGATGACGAACCCGCCGCCGATGCCGGCCAGCAGCAGCGGAGGGGCGATCGCCCAGCCGGTCACCCCGGCCGGCACGGTGGCGACGACGACCGCCGTCGCGGCCAGGCCCACGGCCACACCGGTCAGGCCGAACACGGTGAGCGCGCGGCCGTACCGCTCCACCAGCCGGCCGGCGATCACCGCGGCCGACGCCGAACCGACCGCGAAGGGGGTGACGGCGAGCCCGGACTGCAGCGGCGTCCAGCCCAGGCCGGTCTGGAAGAACAGCGCGAAGGTCAGCCAGATGCCGCTGAAGCCGATGAAGTAGACGGTGCCCAGCGCCACCCCGGGGGCGTAGCCGCGGGTGCGGGTCACCAGCCGCGGGTCGAAGATGGGGTCCTTGCCGTGCCGCACGACCTGCTGCTCCCAGCGGACGAAGGCCACGAGCAGCACGACCCCGACCGGGAAGCACCACCAGTAGCGGGTGAGGCCGCCGGACTCCGCCTGCACCAGCGGGAACAGCAGCGCCAGTGCGCCGGTGCCCAGCAGCAGGACGCCGGGGACGTCGATCCGGCCGTGCCCGTTGGACTCGCGCGCGGGGATGAGCCGGAGCGCGAGCACGAACGCGAGGACGCCGATCGGCACGTTGACGTAGAAGATCCACCGCCAGCCGCCGGGCCCGGACGCCAGCGCAAGCAGGACACCGCCGACCACCGGCCCGACCGCGGTGGAGATGCCGACGGTCGCGCCGAAGAAGCCGAACGCACGACCACGCTCGGGGCCGCGGAACAGCTGCTGGATCAGCGCCGAGTTCTGCGGCGCCAGGCACCCGGCCGCCACCCCCTGGGCGAGGCGGGCGGCGATCAGCCACCCGGCGGACGGCGCGGCGCCGGCGGCCGCGCTGCACACGACGAAGGCGACCAGACCGATGAGGAACATCCGGCGGCGGCCGAAGGCGTCCCCGAGCCGGCCGGCCGGGACCAGGGCGATGCCGAAGGTCAGCGCGTACCCCGACACCACCCACTGCACGGTGGCCGGGGAGGCACCGAGGCCCTCCTGCAGCGAGGGCAGCGCGACCGACACGATGCTGACGTCGAGCAGGGTCATGAAGCCGACGACGAGGGTCACCCACAGCGCCTTCCAGCGCTTCGGGTCGGCCCCCTCGGCCGGGGGTGCTTGGTCCTGCTGAGTCCCGGTCATGCGGCCCTCTCGTGATCGTGCCCGGGAGGGCTGCTGGTCCGGGTGCCCGCCGGCCCCCGCGTGCTGCGGGGGCCGGCGGGAGGTCACACCGCTGCGGGGGCGGGTCGGTCGAACGCGGCGAGGAAGTGCGCGGCCGCGCCCTGCTGCGCCTGCTCGGCCTCGTCCAGCACGGCGGATGCGCCGAAGAACTCGTGCATCACGCCCGGGAAGTAGCGGTGGGTGGTCTCCACCCCGGCCGCCTCGAGGTCGGTGGCGAACTGCTGACCCTGGCTGCGCAGCACGTCGCGCTCGTCGGTGATCACCAGCGTGGGCGGCATGACCGCGCGCTGGCCGGCCGTCCAGTCCAGCAGCGCGATGCGCGGGTCGGTGGCCGCCTCGGGCTTGCCGGCGAAGGCGTGCATCGCCATCCAGGACAGCAGCGGGCGGTTCAGCGGGCGGCCGTCGGCGGCGTCCTCCATCGACTCGCCGAACTGCTCACCGGTGGTCAGCGGGTAGACGAGCACCTGCGCCCGCGGCATCGGCTCGTGCGCCTGCGCCAGCTGCAGGCTGGTGGCGGCGGCCATGTTCCCACCGACGGACTCCCCGCCGATCGCCATCCGCGCCGGGTCCCCGCCCATCTCGGCGGCGTTGAGCACCAGCCAGCGCCAGGCGGTGATCACGTCGTCGTGCGAGGCCGGGAAGACCGCCTCGGGGGCGCGCCGGTAGTCGGGCGAGACGATGATCGCGCCCGTCTTGTTGGACAGGGCGCGGCACGAGGCGTCGTAGGTGTCGATGTCGAACAGCACCCAGCCACCACCGTGGATCCACATGATCACCGGGAGCCGGCCGACCGCAGGGCTCGCCGGGGTGTAGACGCGCAGCGTCTGCGTGCCACCTGCGCCGTCGGGGATCGACAGGTCCTGCACCGAGCCGACGGGCTCGGGACCTTCGAGGCCGCGGTCGGCCATGACCTTCTTCACCGCGTCGTCGGGGCCGGGCTGCTTGCGCGCCTCCTTGGGCGTCAGCGTCTCGAACGGCAGCGGGCGCAGCGAGGCGTGCGCGTCCACGATCGCCTGCGCCTGGGGGTTCAGCAGCCCGCTGGCGTCGGTGGCCGCCTCCTTGTCACCGCCGGACACCTTGTCCCGGACGAGGTCGACCGGCGCGGCCAGGGCGCCGGCGATCTTTTCCTTGATGCCGCCGTCGGGGGCCTTGGGGTGCGGGTGCGTCGGGCCGCGGCGCTTGGCGGTGAGGAAGTCCTCGCCGAGGGAGGCCATCCGCTCGGGCCCGACCTTGCTGCGGAACTCCGGCAGCTCCTCGTTCTCCTCGTCGCCCACGTGGTGCCGGGTGACGGCGATCAGCTGGGTCACCGCCTCCTCGAACTCCGGCTGGCCGGGCTCGGTGCGCGCCAGGGTCACCAGCAGGTCCTTGATCTCCTGGTGCTCGCCGGTGGCGTCGGCGTTCTCGTCCTCCATCCCGATCTCCTTCCAGATCGGGTAGAGGACGGTCTCCTCGGCGAAGGCGTGCATCGACAGCTCGGCGGAGATCTGGTCGACCAGCACGCGCCGGTTGCCGCGGCCGGCCTCCAGGTGCTGGAACTGGCGCTCGACGACGGCGTGGTCGTCGGCGATCAGGTGGTCGATGTCGCCGGGCAGGGTGGGGTAGCTCAGGGCCACGGGCTCTCCTCGGGTTCTCGGGCGTCCGGCGCGCCGGGGCGGCGCCGGACGGGTCTGGTGGCGACCTACCCGGTGGCCCGCGACCACACACCGCCCGCCTCAGTCCAGCCCGGCCAGCACCTTGTCCAGCGTCACCGGCAGGCCGCGCACCCGGACGCCGGTGGCGTGGTGCACCGCGTTGACCACCGCGGCCGCCGTCCCGGTGATGCCGATCTCGCCGATCCCCTTGGCACCCATGGCGTTGACGTGCGGGTCGTGCTCGTCGAGCCAGTGCGCCTGGATCTCACCGACGTCGGCGTTGACCGTGATGTGGTACTCGGCGAGGTCGTGGTTGGCGACCTGGCCGATGCGGGTGTCGAAGACGCTGTTCTCGTGCAGCGCCATGGACAGCCCCATGGTCATCCCGCCGATCAGCTGCGACCGGGCGGTGCGCGGGTTGATGATCCGCCCCGCCGCGAAGACGCCGATCAGCCGCGGCACCCGGATCTCGCCGGTGTCGGCGTTGACCCGGGCCTCGACGAACTGGGCGCCGAAGGCGTAGGCGGCGTGCGCGTCGTCCATCGACGCCTGGTCGACGTCGCCGGAGGCCTCGTCGCCCTCGTGCGGGTCGGTGCCGTGCTTCGCGCGGAACTCCTGGGCGGCCTGCACGATCGCCGATCCCCAGGTGTTGGTGCCCGACGAGCCGCCGGCCACCGAGGCGACCGGGTACCGGGTGTCGCCGATCGCGACGTCGACGTCGGCCACGTCCACCCCGAGGGCGTCGGCGGCGATCTGCGGCAGCACGGTCCAGGCGCCGGTGCCCAGGTCGGCGGCGCCGATCTCCACGACGTACCGGCCGCCGGTGAACCGCACGGTCGCCGTCGACGTCGCCTGCCGCATGGTCGGGTAGACCGAGGACGCGACGCCGTACCCGACGAACCAGTCGCCCTCGCGGCGCCGGCCGGGGCCACGGGACTCCCAGCCGAACCGTTCCGCCCCCTCGCGGAGGCACTCCACCAGGTGCCGGCTGGACCAGGGCTTCTTGGTGTCCGGGTCGACGTCGGGCTCGTTGACGATGCGCAGCTGCACCGGGTCCATGCCGAGGGCCTCGGCCAGCTCGTCCATGGCGACCTCGGGGCCGAACATGCCCGGGCACTCCCCCGGTGCCCGCATCCAGGACGGGATCGGCACGTCCAGCGGCGCCAGCCGGTGGGTGCTCCGCCGGTTGGGCGAGGCGTACATCATCCGGGCCGGGACGCCGGTCTGCTCCGCGAACTCCTTGACCTTCGACGTCTGCTCGACCACGTCGATGGCGATCGCCGACAGCCGGCCGCGGGAGTCGGCGGCCAGCTGCAGCCGCTGGATCGTCGGTGTGCGGTAGCCGGTGAGGAAGAACATCTGCTGCCGGGTCAGCGCCAGCTTCACCGGCCGGCCGGGCACCACCCGGGCGGCCATCGCGGCGAGCATGACGTTGGCGTGCGGGTTGCCCTTGGAACCGAAGCCACCGCCGACGTAGGGGCAGACCACCCGCACCTGCTCCTGCTCCAGCCCGAACACCTCGCTGACCGCGGCCCGGTCGGGGTGCACGCCCTGGGTGGAGTCCCACAGGGTCAGCGAGCCGCCGTTCCACAGCGCCGTGGTGGCGTGCGGCTCGATCGGGTTGTTGTGCAGCATCTGCGTCTCGTAGGTGTGGTCCAGCGTCACCTCGGCCGCGGCCATCGCGGCGTCGACGTCGCCCTCGGCGGTGTCGGTCGGGTGCCCGGCGTTCACCTTCTCCGGCGCGTACAGGCCCGGGTGGTCGGTGCGCAGCTCGCTGTCGTGCGGCTGCTCGGCGTAGGTCACCGTGATCCCGTCGGCCACCTCCCGGGCGAGCTCGGAGGTCTCCGCGATCACCACCCCGATCAGCTGCCCGCGGAACCCCACCTCCGGCGACTGCAGGACGGCGTACTCGGCGTCCTCGACCGACGCCAGCCGCTCGGCGTTGAACGGCGTCAGCACGGCCAGCACGCCGTCCAGCGCCTCGGCCGCGGCGGTGTCCATCGCGGTCACCCGGCCCAGCGCGATGGTGGCCTGCACCGGGTGGCAGAACGCCGGGTGCTCGACGTCGGTCTCGAACGCGTAGGTGGCAGTGCCGCGCACCTTGTCCACGCCGTCCCGGCGGACGAGCGCCTGACCCATCGCGCGGGGCTCGAGCAGCTCGGTCATCGGGAGGCCTCCGGGGTGAGCTCGCGCAGGGTGGCGACCACCGTGCGGTTGACCAGTGGGATCTTGAAGCCGTTGCCGCCGCCGACGCCGGGCTGCGGCTGGGCGGCGGCGAGCTCGGCGTCCATCGCCGCGCGGACGGCGGAGTCGGTGAGCTCGGCCCCGCGCAGCAGCTCCTCGGCGCGGGTGGCCCGCCACGGCTTGTGCGCGACGCCGCCGAGGGCGATCCGGACGTCGCCGTCCGGCGGAACGACCGCGGCCACCGAGACCAGCGCGAAGGCGTAGGAGGCCCGGTCGCGCACCTTGCGGTAGGCCGACCGGGTGCCCGCCGGCAGCGGCGGGAGGTCGATCGCGGTGATCAGCTCACCGTGCTCCAGCTCCGTGTCCCGGGACGGTTCGTCACCGACCAGCCGGTGAAGCTCGGAAAACGGGATGGTGCGCTCACCGGTGGGGCCGAGCACCTGCACCTGGGCGTCGAGAGCGGCCAGCGCCACGGCCATGTCCGAGGGGTGGGTGGCGATGCAGGTCTCCGCCGCCGTCGGGTCCGGCAGCGCGGCCGCCGTCCCGAGCACGGCGTGGTAGCGGGTGTAGCCGCCGACGGCGGTGCAGCCGCTGCCCGGCTCGCGCTTGTTGCACGGGGTGGTGACGTCGGAGAAGTACACGCACCGCGTGCGCTGCAGCGGGTTGCCGCCGGTGGTGGCGGCGTTCCGCAGCTGCCCGGTCGCGCCGGCCAGCAGCGCCTGGGCCAGCACCGGGTACCGCTCGCGCACCCGGCGGTCGGCGGCCACCGCGCTGTTGGTCGACGCCGCGCCCAGCCGCAGCCCACCGCCGGGCAGCTCGGTGACCTCGCCGGAGGTGAGGGTGCGGACGTCGACGACCAGGTCGGGGCGGGCGACGCCGAGCTTGAGGTGGTCGACCAGGTTGGTGCCGCCGGCCAGGAAGACGGCGTTGGGCTCGGCGGCGACGTCGCGCACGGCCTCGGCGACGTCGGCCGGGCGGGCGTAGGCGAACGGCTTCATGCCTGCGCACCGCCGGCCTGCTGCACGGCGGGCACGATGTTGACGTAGGCGGCGCAGCGGCAGAGGTTGCCGCTCATCCGCTCGGCGACCTCGTCGTGGCTCAGCTCGACATCACCGGTGAGGTCGGCGGTGGCGTGGCTGGGCCAGCCGCGGGACACCTCGTCGAGCACCCCGACCGCCGAGCAGATCTGCCCCGGCGTGCAGTACCCGCACTGGAAGGCGTCGGAGTCCAGGAACGCCTGCTGCACCGGGTGCAGCTCCCCGGCCGGGGCCAGCCCGTCGGCGGTGACGACCTCCGCGCCGTCGTGGGCCACGGCCAGGGCCAGGCAGCTCAGCTGCCGCTGGCCGTCGAGCAGCACCGTGCAGGCGCCGCACTGCCCGTGGTCGCAGCCCTTCTTCGGGCTGGTGTTGCCCAGCCGCTCGCGCATCAGGTCCAGCAGTGTCGTACGGGTGTCGACCGGCAGCTGATGCCGCGTCCCGTCGACGGTCAGGGTCACCTCGGCGTCCATGGACGACGCGGTGCCCGCCGGGAGGTGCCCGGCAAACCAACGACGCCGGATGTCGTAGCCGACCCCTACGGTGCCGGCATGAGCGAGCTGCCCCCCTGGGAACCACCGTTCGCCGGCACCGACGCCGAGCACCTGCTCGGCATGCTGGGCCGGTTGCGCACCACCTTCCGCTGGAAGACCGCCGACCTGGACGCCGCCGGGTTGCAGACCCGGATCGGCGCCTCCGCGCTGACCCTCGGCGGTCTGCTCAAGCACCTGGCCAGCACCGAGGACGACGTGTTCACCCGGCGGCTGAGCGGGGCCCGGATCGGTGAGCCGTGGGAGTCGATCTGGGCCGGCGGTGACGACTGGGCGTTCACCTCCGCCGCCGACGACTCCCCCGAGCAGCTCTACGCCTGCTGGGACGACGCCGTCACCCGGTCCCGCGCCCGGCTGGACACCGCGCTGGCCAGCGGCGGCCTGGACCAGCCGGTCGACCTGACCGGCCCGGACGGCGGGCACGCCAGCCTGCGCCGGCTGGTGTGCGACCTCGTCGAGGAGTACGGCCGGCACACCGGGCACGCCGACCTGCTGCGCGAGGCGGTCGACGGCCTGGTCGGTGAGGACCCGCCGTCCGGCTGGCGCCCCCGGGTCGGCCGCCTGCCGGTCGGCTGAGCCCGGGTGCCCGGCAGCCGGCCGCTCAGGAGCGGGCGGCCCACTCGTGGCCGCACACCCGGCAGCGCAGCCGCGCCCACCACGCGCGGTCCTCGGCCGCCGGGGTGGCGTCCAGCAGCTCACGCGAGCAGCACGCGGGGCAGCACAGCAGCGCGGCCAGCCCGGCCGTGCGCGCCCGGTCGCCGTCCAGGACTTGCGTCATCGCCCGGCCCCGGCCAGCGAGGCGCCGGCGACCTCCGGCGGCGCGACCTCCCGGACCGCGGCGGTCCGCGGCCGGCCCCGCTCGTCGCGCTGGGCGTACAGCTGCTCGCGGTCGGGCAGCGGGTGGCCGGCGCGGCACCTCAGCGTGCCGACCTCACCGACGTGCACCGGCCCGGGCCGGCCGGGGACGGCGAACCGGCCGGCCCGCTCGATGAGCCGGGTGTCGCAGCCCGGGCAGTGCAGGTTGTGCGGGGACAGGATCCAGACGGAGGCCATGGCCCCACCCTGCGCCGCGCGGAGCCGGTCCTCCCGGTCGGCGGGCACGTGTCCACCGACCGTCACGGGATCGCAAAGCGCCCGGCCGAACCCGGCGCTCGCGTCCGACGAACTCAGCGCTGGGTGTCCGGGGTACCGGCGATGCCCTCCAGCGCCGACCAGTCGCCGATCTGGCTGCGCGGGATGACGCTCATCGTCCCGTCGCTCTCCAGCACGACCGCGGCCACCTGCGTCATGTCCCCCGACCCGCTGGCCCGCGCCGCCTGCCGCACCTCCTCCAGCGCCACCCGCTGGCTGCTCAGCGCCTGCTCCACGGGCCGACCGTCCCGCCACAGCAGCGTGGGCCGGGAGGTGACCAGCGCCCGGGCCCCCGGGATGCGGACGGTGGTCCAGGCCACGAGCGCCTGCAGCCCGGCGAGCAGCAGCAGCGCGGTGACGCCCTCGGTCCACGACACGTCCGAGCTCAGCAGGATGGTGGCCAGCGTCGAGCCCAGCGCGACGGTCACCACCAGGTCGAAGGCGTTGAGCTTGGCCAGCGTGCGCTTGCCCGACAGCCGCAGGACGACGACCAGGCTCACGTAGGCCGCCGCACCCACCGCCACCACGCGCCCCACGTCGGACCACGAGTCCCACCACATGCCGTCCTCCTCGCGCCTCGGGACCCCCAGCCTCTCGCAGTGCGACCGCCACCGCTGCCCGGGCTGATGACGAGGCGGTGACGATCGGCCCGGGAGCTGGCCGGAGGCCGGCCGTGGCTGCCAGGCTCGCAGGCGACGGCCAGCACCACCGTCCCGTTCCGACCGCACACCCCGGAGGACGACGTGACCGCCCGGCACTCCCCCCGTACCGACCCGGCCCGCGGCCCGGGCGGGCCCGTGCTGACCGAGGTGGTCGACGGGCGCGCCGGCCGGGTGCGGGCCGGCGGTCACCTCACGCCCCAGGGCGCCGACCTGCTCCGGGGCACCGTGGAGGGCCTGCTCCGGCAGGGCCACTCCACGGTCGTCCTCGACCTGGCCGACGTGCAGGCCGCCGACGACGTCGGCCTGCACGTCCTCTCCACCCTGCGCAGCACGATGGCGGCCGAGGGCGATCTGCTGCTGGTCTGCAACCTGCTGGTCGGCAACGCCCCCGCGGAGCTGCTGCCGCTCCCCTGACCGCCGGCCGGGGCGTCAGCCGGGCTCGGCCGGCCAGGTGCCGGCGAGCGCCTGGTCCACCGCCAGCCGCCACGACCGCGCCTCGTCGTCGGGAACGCCGGTGGTGCGCACCGCGGTCGCCGCGACGGTGGCGACGTGACCGCGGAGCAGCTCGTCGACCCCCCGCCCGCGCGCCCGCCAGGCCAGCTCCCTCAGGAGCCCGGCCAGCCGCCGGAGGACCGCCGGCTGCCCCTCGGCGAACTGCAGCGGCTCCTCGACCGCCAGCTGCACCAGCGCCGGGAGGTCCCACGAGGGCAGCACGACCCGGACCGCACCCTCCGCGTCGGGGAGGCGCCGGTCCTCGGCCCGGCGCTGCGCGAGCTCACCGAGCAGGGCGGCGGCGTGCGACAGCGCGTGCACCGCGGTCGTCGGGTCGTTCACCCCCGGCGACAGCGCCCGGACGGTGATGTCGGTGATCTTGCGCAGGCTGTAGGGGACGTCGCCGCTGGCCGTGCGCTCGAAGCCCAGCCGCACCGCGCCGTCCAGCTCCTCGGCCAGGCCCGCCACGTCGACGGGTCCGGTCGCCCCGAGCCGCCAGACGTGGCCCAGCGGCGTCCCGACCACCACGGCGTCCCCGATCCGCACCCGGAACCGCACCACCGCGCCGGCGCGCCGGGCGGCCTCGGCCGCGGCCCGCTCGTCCACCCCGACCAGGAACCCGCTGGACCGGGCCAGCAGCACCTGGACCGGGCCGACCGCCGCCGGCTCCGGGTGCGGGCCCTCGTCGGGCTGCTGGCGGTCCAGGGTGCGGGTCGCCTCGTCGTGGACGTCGCGCAGCATCGTCTCCACCCGCAGCGCCTGGGCGAGGTGCCCGAGGAAGAACACCAGGGCCAGCACGCTGCCCAGGGTCAGCAGGTAGGCGACCGTGATGGACAGCCGGGGCACGAACGCGCTGTCGTCCTCGGTCGCGCTCTGGGTGCGGACGGTGCGCAGCACGGTGAGGGCGTAGACGAAGGTGAGCACCAGCTGGGCCAGCGTCAGCTGCACCACCCGGTCGGTGACGAACGTCGCCAGCAGCCGCGGTGAGTACTGGCTGCTGCTGAGCTGCAGCGCGATGACGGTGAGGGAGAAGGTCAGCCCGGTCACCGAGATGAGCGAGCCGGCGATCGCCGCGAGCAGGTCGCGGCCGGCCGCGGCACCACCGCCGAAGACGAAGGTCAGCGGGTCGCCGCCGGCCGCCGCCAGCCAGCCGTCGATCGCCGGCAGCAGCACGCCCAGCCCGACGGCCACCAGCACGCCCAGGGACGGGACCGGCCACAGCGCCCCGCGGAGCAGCTCGACGAGCGCGTGGACGGGGCCGCTCGAGGTCCTGCTGCGCGAGGTCACACCGGATTCTCCCCCCGGCGCGTCGCCGTCGTCACCGGCCGTGCCGGGGGTCCTCCACCTGAAGCACCCGCCACAGGCCCGTCCGTTCCAGCAGGTCCTCCGTGCGCCGGTTGACCCCGCGCAGCACCACCGCGCCGCCCCGCGCCCGGCAGGTCCGGTGCGCCCACAGGAAGCTGGCCACCGCGGTGCTGGACAACTGGCGGACGTCGGAGAGGTCCACGACGAGGCGGCGGGCACCGGCCAGCAGCGCGTCGTGCAGCAGCCAGCGCAGGTCGGCCAGGCCGTCGACCAGCAGCTCGTCGCTCAGCCGGAGCAGCACCTCGCCGTCCGGTCCGGGAGCGGGTGCGCCGCTCACGGGTGGACGCCGGGCAGCGGCAACGGGCCCAGCGGCAACGGGCATCGTGGCGCTCCCCTGCTGCTGGCGGTGGTCGGGTCTGCACCGCCCACGGTGCCCACCGCATCTTGCGATCACCCCGGCCGGGGTTTTGCGATCCTGTGACGGCTGGGCCACCGACCAGGGGCGGTGCCCCGCGGAGTGGCAGCATGGAGGTCGTGGCGCCCCGTCTGCTGCTGGTCGAGGACGACGACCACATCCGTCTCCCGCTCCGCTGGGCGCTGGAGGACGAGGGCTACGACGTCGCCGAGGCGGCCAGCGGTGAGGACGCCTGCGCGCAGGTGGCCGTGGCCGCGCCCGACCTCATGCTGGTCGACCTGATGCTCGGGGCGATGGACGGCTTCCAGGTCATCCGCGAGGTGCGGCGGTCCCACGACCTGCCGATCGTCGTGGTCAGCGCCCGCGCCGACACCCACGACATCGTCGCAGCCCTCGAGGCCGGCGCCGACGACTACGTGACCAAGCCCTTCCAGGTCAAGGAGGTCACCGCCCGGCTGCGGGCGCTGCGCCGCCGGGCCGCCGGCGACCGCCCGACCGAGCTCGTGCTCGACGCCGACCCCGCCGCCCCGCTCGTGCTCCGCCCGGAGCGCGGCACGGTGCACCGCGGCGAGGAGCAGCTGCCGCTGACGCTCACCGAGTTCCGGCTGCTGTGCGAGCTGGCCGCCTCCGCCGGCCGGGTGCTCAGCCGGCAGATCCTGCTCGAGCGGGTGTGGGAGCACGGCTTCTTCGGCGACGAGCGGCTGGTGGACGTGCACGTGCGCCGGCTGCGCACCAAGGTCGAGCGCGACCCCGGTGCCCCCACCCTGGTGGTCACCGTCCGCGGGCTGGGCTACCGGCTGGACCGGCAGTGAGGCTCGCGCTCGGGCCCCGGGGGCTGCGGGCGCGGATCGTGCTGGCGTTCTCCGTGGGCGCCCTGCTGGTGTCCGCCGTGCTGGTCGCGACCACCTTCGGCCTGGCCCGCAGCTACCTGCTCGACCAGCGGGAGAGCGCCGCCACCCGGCAGGCCTTCACCGACGCCGACGTGCTGGCCAGCCGGCTGTCCACCGCGGGCAGCGAGGTCGGTGACGAGCTGGTGGACCTGGTGCCCTCCGGGGGCGCCGACGTCGTCGTCTCCCACGACGGCTCCTGGTACTCCTCGCGGCTGGACCTGGGCGCGCGCGACGTCCCCGCCGCCCTCCAGGAGCTCGTCGCCGGCGGGTCGGCCGGCACCGCCCGGATCGACACCCCCACGGGGCCGCACCTGGTGGTCGGCGTGCCCGTGGTCACCGCCGGTGTCCAGTTCTACGAGGTGGCCCCGCTGGTGGAGCTGCAGTCGGCGTTGCGCACGCTCACCGCCGTCCTCGGCGCGGGCGCCCTGACCGCCACCGCCGCCGGGGCCGCCTTCGGGGTCTGGGCCAGCCGGCGGGTGGTGCAGCCGCTGGAGCAGGTCGCCGGCGCGGCGACCCGGATCGCCGGTGGCGAGCTGGGCATCCGGCTGCCACCCAGCGAGGACCCCGACCTGCTCGCCATCGTCGCCAGCTTCAACAGCATGGTCGACGCGCTCTCCTCCCGGATCGAGCGCGACGCCCGTTTCGTCGGCGACGTGAGCCACGAGCTGCGCAGCCCGCTCACCAGCCTGACGACCAGCGTGGAGGTGCTCGGTGCCCGCCGGGAGGAGCTGAGCGAGCGCGGCCGGGCAGCCCTCGCCCTGGTCGAGGACGAGCTCGGCCGGTTCCGGCGCACGCTCGACGACCTGCTCGAGCTCGCCCGGGTCGACGGCGCCCCCGTCGAGGAGTCCGCCGAGCCGGTGTCGCTGTCCGCGCTCGTGCGCGAGGTGCTCGCCCGCCGCGGGTGCCCGCCGGAGCTGGTCGGCACCGACGCCGACGAGGTGACGGCGGTGCGCGGGGACAAGACCAGGCTGGAGCGGGCCGTGACCAACCTGCTGGACAACGCCGACCGGCACGGCGGCGGCGTCGTCGGCGTCCAGGTGCGCCGGGCCGACGGCGCCGTCCAGGTCCTCGTGGACGACGCCGGCCCGGGCGTGCCCCCGGCGGAGCGGGAGCGGGTGTTCGAGCGCTTCGCCCGGGGTCCGCGGGCCGCCCGCGGATCGCTGCCGGGAGCCGGTCTGGGCCTGGCGATCGTCGGGGAGACCGCCAGCGGTCACGGCGGCGCCGCCTGGATCTCCGAGAGCCCCGTCGGCGGCGCCCGGCTGACCCTCTCGGTCCCCGGGGCCGCCCCGTGACCGCCCGGCCCGGCGCGGCGCGCGCCGGCACGCTGCTCCTCCTGCTGGCGACCGCGGCCTGCGGGGTGCCCACCGGCGGGTCCCCGGACCCGATCCCGGCCTCCGAGGTGCCCTACGGCCTGGCCGCTCCCCTGCCGAGCCCGACCGCTGCGCCGTCCTCCCCGGCCCGGTCCGACGAACCGCGCGTCTACCTGGTCGCCGAGGACGGCGCGCTGGTGCCGCGCGGCCGGTCGACGCCGGAGGGGGAGCTGACCGACCGGCTGACCGGGCTGCTCGCCGACCTCGCGACCGGCCCGGCACCGGCCGAGCTCACCGACGGGCTGTCCACGGCCCTGCGTCCGGCCACCTCGCTGACGGTGCTCGACGTCTCCGGCGGTACGGCCACCATCGACCTGGGCGGACCGGCCGACGCACCCTCGGGACGCCAGAGCACGACCGTGGTCGCCCAGATCGTGCTGACCGCGACGAGCCTGCCCGGCGTCGCACAGGTGCTGGTCACCCGGGCCGGGCAGCAGGTCGAGGCGCCGCTGCCCTCCGGCGAGCTCACCTCGCGACCGCTGAGCGCCCAGGACTACCTCGCGCTCACGACCGCCGCCCCGCCCTCCTGAGCGGGTGGCCGGGGCGGCGGCCACCGGTCACATGTTGGTGCCGACCAGGATCATGAACAGGAAGGCGACGACGATGATCAGCACGAAGGTGCCGATGATCAGCAACCGCGCCCGGTTCGGGGAGCCGCGGCCGGGACCGTCGTCGTTGCCGCTGGAGCTGTTGGTTGCCATGCGGTGCCTCCTGCTGGGGTGGGTGATGTCCGGGTGGTCAGCGGCGGTGCCAGCGCAGGGCGCCGGCGGCCGAGGTCGACAGGACGGCCAGCGACAGCCCGGCGCTGCGGCGGGCCACGTCGCCCCCGCCCCGGGCGACCAGCACGGCGACCGCGTCGAGCGCGGTGAGCAGCAGCGCCACCTCGGTGGTGCGCCGCGCCTGCGGTGCCGGGGTGACCAGCAGCGCCGCGCCCATCGCGATGTTGCGGGCGGCGATCAGCCGCACCAGCAGCGGCAGGGCGACGTCGGTGCGGGTCGCCGCCGGGTCCAGCCCGAGCAGCCCGGGGAGCGCGCGCGGCGCGAACAGCGCCGCCGTCCCGAGCCAGATCGACACGGTCCCGACCGTCGTGCGGGTGGTGCCCCATTCCTCGGCCATGCTCAGGTCACTGCCCGGCCGCGGGAACGGTCAACCGGGCTGCGGCCGGCGGCCAGCACCACCACCAGGGCCAGGAACGGCAGCGTGCCGGCGCTGGCCACCACGTCGCTGACCGTGGCGACCGCGAAGGGCCCGGCGCCCGGGGAGTCCAGCGGGCCGATCACCCGGTCGAGGCCCAGTGCGGCCACCGACGCCGGGACGGTCAGCAGCGCCGACACCGCACCGCCGGCGAGGACACCGGCGAGCACCGTGCCCGGCGCCCGGCGGACGGCGCGCACGGCCAGCCGCGCTCCCCGTCCCAGGGCACCGGACCGGTCCGGCCGCTCCCCCGCCGGCAGACCCGCCAGCGCACCGGTGACCCACAGCTGGGCCAGCAGGCCGGTGCCGAAGCCCAGCACGTCGACGGCGAGCGCGGCGGCGACCCGCGGGTCGTCCCAGACCAGCACCTGCCGGAGCACGTCGGGCACGAGGTTGACCAGCGTGGCGGCCAGCGCGATCAGGTAGGCCGCCCGCGCGTGCCGGCGCAGCAGGGTCAGCGCCTGCTGGAGCGTGGGCAGCGGCGGGCTCACGGCTTGCGACTCACGGCTTGCGGGCGACCAGGCCGGTCCAGCAGCCCAGCAGCCGGTTCTGCTGCCCGACGACGCCCAGCCCCGCGGCCCGGCAGGCGGACCCGAGCGTGGCCGGCGTGGGCCGGTCGCCGTCCGCGGGGTGGAAGGCCACCGCCCGCAGCGGCCGGCTGTCGACGAACCGGGCGGTCATCTCGCAGGAGTAGAACCGCCCACCCGGGCGCAGCACGCGGGCGGCCTCGGTGACCACCTCGCGCCAGGCCACCGCGTGGTGCAGCACGTGGAAGGCGAACACCGCGTCGTAGGAGCCGTCGGCGGCGGGCAGCGCGGTGGCGTCGCCGGCCTGCACCTCGACCCGGTCGCCGAGGTCGCGCACCGCCTCCCGGGTGGCCCGCACGCTGGGGCCGTAGAGCTCGACCCCGTCGGCGTGCGCGGCGCCGAAGAGCTCCAGCGCCAGCCGCAGCCCGGTCCCCCGGCGTCCGGTGCCCACCTCCAGCACCCGGCCGCCGGGCACGTCCCCGCCCAGCCGCAGCAGGATCGGCGCCTCCCCGCCGCGCTGGACGCGGGCGCGCAGCCGGGAGTCGACCCACAGCCGGGTGCCGTCGACGTGGGTGGGCGGGACGCCGGGGCCCGGCGCAGGTCGGTTGGACACGACCCATCCCTTCCCCGCACCGCCCGGGCGGAACCGTCCGCGGCCGTCGGGCAGGCTTGCGCCGATGACCGAACCCGCGGGGTGGGCCCGCTTCGACGACCTGACCCGCGGCACCGCCCTGCGCTGCCCACCGCCGCGCCGGGTGGTGGTCGCCTCCTCCCCCGCCGAGGTCGTGCCCGTGCTGGCCGAGGTCGAGCGGGCCACCGCGGCCGGGGAGTGGGCGTTCGGGTTCCTCGCCTACGAGGCCGCCGGCGGGCTGGACCCGGGCCTGGTGACCGCCGAGCCGGACGGGAGCCCGCTGGCCTGGTTCGGGATCGGCGGCCCGCCCGAGCCCACCGCGCCCCTGACGCCGTCCGGGCGCGCCCCCGGCCCGGGGTGGACGCCGGACTGGACCGCCGCCGAGCACGCCGCCGCGGTGGACGTCGTCCGGGCGCACATCGCCGCCGGCGAGACCTACCAGTGCAACCTCACCGACCGGCTGCGGACGACCGGCGTCGGCGACCCCGAGGCGCTCTACGCCGACCTGGCGCTCGCCCAGCGCGGCGCGTACAACGCCTACCTCGACCTGGGCGCGACGGTGGTCGCCAGCGCCAGCCCGGAGCTGTTCCTCGAGTGGACCGGCGACGTGGTGCGGACCCGGCCGATGAAGGGCACCGCCCCGCGCGGGGCGACCACCGCCGAGGACGGCGTCCGGGCCGCCGCGCTGCGGGCCTCGGCCAAGGAGCGCGCCGAGAACCTGATGATCGTCGACCTGCTGCGCAACGACCTGGGCCGGATCGCCCGCCCCGGCAGCGTCGAGGTGCCCGAGCTGTTCAGCCTGGAGCGCTACCCAACGGTGTGGCAGCTGACCTCGGAGGTCACCGCGCGGCTGCGCGAGGACGTCGGGCTGGTCGACGTGCTGCGGGCGCTGTTCCCCTGCGGCTCGATCACCGGCGCCCCCAAGGCCCGCACCATGCGGCTGATCCGCGACCTGGAGCCCACGCCCCGGGGCGTCTACTGCGGCGCCATCGGGCTGGTCGCCCCGCCGGGGTCGGCGTTCCGGGCGCGGTTCAGCGTGGCGATCCGCACCGCCGTCGTCGACCGGGCGACCGGGGCCGCGGTCTACGGCGCCGGCGGCGGCATCACCTGGGACTCCCGCCCGGACGCCGAACGGGCCGAGCTGCTCACAAAGGCCGCCGTCCTGCGGGCCGGGGCCGGCGACCACGAGCTGCTGGAGACGCTGCACTGGTCACCGGCCGGGGGCCCGCGCGACCTGCCGCGGCACCTGGCCCGGCTGGCGGACTCCGCGGCGTACTTCGGCTTCGCCCTCGACCCCGGCCGGGTCCGGACGGCGGTGGCCGACGCGGTCACCGGGCGCTCCGGCCCGACCCGGGTCCGGGTGACCGTCGACCGGTCCGGGGCGGTGCGGGTGGCGGTGGCCGACGCGCCCCCCGCCGCCGACGGCCCGGTGCGGCTGGCGGTCGACGACGAGCCGGTGGCCCCCGGCGACGTGTGGCTGCACCACAAGACCACCCGCCGGGAAGGCTACGAGCGGCGGGCGGCCCGGCACCGGGACGCCGACGACGTGGTGCTGGTCAACGACCGCGGCGAGGTCACCGAGACGACCATCGCCACCCTCGCCGTCCGGCTGGCCGGGCGCTGGTGGACCCCGCCGACGACGTCGGGCTGCCTGCCCGGCGTCGCGCGCGGCCGGCTGCTGGACTCCGGCGTGCTCACCGAGCGCGTCCTCACCGTCGCCGACCTGCACGCCGCCGAGGCCCTGGCCCTCGTCAGCTCGCTCCGGGGCTGGCGCCCCGCAGAACTCGCCTGACCGGCCCCCTCGCAGGGTCCCACCGCGAGCTTGCTCGTGGTGGGGGGCGAGGGGGTCCTTCCTCAATCCAGGTAGTCGCGCAGCACCTGGGAGCGGCTGGGGTGGCGCAGCTTGGACATCGTCTTGGACTCGATCTGCCGGATCCGCTCCCGGGTGACCCCGTAGACCTGGCCGATCTCGTCGAGGGTGCGCGGCTGGCCGTCGGTGAGGCCGAAGCGCAGCCGGACGACGCCGGCCTCGCGCTCGGACAGCGTCTCCAGCACGCTCTTGAGCTGGTCCTGCAGGAAGGCGAAGCTCACCGCGTCGACCGCCACGACGGCCTCGGAGTCCTCGATGAAGTCACCGAGCTGGCTGTCGCCCTCGTCGCCGATGGTCTGGTCGAGGCTGATCGGCTCCCGGGCGTAGCGCTGGATCTCCAGCACCTTCTCCGGGGTGAGGTCCATCTCCTTGGCCAGCTCCTCCGGGGTGGGCTCGCGGCCCAGCTCCTGGAGCATCTCGCGCTGGATGCGGCCCAGCTTGTTGATGACCTCGACCATGTGCACCGGGATGCGGATGGTGCGGGCCTGGTCGGCCATCGCCCGGGTGATCGCCTGGCGGATCCACCACGTCGCGTAGGTCGAGAACTTGAAGCCCTTGGTGTAGTCGAACTTCTCCACCGACCGGATCAGGCCCAGGTTGCCCTCCTGGATCAGGTCCAGGAACGACATGCCGCGGCCGGTGTAGCGCTTGGCCAGCGACACCACGAGGCGCAGATTGGCCTCCAGCAGGTGGTTCTTGGCCCGCTCGCCGTCCCGCAGGATCCAGGTGAGGTCGCGGCGCAGCTGCACCGGCATCTTCTCGCCGTTCTCGGCGGCGGCCTCCAGCTTGGAGCCGGCGTACAGACCGGCCTCGATCCGCTTGGCGAGGTCGACCTCCTCCTCGGCCGTGAGCAGCTTCACCCGGCCGATGAGCTTGAGGTAGGCGCGGACGGAGTCGGTCGAGGCGGTGAGCTCGGCCTCCTTGCGGGCCTGGCGCAGCGCGACGGCGTCGGCGGCGTCGTCCCACTCGTGGTCGACCTCCTCGGCGGCCGCGGCGCCATCGGCGGGGGCCGTGCCCTCCGCGACGGGGGTGGTGGGGCCGGGCTCGGAGAGCTCGTCACCGGTGCTGGTGGAAACCTCGAGGTCGGTGGCGCTCATGCGGGTCTCTCCTCCGATGCCGGGCGGCGTCGCCGCACCGTGAGGTGCTGGCGGAGAGGCCGGGGTGGACGTGCGCGGCGGGCGCCGGCACGGGAACGGCAGCGGGGTCCGCAGCTGCCGCAGTCGACCTGCAACGTTAACCCTGCTGGCGGCAAGATCAAGCTGGCCGGTGGTTGACCTTCCCTCGAAGGTGTGTTCGCCCTAGGGGTCGGGCTCGTCGGGCACCGACGGCGGCAGCCGTCGCGGACCGGCCTCCACCGGGCGCGGGCGGTCCTGCCGGTGCAGCCGGACGGCGACCAGCGCGACGTCGTCGTCCGGCCGGCCGTCCACGAGCCGCTCGACCACCAGGTCGCACATCTCCTGCAGCGGCCGGGAGCCCACCTCGGCGAGCACCGCCGTCAGCCGGGCCATCCCGGCGTCGAGGTCGGAGTCTCGGCGCTCGACGAGCCCGTCGGTGAACAGCAGCACGGTGACCCCGCGGTCGAGGGTGACCACCGTCTCCGTGCGCGGGGTGTGCGGGTCGACACCCAGCAGCAGGTCGGCGCGGTCCCACTGCCCCAGCACGGCGACCGTGCCGTCGGGGTGGACGGTGACCGGCGGCAGGTGGCCGGCGCTGGACCAGCGCATCCGGGTGACCGCCCGCTCGCGCTGGTCGGGGTCCTGCTCGAACCGGGCGACCCCGGCGGTGGCCAGGGTGTCCAGCTGGAGCAGCTCCATGGAGGCGTCCAGCCGGCGCAGCACGTCGGCGGGGCCGGCCTCGTCGTGGGAGGTGGCGATGCCGCGCAGCAGGCTGCGGAGCTGGCCCATGGACGCCGCCGCCGCGATGTCGTGGCCGGCGACGTCGCCGATGACCAGCACGGTGGCGCCGTCGGGCTGCAGGAAGGCGTCGTACCAGTCGCCGCCGACGGCCGCGGCCTCGGTCGCCGGCAGGTACCGCACCACGATCTCGGCGTGGTCGGGCTCCGGCGGTGCGGTGAGGAAGCTGCGCTGCAGCTGCTCGGCCAGCGCCACCTGCTGGCCGTAGAGCCGGGCGTTGTCCAGCGCGAGGCCGGCCCGGGAGGCCACCTCGCCGGCCGTGGCCAGGTCCTCGGCCGTGATGCCGCCCCGCTCGGGCGAGTTGAACAGGGTGAGCAGGCCGACGGTGCGCCCGCGGCCGCGCAGCGGCAGCACCACGATCGACTCCGGGGCCAGCCGGCCGATCAGCTCGTGCGCCGCACCGGGTGCGAGCACCTCCTGGACGGCGGCGGCGGCGTTCCGCTCGATGAGCACCGGCCGGCCGGTGCCCAGGGCCCGGTAGACGAACGCGGAGTCGCGGAGGGCGGCGATGCGCAGCCGGGCGTACTCCTCGACCAGCGGTTGCAGCGACTCGTCGCGGTGCCACCAGCCGACGTCGCGCACCCCGCGCCGGCCGCCGGGCTGGCCGTCGTCGACGAGGGTGACGATGCACCAGTCGCCCAGGGTGGGCGCCACCAGCCGGGCCAGCAGCGCGACCGCCTGCTCGGCCTCCATGGTGCCGGTCAGCTGCTCGGTGACCGCGGCCAGCAGCTCCAGGCGGGCGGCGGCCTGCTCGGCCTGCTGCTGCTCCCGGTGCCGGGCGGTGACGTCGAGGAAGTAGACCGACAGGCCGTCGGGGCTGGGCCAGGCGCGGACCTCGTACCAGCCGTCCAGCGGCGGGGGGTAGTGGGCCGGGAACAGCACCGGCTCACCGGTCTGGACCGCGCGCCGGTAGCTCTGCTCGAACTCCGAGCCGACGGTGGCCGGGAACTCCTCCCACACGACCCGGCCGAGCAGCTCGTCGCGGCTGCGCAGCAGCAGCTGCTCGGCGGCGGCGTTGACGTGGGTGAAGCGCCACTCCCGGTCCAGCGAGTAGAAGCCGGCCGGCATCGCCTCCAGGACCCGGGTCACCGCCAGATCGGCGTCCCGCTGGTCGGTGACGTCGTAGGCGGCGCCGAGCAGGCGCACGGCCGTCCCGTCGGGGCCGCTCAGCGTGCGGCCCCGGGCCGAGACCCAGCGGGTGTCCCCGCCGGGCAGCACCACCCGGTAGATCGCGGCGAAGTCGCCGCAGGTCCCGACGGCGGTCTGCAGCGCCGCGGTGACCCGGTCGAGGTCGTCGGGGTGCAGCCGGTCGTTGAACCCGGCGATGCTGCGGTCGAAGGAGTCGACCGAGTACCCGAACAGCTCGACCAGCCGGTCGTCCCAGTCCAACCGGCCGGTGACCAGGTCCCAGTCGAAGGTGCCGATGCCGGCGGCGGCCATCGCCATCTCCCCGCGGAGACGCTCGGCCGTGCGCTCGTCGACGAGCCGGGGGTGCACGAGATCGTCCACGTCCGCCTCCCTCACCGGCCCGGCCGGCAGCTCTGACCGGCCACGAACCGGTGCTCGGTGCGGCAGCGCGTCGATCTCCCACCGCCCGGCGCGCTGCGCACCACGATCCCAGGCGGGCCCGGCGCTCCGCGGTCCGGGTGACCGGCGGCGCTCAGAGGCCGTGGGCCGCCGCGACCAGCGGCAGCGCCGCCGGCGGCAGCCCGCGGCCGTCGGGTCGCGGCCAGTGCACGCTGACCTCGGCCACCCCGGCCTCGGTCAGCCGGCCGAGGGTGTCGGCGTAGCGCCCTGCGCTCTCGAACGGCCAGGACATCTCCAGCCCGAACTGCACGGTGCGGCGGACCTCCGCCGGCGCGCGGCCCTCCTCGGCCAGCGCCTCGGTCAGCCGACCCGACTGCCCGGCCACCGCGGTGAACCACTCCTCGGGCTCGACGGCGGCGGCGAACGGGCCGTAGGTGACCCATGCCTGGCCGTGCCGGGCGGCCAGCCGCAGCGCCCTGGGCCCGGTCGCGGCGACGGTGAACGGCAGTCGCGGCCTCTGCACGCAGCCGGGCAGCTGGTGGGCGTCGACGGCGTCGTAGAACTCCCCGTGCACGGTGGTCACCGGCTCGCGCAGCAGCTGGTCGAGCAGCCCGAGCCACTCCCCGAACCGGTCGGCCCGCTCGCGGCGGCTGCGCGGGGGCTCGCCCAGCACCAGCGCGTCCGGGCCCTCGGTGCCCACTCCCACGCCGAGCTCCAGCCGCCCGCCGCTGAGCTGGTCGAGGGTCATCAGCTCCTTGGCGAAGGGCACCGGGTGGCGGAAGTTGGGCGAGGCGACCTGGGTGCCCAGCCGGACCCGGTCGGTGACCACCGCGGCGGCGGCCAGCAGCGGGACGGCGCCGTACCAGGGGCTATCGGCCAGCAGCGGCCAGGTGAGGTGGTCGTAGGTCCACACGGCGCGCACCCCGGCGCGCTCGGCCTCCTGCACGTCGGCGAGGAAGGTCGACACCGGGTGGCGGTCGGGCAGCACCAGCGCCGACAGGGCGAGGGTCATCGCCGGCCCTCCGCGCAGCGACGGGCGGGACGGGGGCGGGGGTCAGGACGGTCCACGGGCACAGTCTCGCCCACCCGCTCCCGGCGGCTCAGCCGACCGGGAGCCGCCGCACGTGCACCACGGTGTGGTCGTCGCGCCGCGGCTGGGAGCCGCCGAACCGCATGCTCGCCGCGGCGACGGCGTCGATCAGCCGCTCGCCGTCGTCGGAGTCCACCTCCTGGGCCGCGGCCACGATGCCCTGGGTGCCGAACTCGCGCCCGTCGGCGTCCCGGCTCTCCAGGACCCCGTCGGTGTAGGCCAGCAGCGCGTCACCCGGGCCGAACGGGTGCGTCGCGGTGTTCCAGGCCCACCCGATGACGATCGAGGACAGCAGCGGGCCGGTGGGCGGCAGCTCGGTCCAGCCGGCCGGCGGCGGCTCGTCCGGGTCGCCGGGCGCCGGCCGCACGCCGCCGCTGCGCGCCGGGCTCAGCTCCCGGGCGGCACCGCTGATCACCAGGCCGGCGGGGTGGCCGGCGCTGGCGTAGGTCAGGGTGCCTGCTGCGGTGTCGACGGTGGCGATGAGCACGGTGGCGAACTGGCCGGGCGGGACGTCGGCCAGCTCGGCGCTGACCTGGGTGAGCGCCTGGCCGCCGTCCAGGCCGGTGCGCAGGGCGGTGGCCAGGGAGTGCTTGAGCCGCAGGGCGAAGACCGCGCTGGCCGCGCCGTGCCCGGCGACGTCGCCGAGGACGACGGCCAGCCGGTCCCGGCCCAGCGCGATCGTGTCGTACCAGTCGCCGGCCAGCACGCCCTCGGCCGGGTCGAGCCGGGCGGCGACCGCGAGGCCGGGGACCCGCTCGTCGAAGGGGCCCAGCGCCGCCCGCAACGCCGCCACCGCCGGGCCGGTCTGCTCCAGGGCGTCCAGGGCCTGGCGGCTGGTGTGCAGGTCGGCGGTCAGCCGGTCGCGCATCGCCCGCACGTCGGTGGCCAGTTCCCGCACCTCGGCGGCGCCGCCGGCCGGCAGGTCGGCGGTCAGGTCCCCGTCGGCGACGGCGCGGGTGCCCCGCGCCAGCCTCGCCAGGGGCCGGGAGACGGCGGCGTACACGAGCGCGGACCCGGTCACCACGACGACGGTGAGGGTGACCAGCACGAGGGCCAGCAGCGCCATCAGCCGCCGCTGCAGCCGGGTCACCTGCTCCTCGCTCACCGCCGAGGCCTGCTGCAGCCACGCCTGGACCGCGGCGTCGCGGTCGCGGATGGCGTCGAAGAGGTCCTTGCCGGTCGCGGTGGCCGCCTCGCTGCGGGCCTCGTCGAGGTCGCCGGACCCGGCGAGGTCGATCTGCGCCCGGGCGTAGGCCGACCAGATGTCGTGCGCCGTCCGCAGGTCGGCCACCAGCTGCCCGGGCCCGCCGGACTGGGCGAAGCTGCGTTCCAGGGTGCCCAGCGTCGCCGGCAGGGAGGCCTGCGCCTCGACGTAGGGGGCCAGGAACAGCGGCTCGGCGGTGAGCAGGTACCCGCGCAGACCGGTCTCCTCGTCGACGAAGGTCGTCAGCGCCCGGGCGTTGGCGTTCGTGGCGACGTCGAGGTGCTCGGTCTGCAACCGCTGGGCACGTTGCAGCTGCAGCGCCGTCCCGGTGAGCGCGGCGCCGGCGAGGAGGACCAGCGCGAGGACGGCGGCGCTGGCGAGGACCACCCGGCGGGTCAGCCCGGCCGTGCGGAGCGGCTGCGGCAACGGTGACACCGCCTTCCTGCGAGCCGGGGCCCCACCCCGTGCCCGTTCGTGGACAGACTGCCACGAACGGGACGGTGATCCGGCCGTCCGTGCGAAGACCCGCCGGTGGTTCCGGATCGCACCCGGCCGGTACCGGGGTGTGCGGTTCCGGGCCGCCGGTGCGGGTAGGCCCGCGACATGCCCGAGATGGACCCCAAGGACCCCAGCACCCTGTACGCCGCCGGCCCGGTCGCCCCGGTCACCGCCGAGCCGCCCGCGGACGACCTGCCCGAGGAGTCCCCGCTGGTGGACAAGGGCGGCACCGGGCCCGGCCCCGACGACCTCGACCGGCTGCTCTGACCGCACCAGGAGTAGAACGCCGCGGGCGGGGAAGAGCCGTTCCCGACCCGCGTGAGCCGAGCCGGGCACTCCATCGTCCCCGGTCAGCAGGTGCAGCCACCACGCCCGCCGGGGCAGGTTCCCCTGGAGCACCACCATGGCGACTGCCCACGACCACCTGCCCGCCGTCCGTGCTCCGCACCGCGACCCCGAGCACCACCGCGCCCGGCCCGACCAGGCCGGCGGCAACGACCAGGCCGGCGGGAACGACCAGCAGCCGAGCCTGCGCCAGCAAGTGGCGGACGGCGGTTGGCAGCTGTACGCGCTGGAGTTCCTCGTCCTGCTGGTCGTCTTCGGCTGGATGGGCCTGACCACCATCGTCGCCAGGTGACCGGACCCTGCTCCCGGCGGTGACCCCGGCCAGCTCCGCCGTCAGGTCGGACCGGCGGCGCCGGGAGGTGGCTGCGAGCATGGCGGCGTGCTGCTCGCCGAGGTCGTCGCCGCGTCGGCCGCCGTCGCCGCCACCCGTTCCCGGACGGCGAAGGCCGGCCTGATCGCCGACCTGCTCCGCGCTGCGGACGCCGTCGAGGTCGCACCGGTCACCGCCTGGCTGGCCGGGGAGCCGCGCCAGGGCCGCCTCGGCGTCGGCCGGCGCACGCTGAGCACGCCGGCGCACCCGCCGGTGGGCACCGCAGCGCTGTCCGTGGCCGCAGCCGAGGCCGCGCTCACCGAGCTCGCCGGCACCGCCGGGCGGGGGGCGGCGGCCCGGCGGGAGGCGGCGGTGGCGGCCCTGATGTCGGCCGCCACGGCCGACGAGCAGCGGTTCCTGGTGCGGTTGCTCACCGGGGAGCTGCGGCAGGGCGCCCTGGAGGGGGTGGTGCTCGACGCGGTCGCGCTGGCCGCCGACGTCCCCGCGGCCACCGTGCGCCGGGCGTTCATGCTGTCCGGGCGGCTGCCGGAGACCGCAGTGACCGCGCTGGCCGGCGGCGTCGCGGCGCTGGACGCGGTGCACCTGCGGGTCGGCCGGCCGGTGCGGCCGATGCTGGCCAGCCCGGGTTCCTCGCTGGACGCCGCGCTGACCGACCTGGGGAACCAGGTCACGGTGGAGGCCAAGCTCGACGGTGCGCGCATCCAGGTGCACAAGGACGGCGACGTCGTCCGGGTGTGGACCCGCACCCTGCGCGAGGTGACCGACGCCGTCCCGGAGCTGGTCGAGCGGGTGCGCGCGCTGCCGTGCACGACCGCGGTGCTGGACGGGGAGATCCTCGCCCTGGACGACGACGGCCGGCCGCGCGCCTTCCAGGACACGATGAGCCGCTTCGGCAGCGACGCCGCCGATGCCGGCGTGCTGCTGAGCCCGTTCTTCTTCGACCTGCTGCACCTCGACGGCCGCGACCTGCTCGACGAACCGCTGGCGACCCGGCTGGACGCGCTGGCCGGGTTGCTGGCCGCCGACGAGCAGGCGCCGCTGCGGATGCCCGGGGTCCGCTCCCCCGGCCCCGGGCAGGCCGCGCAGGTGCTCGACGACGCGCTGTCGGCCGGGCACGAGGGCGTGGTGGTCAAGGCGCTGGACGCGCCGTACGCCGCGGGCCGGCGGGGCAGGGCGTGGCAGAAGGTCAAGCCGGTGCACAGCCTGGACCTCGTCGTCCTCGGTGCGGAGTGGGGGTACGGGCGCCGGTCGGGAAAGCTGTCGAACATCCACCTGGGCGCGCGCGACCCCGCCGGCGGCGAGCCGGTGATGGTCGGCAAGACGTTCAAGGGGATGACCGACGAGCTGCTGGAGTGGCAGACGACTGCCTTTCCCGAGCTCGCCCGGGAGGACCACGAGTGGGGCCTGCTGCTGCGCCCGGAGCTGGTCGTGGAGATCGCCCTGGACGGCGCCCAGCGCAGCAGCCGCTACCCGGGCGGGGTGGCACTGCGGTTCGCCCGGGTGCTGCGCTACCGGCCGGACAAGGACGCCGCGGACGCCGACGACATCGCTGCCGTGAGGGCCCTGCTCGCCGGCAACTGAGCCGCGGATGGTTCTGACCCCTCGGCCGCCGCACCTCCTCGCCGCTGGGGTGCCCCAGCACCGGTCGGCCCGCAGCTGCGACGCGGACACCGGCCATCGGACGCGCTGAGGCCGGGCGCCGGGCGGCAGCCGGCGCCGCATGGCGACGTGTCGACTCGTCGGTTCGGCGACAGGCCGACTCGGCGACAGGCCGACTTCTCGTCAGGCCGACTCCGGCTGCTCATGGTTAGGCCGCAACGACATGGCGACATGTCGACGCGTGCTGCCGGCTCAGAACGGCGGCGGATCGTCCGGGTCAGGTCGGGCGCCGCTCAGGACCAGTGAGCGCTCGATGAATCCACCCCGATCTGCCAGCTCGCGCCGTCCGGCTGGCAACTGCAGACCCGGTGGGCGGGTGGTGCGGGTGACCCCGCTGGGGGTGGTCACCGACAGGACACCGTCGGCGGTCATGGTGAACCGCCAGCCGGGGGCGTGGGTCTTGAGCCGGTGGTGCCGGCGGCACAGGCAGCACAGGTTGGCGCAGTCGCTCGAACCGCCGTCGGCGTGGGCGTGCACGTGGTCCAGGTCGGTGCGCGCGGCGAGGCGGCGGCACCCGGGATGGCGGCAGGTGCGGTCGCGGGCGTGCAGGAACCGGCGTTGTGCTGGTGTCGGGGTGTACCGGTCGACCGGTGGTGGCCGGTCCACCGCCGGGCAGTCGCATCCGCCGCCTGGCGGTTCATGGTCAGGAACGTGGTCAGTGCCGCGGCCTCGCCCTGGGGCCTTCCGAGTGTCCGAGTCCGGCGGGTGCTGTCGGCATCCGCGGCGGACCACGCGCTCAAGCTGCGGTCGGCTGACCGTCGCGCGCAGGGCGCCGGTGACCGGGTCCACCAGCGAGATGTCCAGCGACCCGCCGGTCGGCGCCTGCAGACCACCCGGACAGACCGAGTCCAGCTCCTCGAGCAGGTCGCGCAGCTGTTGGTGGGTGATCGGGGCCCCGTCGACCGACGCAGCGTCCTCATCCGTCGGCACCCGCATCGGCTGCGTCTCGTCTGCTTGGACCGGGCGTCCGTGCGCGTCGCCCGGTGTCGGAGCGGGGCTCGCGGGTGAGTGGCCACCGAGGGCGCCGAGCGGGGCGATGACCTGCAGATGTGCGGTCACCGGCTCGCGACCGGTGTCCCATGGCCGCAGGATCAGGTCGGAGGCGACGGAAGTGCGGAGCCGCCCGATCGGCCGCTCGTCGCCGTCCTCCTTGGCCATCCGTGCGTAGGTGTCGACGCGCTCCCGGCAGGCCGCCGCGACTGGAGTGGGCAGCTCGACGATCAGCTCCGACATCCCGTTGCCGACCGACCGCACCCGCACATCGGCCGCCCGCTCCGCCTTCTTCCGCCGCCGATCAGCCGCCGCCGACTCCAGCGCGATCAGGGCGGTCGCGGTGCGCTCCCCCAATCGCACCGGGGTCTCCCCGGCCTGCGCCCAGGACAGCGCCTGGGCTTCGACCTCGGCCACGACACCGGGCTCGACCGGCCCGCCGGCCGACTCGGACTGACCAGCCAGCGCCCGCACGACCGCATTCGCCCGAGGCTCATCGATCAACCCGTCGGCCAGCGCCGCCCACGTCGCGGGCAGCTCGCGCATCAACGTCAGCGACCGCTCGGCCAACCCCGTCGCCGCGTTCAGGGAGATGCCCTTCAGCAATGCCAGCTCATCGACCAGGAACTCCGAGACACCCACCGGCACCCGAGTCGGGGCCCAGCCCTCGCCCCCGTGACCGGGCTGGTCGTCGGTCAGGTCTGTCTGCGCGGGCCGACGAGCGGCCAGCTCCGCCACCAGTACGGCCTCGTATGCAGCCAGCTGGGCTCGGCCGTCGGCGACCGCACGCATCTCGCGCACCAGCTCGTCCTCGGAGCACAACTCCGGCGTGAGCAGTTCAGCGAGCCGTGACCGGCGGCGCGTCACGCCCGGTGGGGGCGGAGCCCGGGCAGCCGGGAACTCGGCACGGTCGACGACCGTGATCCCCACCCCGTAGCCGCTGAACACACCACGAACCTAGGCGAGGGGTACGACAGTTCCAGGCCTCAGAGCAGGCAGTTCGGGCAGGATGCGGTCATGTCCCGGCTCCGCTGGCCGCCAGTACCGACACCGCAGGACGAGCTGGGCGTCGTCGTCCACGGCCCCGTCGTCCTGGCCCGTTCCCCCGGCATCGCCGCGGCGCTGCGGTTCGTCCTCGCCCATCCCGGCGGCCTCCACCTGCCCCTGGTGCTGCGGGCGGAGGGCGTGCAGGCCGAGGCCGCCGGCCGCGACCTGCACCGCCGCCGGTCCACCGAGCCGGCAGACGGTCCGGCGGTGGCCAGCGACCCGTGGACCGGCCTCCTGCTGACGGTCGGCACGGACGGCGAGGAGCGGACCGCCGATCCGGGGAGGTCGCAGAGCTCGGCCGGGCCGGACACCTTCGACGCCGAGACCAGCTACTGGATCGGCCGGCTGCCCGCCGACGGCCGGCTCCAGCTCACCGTCTCCTGGCCGCAGGCAGGACTGGCCGAGGCCACCACCGTCCTGCAGCTGGACGACCTGCACGACCTCGCCGCACGCGTCGTCCGGCTGCCCTGAGTCCTCAGCGGCCGAGCACCGCACCCAGACTCGCCCGCACCCACTCGCGTGCCTGCTCCGCCGAGGCCGGCGCCCCGGGGTGCCGGGCGGCGACGTAGCAATCGGGCCGGACGAGCAGCACCCCGGCGTCGCCGGTCTCGCGCAGCTCGGCCCAGGTGCCGTACGGGTCGTCGTAGGGCAGCCCGGGACCGATCGGCACCTCGGTGGGGGTGAGCCCGAGCTCCTCCCCCACCGCCCGCGCGGCGGCCAGCCAGTCGTCCCCACCCACCCCGGTGACCACGCTGAAGGCGCCGTGCCCGACCAGGTCGAGGGTCGGGACGCGGTGCCCGGCGCGGGTCACCCAGGTGTGCGGCAGCTTGGCGCCGGGCCAGGTGGTCGGCTGGGCGTACAGCTCGGGGTCACGGCGGTACTCCGGCATCGGCGTCCCGTCGGCGACGACGGCGCCCGAGGCGTACCGCTGGTTGTGCTCCACGCCGTGCGCGTCGAACTCGTGGGCCTTGCAGGCGATGGCCTCGCGCAGCGCCGCGCGCACCTCCTCCCCCTCGGGTCCGGGTGCCGTGCGCAGCGCGAGCTGCCGGTCGAGGACGGCGACGTCGGTGGTGTCGGTGAACTCCGGCGGCGACCTCGTAGCCCCCACATCAGCATCCACTCGGTCCAGGGCTTGATCATCCGTAGCACGCCCAGCCCGACGCCCTCCTTCTCCGCGCCAGGCTGAAGCTTCCAGCACAGGACCGAGGGCCGGTGGGCGACCAGGTGGGTGAGGTCGACCCCGGTCAGCCGGTCGCACAGGGTCGTGGTGACCCCGTCGTCGTCCTGGACGTGCCGCAGGTACTCGGTGTCGAAGCGCACCCGGGCGCCGCGGTCCTGCGCGGCCTCGACCAGCACCGGCTCGGTGATCGTCTGCGGTGCGTCGAGCATCGTGCAGGGGCTGGCCAGCTCGTAGTCGGCGTGCCGCACGGTATCGGTGCCCCAGGAGGGGATCCGGCCCAGCTCCTCACCGACCAGGCTGGTGCAGAACGTCGTGTTCCCCATCAGCTCCCAGGGCGTGGCCAGCGCCAGCAGCGTCTCCTCGACGCCCATGTCCCGCAGCGCCTCCATCGTGCGCTGGTTGGTGATGTGCGCCCGCGGGGTGTCCGACAACCGGCTGTAGCGGGTGACCACCAGGACGCCGGTGCCGTAGCCGGCCAGGAACAGCGCGGACGCCGCCCCGGCCGGGCCCGAGCCGACGACGAGGACGTCGACCTCGACGGTGGGCGGGAGCCCGGTACCCGGTGCGGTCACGCGCAGCTCTCCCCGATCGCGCGGCGGTGTCGGGGCGAGGCTCGCGGGCGGCCGGCGCCGTGTCGGGGGTCACAGCGCCGGCCGGACCGGTCAGGCGCCGGCCACGCGGGGGGCGACCTCGGTGCCCAGCAGCTCGATGCCGCGCAGCAGGTCGGCGTGCGCCAGCCGCGGGTTGGTCATCTGCAGCGAGATCCGGTCGACCCCGCCCAGCTGGCCGGAGATGCGCACCAGCTTCTCGGCCACCGCCTCCGGGTCGCCCATGAAGAAGGCGCCGTCGGGCCCGCTCGTGGCGTCGAACTGCGCGCGCGTCGGGGCGGCGAACCCGCGCTCCCGGCTGACCTTGGTGAACAGCTCGTGCCAGCCGGGGTAGATCGTGTCGGCGGCGACCTGGCTGCTGTCGGCGACGAAGCCGAACACGTGCAGCCCCACCTGCAGCGCCTCCGGGGCGTGCCCGGCCTGCGCCCCGGCCCGTCGGTAGAGGTCGATCAGCGGGGCGAACTGGCGGGGCTCGCCGCCGATGATCGCCACCATCAGCGGCAGGCCGAGCAGGCCCGCGCGGGCGAAGGACTCCGGGCTGCCGCCGACGCCGACCCAGATCGGCAGCGGGTCCTGCAGCGGGCGCGGGTAGACGCCCTGGCCGGTCAGCGACGGGCGGTGCCGGCCCGACCAGGTGACCCGCTCGGAGTCGCGCAGCTCCAGCAGCAGGTCCAGCTTCTCGGTGAACAGGGTGTCGTAGTCGCCCAGGGAGAGCCCGAACAGCGGGAACGCCTCGGTGAACGAGCCGCGCCCGACGACGAGGTCGATGCGGCCCTTGCTGATCAGGTCGAGGGTGGCGAACTCCTGGAACACCCGCACCGGGTCCGCGGCGCTCAGCACGGTGACCGCGCTGCCCAGCCGGATCCGCGAGGTGCGCGCCGCGGCGGCGGCGAGGATCACCGCGGGCGCCGCGTCGTAGTACTCGGGACGGTGGTGCTCGCCGATGCCGAAGGAGTACAGGCCCACCTGGTCGGCGAGGGCGATCTCCTCGAGCAGGTGCTCCATCCGCTCCGCGGGCCCGATGAGCCGCTCGGTGGCCGGATCGGTCACGGCCGAGACGAAGCTGTCGACGCCGATGTGCACGGGTGCCTCCCAGGGGACGGACGCCGACGGAATGTCGTTCGACGTTCAACCACCAGTGAACCAGGTCGATCCGCCTTTCGCGGCGCGCAGCCCCGCGGACGGAGGACACTCGGGCGGTGACCGAACTGGCAGTGCACTGGGCAGGCATCAACTGGGCGGGGAACTACCGCTACGGCGCGACGGAGCTGCACCGGCCGGGGTCCCTGGCCCAGCTCCAGGAGATCGTGGCGCGCACCCCGCGGGTGCACGTGCTCGGCTCCCGGCACTCCTTCAACGGCGTCTCCGACTCCACCGAGCTCATCTCGCTGGAGGACATGACCGACCCGGGCGCCGTCGTCGTCTCCCCCGACCGCCGCACGGTGACCCTGGACGCCGGCATGCGGTACGGCGAGCTGACCGAGGTGCTGCACCGCGAGGGCCTGGCGCTGCACAACCTGGCCTCGCTGCCGCACATCTCCGTGGCCGGCGCGGTCGCCACCGCCACCCACGGCTCGGGGGTCGGCAACCGCAACCTCGCCGGCGCCGTCGCCGGGCTCGAGCTGGTCACCTCCGACGGCGAGCTGGTGCGCGCCGCCCGCGGGGACGCCGACTTCGACGGGATGGTCGTCGGCATGGGCGCCCTCGGCGTCCTGACCCGGATCACCCTCGACGTCGAGCCGGAGTTCTCCGTGGCCCAGCGGGTGTTCGACCACCTGCCCTGGAACGCGCTGTTCGAGGACTTCGAGGAGATCGTCTCCGCCGGCTACAGCGTCAGCCTCTTCACCCTCTTCGGCGGCGACGTCGACATGGTCTGGGTGAAGTCGCGCACCGACGCCGCCGAGCACCCCGAGGGCGAGCTGTTCGGCGCCCGGGCCGCCACCGGCGAGCGGCACCCCATCCCCGGCATCGACCCCACCCCGACCACCCCGCAGCTGGCCGCGGCCGGCCTCTGGTCGGACCGGCTGCCGCACTTCCGGATGGGCTTCACCCCCAGCAACGGCGACGAGATCCAGACCGAGTACCTGCTCCCCCGCAGCCAGGCCGTCGCCGGGCTGCAGGCGCTGCTGCGGCTCGGGACGGCGATCCGGCCGCTGCTGCAGACCTGCGAGATCCGCACGATCGCCGCCGACGACCTCTGGATGAGCACCGCGCAGGGCGTGGACTCGGTGGCCTTCCACTTCACCTGGGTGCAGGACCAGCCCGCGGTCGAGCACCTGCTGGTCGACGTGGAGGCCGCGCTGCTGCCGCTGGGCGCCCGCCCGCACTGGGGCAAGGTCTTCCTCGCCGACGCCGCGACCCTGGCCCCGCGCTACGCCCACCACGGCGACTTCGTCTCCCTGGTCGAGCGGATGGACCCCCGCGGCGCCTTCCGCAACGCCTGGCTGGAGCGCAACGTCCTGGGTTGAGCTCCCGGAGGGGACGGCGGTAACACAGCCATGACGCCGCCGTCCCCTCGCTGAGACGTCCCGTCGGCAGGCTGCCGGCATGAGCGTCACCGACCTGACCCCGCCCGCCGTCTTCTCCGGGATCCTCGGCACCGAGCGGGTCATCCCCGGCGGGCCGGCCGCCAGCGCGTGGCTGCGCGACTTCTCCTGGTACTCCCCCGTGCTGGAGAACGCGCTGGCCGACACCACCGTCGACGCGGTGCTGCGCCCGGAGACCGTCGACCAGCTGCGCGCCTGCGTCGCCGCCGCGGCCGGGCTGCGGATCCCGGTGACGCTGCGCGGGGCCGGCACCGGCAACTACGGGCAGTCGCTGCCGCTGCAGTGCGGCGTGGTGATCGACGTCCGGGACGTCGCCGGCGTGCTGGACGTGACCCCGGGCCGGATCGCCGTCCTGCCCGGCACGGTGATGAAGGACGCCGAGACCGCCGCGCGGGCCACCGGCCAGGAGCTGGCCGTCATGCCGAGCACCTACCGCATCTCCACCGCCTCGGGGTTCGTCTCCGGCGGCTCGGGCGGGATCGGTGGTGCGGCGCACGGCGACCTGTGGGACGACAACGTGCTGGCCGTCGAGCTGCTCACCGTCGAGGAGTCCCCGCGCACGGTCCGGCTGGAGGGCGACGACGTCCGTCCGGTGCTGCACACCTACGGCACCATCGGCGTGCTCACCCGGATCGAGTTCCGGCTGGTGCCCGCCCGTGACTACACGCCGGTGGTGGTCGCCTTCCCCGACCTCCTCGCCCTGGCCGGCTTCGCCCACGACCTGGTGTCCGGCGACCTGCACGTGCGGCTGTGCTCGGTGCACGAGGCGGCCGGCGCGGCGATGCTCACGCCGATCACCGCGTTCTACTCCCCCGGTGAGGACGTCGCCCTGCTGTGGGCCGACACCGCCCAGCTGCCCGAGCTCGAGGCGGCGGCCACCGCCGCCGGCGGCCGCACCATCGCCTGGACGGTGAAGCCGCACATCAGCCAGTTCCCGTTCAGCCACTCCATCCTGTGGTCGCGCAAGGCCGCGCCGGCGTCGTCCTGGCTGCAGTGCGAGTACGCGAGCGACCGGGCGGAGTTCCTCGGCCAGGTCGCCGCGCTGCGCACGGCCTACCCCGGGGTGTTCCTGCAGCACATCGAGGTGATCACCTCCGCCGGCCGGACCCGGCCGATGGGCATCACCCCGCTGGTCGGGCTGCCCGACCACGAGCAGGCGCTGGAGGAGCTCATCGGCTTCTGCCGCGGGCTGGGCATGACGGTGCTCAACCCGCACAGCTACGTCGTCGAGGAGGGCGGGTTCGTCGGCGACACCGCGCAGGTCGTGGCGTTGAAGACCACCTGCGACCCGCACGGGCTGCTCAACCCGGGCAAGCTCGGCGACAGCTTCTTCACCTCCCGCGGCCTCACCCCGCCCAGCGCCCGCGCCGCCGCCCGCTGAGCGCGGCGCCCGCTGATTCGTCCTGCAGCCACGGCGCAGGCGGGTCAACCCGTCTGAGGTGGGGTTGAGCCGCGTGCGCACGCGGCTCAACCCCGTCCGGTCCGGGTCAACCCGCGCTGGAGCTGACGCCCCGCGGCGTCGTGGCGCCGCTCGATGCCGGCTGACCGGCTCGACCCGACCTCGAGCCGTGTCGTGCCGCAGCTCGACGTCCGCTGGGCCGGGTCGACCCGCGTCACGTCGACGCAGTCAGGCCGTCGGTGGGCGCGGGTCGAAGCGGGCGACCTCGGCCAGCGCCTCGCCGAGGTAGGTGACCATGCCGGCGGCGCGCTGCTCGCCGTACCCGGCGGTCGCGCCGCTGGCGTCGCCGATGACGCCGGCCGGACCGAAGTCGTCCGAGGACCAGCCGAAGCTCACCGAGCCGCCGAACCGCACGTGCCGGTAGGCGTCCAGGTGCTCGGGCACCCAGCGGGCGGCCTGGCTCATGTCCACCAGTTCCGGGCGCAGGTGCAGCATCAGCGACGTCTCGTCCATCCCGCCGTGCACGCCCATGCCCAGCTCCCCGGCCGGGCTCTGCCCGCCCTGGTCGGCCGGCGGGCGCGGGTGCACGGTGAAGGTGCGCAACCCGGTCTCCAGCCGGATGTCCCGCGCGGCGACCTGCAGCAGCGCCGAGTTGCCGCCGTGCCCGTTGAGGAACACCAGCCGCCGGGCCGGGGTGCGGGCCAGGCTGCGGCCCAGGTCGTGCAGCACCGCGGTGAGCGTGGCCGCCGACAGCCAGAAGGTGCCGGCCGACCAGGCGTGCTCGTTGGACTTCGTGTAGGCCAGCGGCGGCAGCAGCCACAGGTCCAGCTCGTCGCCGAACTGCGCCACCGCCCGCTCGGCGATCGACTGCGCGGTGATCAGGTCGGTGGCCACCGGCAGGTGCGGGCCGTGCTGCTCGATGGCGCCGACCGGCAGCACCACCACGCTGTCCGGGCCGAGGGCGGCGGCGAGGGCCGGTGCGGACAGGTCGGTGAGGAGTCGGGTGGTCACGGTCCCGGACGCTAGGCAGCCGGCGTTGCGGGGCGATGACGGCGGCGTGCCGGCCGACACCTGGCCGGAACACAGCACTGCCAGGGTCGCGGGGTGCTGATCGTGCGCGGGGCCCGGGTGGTGGTGACCGGTGCGGCGGAGCTCGCCGGCGGCGAGGTGGTCTGCTCCGACGACGGGCTGGTGACGACCACCGCGCCCGCGGGTGCCGACCTGCTCGACGCCACCGGCTGCGTGGTCACCCCGGGTCTGGTCAACGCCCACCACCACCTGCTGCAGACCGCCTTCCGCACGCTGCCGGGCACCCGCGGCGTACCGATGGCGCAGTGGCTGCCGGCCATGGCCGCCGCCTACGCCGCGGTCGGGGTGGACGACGAGCTGGCGCACGCCGCGGCGTCGGCCGGGCTGGCCGAGGCGCTGCTGTGCGGGGTGACCACGGTCGCCGACCACCACCTCAGCTGGCCCGCGGCACTCCCGGACGGCGGGGTCGGCATCGCCCGGGCCACCGCCACCGCCGCCCGCGAACTGGGTGCCCGGCTGGCCTTCGTCCGCGGCAGCGCCCGGGACGACCCGCAGGACGCCGCCGCCTCCGCCGACGCGATCGCCGCGGCGCTCGTCCCGCACGGCGGGGTCACCGACGACGGCGCGCTGCAGGTCGCCGTCGGCCCGGCCGGGGTGCACAGCGACGCCCCGGAGACCTTCGCCCTGCTGGCCGAGGTGGCCGCCCGGCACGGGCTGCGCCGGCGCACCCAGGCCAACGAGCAGGTCGACGTGCTGATCGCCGAGGAGAGGTACGGCCGCCGTCCGCTGGAGCTGCTCGACGAGTGGGGCTGGCTGGCCCCCGACGTCACCCTCGCCCACCTGTGCGCGGTCACCCCCGTCGAGGTCGCCCGGCTGGCCGCCACCGGGGTCACCGCCACCCACGCCCCGGGCTGCGACCTGCCGATGGGCTGGGGCGTGGCGCCGGCGGCCGCGCTGTCCGACGCCGGTGTCCCGGTCGGGCTGGGCACCAGCGGCGGCGGCTCCAACGACGCCGGGCACCTGCTGGCCGACGCCCGGCTGGCGCTGCAGGTCGCCCCGCTCGCCGGGCGCCCGGTCAGCGCCCGCGAGGTGCTGGGCTGGGCGACCCGCGGCTCGGCCGACGGGTTGGGCCGGGCCGACCTGGGCCGGCTCACCGTGGGCGCGCGGGCCGACCTGGTCTGCTGGGACGTCACCGGGGTCGCCGACGCGGCGGTGGCCGACCCGGTCGCCGGGCTGCTGTGGGCGAGCCCGGGACGCCGCCCCCGGCACGTGGTGGTCGGCGGCCGCGTGGTGGTCCGCGACGGGGTGCTGCAGACCGTGCCGGAGGACGACGTCGTCGCCCGGCTGACCGGCCTGCTGGGACGGCGGCGGTGAGCGGGCCACTGGCCGGCGCCGTGCTGGACCACGTCGGCACGGAGGAGGACGACGTCGACGCGCGGGTCGCCTTCCTGGTCGACGTGCTGGGCTTCCGGGTGCTGCGCTGGGGCACGCACGTCGTCACCGGCCAGCGGATCGTGATGCTCGCCGACCCGGCCGGCACCAAGCTGGAGCTGATGGAGGTCGCCGAGCGCACCGGGGAGCTCGACCACGTCGGCTACCGGGTGGCCGACGTCGACGCCGCGCACGCCGCGCTGCTGGCGGCCGGCTGCACGCAGGTGCGGGCACCGTTCGAGATCGCCGCGGCGCACGCCCGGTCCTCGCTGGTGCGCGAAGCGGCCGGGCACCAGCTGCAGCTGATCACCTACGCACCCGGCTCCCCGGACCTGCCGGGAACCTGAGCGTCACCGGGCGGCAACGTCGTCCCGGCACCGTCACGCCGTGACCCGCCTCCTGGTGCGCAACGCCGTCCTGCTGACCTGCGACCCGCTCCGCCCCGACCCGTTCCGCGGCTGGTTCAGCGTGGCCGACGACGGCCGGCTGTCCGCGGTCGAGCCCGGCGACCCGCCGGCCGGGACGGCGGCCGACGAGGTGCTCGACGCCGGCGGCGCGCTGGTCGGGCCGGGGTTCGTGTCCGCGCACAGCCACCTGTTCACCTCAGGCTTCCGCGGCATCGCCAAGGACGAGTCGTTGTACGGCTGGCTGGAGCAGATGCTCGCCCACACCGCCGTCGCCGGCGCCGAGGACGTCTACTGGATGACCCGGCACGGCGCCCAGGACTTCCTCCGCAACGGCGTCACCACCGCCTACGACTTCACCGACACCGGGCTGACGTTCGAGAAGGAGTCCGCCGGCGTCTCCCGCTACGGCGCGACGCTGCCCGAGACCGCCTACCAGCACGCCCAGCTGCGGGCCAAGGTGGACGCCGGCCTGCGGCACGTGCACAGCGTGATGCTCGCCCAGGGCGATGTGCCGGCGCCGGAGACGCTGGCCCAGCTGGACGACGTGGTCGCCGCCGCCGCGACCGCCGACCCGGACCTGCACCTGGGGCTGGCGCTCAGCGGCACCGTGCAGTGGGCCGACAGCCCGGACGCAGCCAGGCTGGAGGTGACCGCGATGCGCCGGCACGGGCTGCTCAACCAGCCGCACTTCCTGGAGACCCCGCACGAGGTGGAGCTGCAGCGGTCGAAGTTCGACTGGTACGCCGACGCCGGGGCGCTGGGCCCGGACCTGGTGTTCGGCCACTTCATCCAGACCACCGACGAGATCATCGGCCGGGCCGCCGCGGCCGGCTGCGGGATGAGCTGGCAGCCGATGAGCAACGGCCGGCTGGCCTCGGGCGTTGCCGCCGTCCCGCGGATGCGCGAGCTGGGCATGCGGGTCGGGATGGGCCTGGACGACCAGTCCTGCACCGACGTCAGCGACCCGTTCAGCAACATGCGCACCGGCCTGGCGCTGCAGCGGGCCACCCACCGCGATCCTGCGGCGCTGCCGGTGCGCGACGTGCTGGAGCTGCACACCCGCGGCTCGGCCGAGGTGCTCGGCATCGACGACCGGGTCGGCAGCCTGCGGGTGGGCCGCTACGCCGACTTCCTGGTCGTCGACCCGCGCGACCCGGACACCGGGCCGGTCTGGGACGCGGTCGGCACCTACGTGCTGGCCTGCTCGCTGCGCAACCTGGCCCAAGTCCGGGTCGGTGGCCGGCTGGTGGCCGCGGGCTCCCGGCTGACCGACCCGCAGGCCGGGGAGGTCTCGAGCCAGCTGCACGAGCGGGTCGCCCGCCTGCGCCGGGACGTCGCCGGTGGCTGACGGCGACGGTCCTCGCCGAGTGGGCAGTTGCGGTCGCCGACACGCGCTGACGCGCCGTCAGATGCGACCTCAACTGCCCACCGGACAGCTCGCGCAGGAGCCCCGGGACGGCGTCACCGGTCCGCGACGACGTCCTCGGCGATCCGCGTGGCGAAGGGCCCGGGCGCGGAGCGAGCCGTGTGGTGCTCGACTGAGGTCGTGATCCGTGACTTCGACCGGCCGGACCTCCCCGCGGTCGCCGCCGTCTGGCGAGCAGCGGGGCGCGACGTGCTGCCCGAGGACGAACTGCGCACGACGCTGGCGCACGGACCGGGGCTGGTGCTCGTCGCCGAGGTCGACAGCGGGATCGTCGGTGCCGTCCTCGGCACCTTCGACGGCCGCCGCGGGTGGGTCCACCGACTCGCCGTCGACCCCGCCCCCCGCCGCGCCGGTGTGGCCAGCGCGCTCGTCGGCGAGCTCGAGCAGCGGTTCCGGGACCGCGGTGCGCCGCGCATCAACCTGCTGGTCCTGCCGGACAACGCCGACGGGCTGGCGTTCTGGCAGCGCCTGGGCTACCTCCCGCAGCCCGACGTCCTCTGCTCCAAGCCGGTGCAGCCCCGGCCGCGAGCCCCCGCTCGGCTGCCACACCCGGGTCCGTGGACGCCTGGCGCCAGCGTGAGCACGGGGTGCGCTTCGACTGGGGCCTCGCCGGTGCGACCCCCGTGGCCGACGACGTGGACGTCGCCGTCGTCGTCGACGTCCTGTCGTTCACCACGACCCTGTCGGTCGCGCTGGACAGCGGCGCGTCCGTGATCCCTTCGCGGTGGCGCGACTCCCGGAGCGCGGCACTCGCCCGGGAACATGGTGCGGGCTGGCGGTCGGGCGGTCCCGGGCGGGTCCGAGCGACGTGACCCTGTCACCGACGACCCCGCGTCGCGGGCCGGTTCCCGACCGGATCGTCCTGCCCTCGCCGAACGGCGCCACGATCGCCGCACACCTCGGGACCACCGCGACGATCCGTACGGGTGCCAGCTTGCGCAACGCCCGGGCAGTGGCCGCCTGGCTCGCGACCCGTCACGACCCGGCCCACACCACCGTGGCGGTGGTGGCAGCCGGTGAGCAGTGGCCCGAGGGTGCACTCCGCCCTGCCGTCGAAGACCTGTGGGGAGCTGGTGCCGTCATCGACCACCTCCTCCGAGCGGGTTGGTCGACGCCGTCCCCCGGGGCAGCCGCTGCACGTGCAGCATGGCTCGCCGCCGCCGACGACCCCGTCGGCAACCTGCTGTCGTGCGGCAGTGGCCGTGAACTGACGCAGGGCGGCTACCGGGAGGACGTGCTGATCGCGGCCGAGGTCGGGTCCAGCCGCTCCGTCCCCGTGCTGCGCGGCGGCGCCTTCACCGCCGAGTCCTGACGGGCTGGGCCGTTCCTCGACGGTGGGTCCCGGCGCGACGGAGGTCCGTCCAGGGAGTCAGGTGAACGGTCCTGCGACCGACGTCCGGCCGGGGCGTCCCACCTCACCGGCCTCCGCCGGCCGCCATCCACGCGAGGACGTGGGGCTGCGCCCGCGTCAGCGAGTCGACGACGACGTCAGCGTGCCGGAGCTGGTCGGGAGCGTGGGAGGTGGTCAGCGCGAGGACGGTCATGCCCGCCCTCCGTCCCGCGTCGATCCCGGCTGGTGCGTCCTCCACGACGAGGCAGTCCGCGGGACGGGCACCGAGCTGGGCGGCGGCCAGCAGGTACCCCTCCGGGTCGAGCTTGCCCCGACTGACCGCCGCGCCGTCGACCAGGACGGCGGGCAGCGGCAGGGCCCCCGCGGTGAGCCGGGCACGCACCGAAGCCGCGTCGCCCGAGGTCACCACCGCCCACCGGAGAGCCGGTAGCCGACCCAGCAACCCGGCCGCGTCGGGGTGGACGGCGAACGCATCGGCGAGCTCACCGACGTAGGCCACCAGCCGGGCGTACTCGGCCACCGCGTCCAGGAGCGGCGCGACGTCGGCGATCGTGTCCACGGGGCGGCGGGCATGGGTGGCGGCCAGCACGGACACCGGGTCCAGACCGTGCAGGTACGCCCACCGTTCCCACACCGCGCGGTAGCCCTTGCGGGAGTCGACCAGGACGCCATCGGCGTCGAACAGGACCGCGCGCCCTGTCGGCAGCACGGTCCGCACCCCCTCATCGTTGCGCACCGATCCACCGGCGTCCGCGCGAGCCGAGAGCCGGTGCTCCCCTCCGCCCGGCACACGAGTGGGTGAGTGGCCTCTCGACCGTTCGGCGGGCGCGCGCGTGCTGGCGGCACGCGTCCCCGGCCGTCACCTGCCCGCGTCGACGCCCTCCACGATCCGCTCGGCGACCTGGTCGGGCCAGAGGTGCATGGCGTCGATGACCTCGGCCCCGGCGTGCAGCCAGGTGCGCGCGGCCTCTGCGTAGGGCTCGAGGCGGAAGCCCGACGCGCCGAGCACGGAGTCGTCCTCGATCCGCGGTCCAGGACGTCCGGCTCGGCGTGCAGGACGCGCCGGACCAGCACGCTCGCCGTCGTCTTGCCGACGCCGTGGGTCCCGTTCAGCCAGACGATCACGTGGTCCGCCCCCAGGACCTCGACGGCGGCTCCGGAGGGGTGTCGGCACTGCTGCGCCGGCGACCCGTGGCGGGTCGCCGGCGCAGTGGCCGCCGTCAGTCCAGGGCGATGGAGGTGTCGAGGAACTCGTTGGTGGCGATGTCCGCCGGCGTCAGGCCGTCCTTGGGCGCGGTGCCCTGCTCGGTGAAGATCGGCGTCGTCTGCTCGATGAGCGTCTGCAGCCGGTCGGTGTCGAAGGAGCCGTGCGTGCCGTCGGTGCCGTTGCCGACGATGTCCAGCTCCGCCATGGTCGAGGCGGCGTAGCCGGCCACGGCCTCGGAGTACTGCCAGCCGGTGTCGTACTCGGTGACCAGCTCGACGATCAGCGCGTTGGCCGCAGCCGGGTCGGCCACGTAGTCGAGGTCGGCCTGCTGCATGACCGGGACCAGCGCCTCGAGGCAGCCCGAGAGCTCCTCCACCTTGTCGCCGCGCACCGACAGCGACGAGGCGTAGACCTGGAAGCCGGCGTCGTGGATGAGCTGGTACTCGACCGGCTTGCCCCAGGCGTCGACCTCGTTCTCGTAGATGAACGGCTCGGCGCTGGCGTAGCCCTGCTGGGCGTCCGCGCCGCCGGAGGCGACGAACGCCGCCGGGGTGCCGTCGTACCCGCCGTCGAGCTGGCTCTCCGTCAGCACGCCCGCGCCGACCAGGTAGTCCATGTAGGCCGAGCCCTCGAAGTACCGGACGATCGTGTCGGTCTGGCCGAGGTCGGCGATGGTCGTGACGTCGGGGTGCGTGGCCGGGTCCCACATGATCATCTGCGGCGACTTGTCCAGCTGGGCGAGCACGCCCACGGTGGGCTGGGTGGCCGAGAGCTGGATCGCCTCGTCGGTGTCGACGTAGCCCAGGGTGATCTCGTCGTCGGTGTACATCTGCGCGGTGACCGCCTGGAAGCCGATCGCCGGCCCACCCGAGCGGATCTCCACCTGGACGCCGGTGCTCGCGCCCTCGCCGTCGACCAGGTTGCCGCGCACCGACTTCGACCCGGCGTCGATCTCCGGGTCGGGGCCGAGCAGCTGGTAGATGCCGCCGTGCTCGGCCTCGGGGTTCCAGTCGGTCTGGATGACCACCGTCGCGGGGCAGCCGGCCGCGGCCAGGTCGGTGCCACCGGCCTCGGCGGCCGGTGCCGCGGCTGCGGCCGGGGCCTCCTCGCCGCCGCAGGCGGCCAGGCTGAGGACGGACATGCTCACGGCCGCGAGGCCGATCGTGGTGCGGATCCTGCGCACGCGGTCTCCTTGGGTGGGGCGGTGGGTGGTGCGGGGGTGTGCGGCACCGGCCGGGCTGCCCACCGGGCAGTCGGCTGGTGCGGGTCGGTGGGTGGCGCGGGAGCGCGGGGCCGGCTCCGCGGGAGCGCCGGGGCCGGCTCCGCGGGAGCGCCTGGGTCCGCTACGCGGGGTCGCGGCTCTGGTCGTACCAGCGGCCGACGGCGAGCCTGCCCAGCCAGCCGAAGAGGGCGAAGACGGCGAACCCGAGGGCGGCGGCCACGAGGATGGTGGCGAACAGCTCCGCGCCCTGGATGCAATTGCGGAAGTTGTCCAGCACGATGCCGAGCCCGGCCTGGCCCTGCTTGAAGAAGACGTCGCCGACGATCGCGCCGACCACCGACAGCCCGGCGGAGATCCGGAACCCGGCGAAGATGGCCGGCATGGCCGCGGGCAGCTGCAGCTTCAGCAGCCGGGTCGTCCGGCCGGCGCCGTGCAGGTCGAACAGCTCGCGCATCCCCCGGTCGACCGACTGCAGCCCGAACAGCGTGTTGGACACGATCGGGAACAGCGCGATCAGCACGCAGACGATGACCCGGGCGCCGAAGCCGTAGCCGAACCAGAAGGCGATCAGCGGCACCAGCGCCAGGATCGGGATGCACTGCAGCGCCACCGCGTAGGGGAACAGCGACCGCTCGGCGACCTTGGCCTGGCTCATCAGCACCGCCCACGCCATGCCGATGACGATCGCGATCGCCAGGCCGGTGAAGGTGACCTTCACGGTCTGCCCCAGCGCCTCGCCGATGCGCTCCACGGTGGGGCCGTCGAAGAAGGCGGCGATGACGTCCTGCGGCGGCGGCATGAGGAAGCGCCGCGCAGGGTCCAGCACCAGGTAGGTGATGGCGTACCAGCCGCCGATCAGCGCGGCGAAGACCGCCAGCGGAGCGGCCCACCGGGTGACCCCGCCACCCCGGCGGCGGACCAGCGGGGCGGTGCCGCTCGTCCCCGCGGCCGGCGTGCCGGCGGTGGGCGGGGCGTCCGGCACGGTCGTGGTCACGACGTCCTCCTGGGGGGTGCGGGCGCGGGCCGGGGCGCTCACGAGTGACCTGCCCGCAGCGCGGCGGAGACCTGCCCGGACAGCGCGGCGAACTCCGGCGTGAACCGCAGCTCCGGCGTCCGGTCGGCGCCGAAGGGCACCTCGAAGGTGTCGACGATGTGCCCCGGACGGCCGCTCATCACCAGCACCTTGGTGGACAGGTAGACCGCCTCGCTGACCGAGTGGGTGATGAACAGCGCGCCGAAGCCCTTGGCGGAGAAGAGCCTGATCAGCTCGTCGTTGAGGCGCTCGCGGGTGATCTCGTCCAGCGCCCCGAAGGGCTCGTCGAAGAGGAACAGGTCGGGGTCGAGGGTGAGCGAGCGGGCCAGCGAGGCGCGCATCCGCATGCCGCCGGACAGCGCCCGGGGCAGCTTCTTCTCGTGCCCGGACAGCCCGACCAGGTCGATCGCGTCGCGCGAGGCCTGGTTGGTGGCCGTCTTGCTCATCCCGTGCAGCTCGGCGAGCAGCTGGACGTTCTTGAGCACCGAGCGCCAGGGCAGCAGGGTGGCGTCCTGGAAGACGTAGCCGATGCGCGCAGCGTCCATCTCGGCGGTGCCGGAGGTGGCCGGCGACAGCCCGGAGGCGATCCGCAGCAGGGTGCTCTTGCCGCAGCCCGAGGGGCCGACCACGGTGACGAACTCACCGCGGTGGACGTCGAGGTCGACGCCCTCGAGGGCGACGGTGCCGTCGGGGAAGGCCTTGGCGACGTCCCGGAAGTGCAGGACGCGGGTGCCGGTGCCGGCCGCGGGGACACTGGGCGCTGGTGCGCTCACGGGCAGCTCCGAGGGTGGGATCGGGTGCGGACGAGTGCCACCCTCGGTGTCCGTTGTTTCCGTTGCGTGTGCCGTCGGTGAACGCCGCGCACCGGGCAGCACGAGTTCGTCACGCCCCCGGCACGACCGTGCGCGAGACCGAGCTGCGCGCGACGACCCGCCCCCGGGAGACGACCACCCGGGACGTGCCGGCGCCGGCCACGGCGGCGTCCAGGCTCTCCGCCCCGATCGCCAGGAACTCCGCCACCGAGCCCACGGCGACGCACGGCACCGGCAGCCCCATGCAGGCCCGGGCGCCGGCGCTGACGGCGTGCCAGGCCTCCCGGGTGGACAGGTGCCCGGCGGTGACCAGCAGCGAGGCGGCCTCGCAGGCGTCGGCCCGGCCCATCGGGTTGAACGGGTCGCGCAGGTTGTCACCCCCGCCGCCCACGGTGGCGCCGGCGTCGAGCAGGGTGCGCACCGCGGTCAGCCCGCGCGGCGGGGCCACCGCTGCGTCGCGACCCTGCAGGTACAGGTTGGTCTGCGGCAGGGCGACCACCCCGACGCCGGCCCGGGCCACCTCGGCGGCGGTCGAGCGGGCGACCTCCAGCGGATGCACGCCCAGGCTGACGCAGTGCCCGGCGGTGACGCCGCGGTCGAACCCGGTGGCGGCCACCCGGCGGGCCAGGTCGCGCAGCCCGTGGGCGGTCGGGTCGAGGGTCTCGTCGGTGTGCAGGTCCAGCGGCAGGCCGGCGGCGACCGCGGCGTCGAAGGAGGTGGCGAGCCCGGCGTCCCGGTCGCCCCACAGGTGCGGGACCCCGCCCACGACGTCGGCGCCCGCGTCGATCGCCTCGGCCAGCAGCCGCGGGGTGGCGGCGGCCTCCTCCGCCGTCCAGGGCGCCGAGAGCAGCGCCACCACCTGGATCTCGACCAGCCCGGCCAGGGCGTCGCGGACCTGCACCAGCGCGCGCAGGTGCCGGGTGCCGGCGTGCGCGCCGACGTCGGCGTGGGTGCGGATCGCGGTGGTGCCGTTGGCCAGGTACTCGTGGGCGGCCCGGGTGGCCCGCTCGACCAGGTCGTCGTGGGTGAAGTCCGCGGCGATGGCCCGGATCGCGGTGATCGCCCCGGCCAGGTCACCGGTCGCGTTGGGCACCCGGTGGCTGGTGAGCGCCTTGTCCAGGTGCGCGTGCGGCTCGGCGGGGGCCGGCAGCAGCCAGTGCCCGGCGAGGTCGACCACCTCGTCGTCCGGCTGCGGCGGCAGCACCGGGGCGACGGCCACCACCACTCCCCCCGCGGTGCGGACGTCGACGCGGGCGCCGTCGAGATCGGTCGCGCCCTGCAGCAGGAGGCTCACAGGTCGAGCACCAGGCGCGGGCCGGCGGCGCGGGAGACGCACACCATCATCACCACGTCCTCGGCCTGCTCGGCGGGGGTGAGCACCGAGTCGCGGTGCTCGACCGCGCCCTCCAGCACCGGGGTCTCGCAGGTGCCGCAGGTGCCGACCCGGCAGGAGGACAGCACGACGACGCCCTCGGCGGCCACCGCGTCCAGCACCGACTCCCCCGGCTCGACGACCACCGTCGTCCCGGACAGCGCCAGCTCCACCTCGAACGGGCCCGGCCAGACCGGCTCGCCGAACTCGCGGGCCTCGAACCGCTCGGCGTGCAGCGCCGCGGGCGGCCAGCCGGCCAGGGTGTCCTCGACGGCGTCGATGAGCCGGGTCGGCCCGCAGACGTAGACGGCGGTGTCGGTGCGCGGCTCGCCCAGCAGCGCGCGGACGTCGAGCCGGGCGCCCTCGTCGGCGGCGTGCACGGTGACCCGGCCGGGGTGGGCCGCGGTCAGCTCGGCGGCGAAGGCCATGGTGGCGCGGGAGCGGCCGGCGTGGTCCAGCGTCCAGTCCGCGCCCGCGGCCTCGGCGGTGGCGATCATCGCCCGCAGCGCGGTGATGCCGATGCCGCCGGCGACGAAGGCGTACCGGGTGCCCGGGGTGACCTCGAACGCGAAGTGGTTGCGCGGCCCGCGCACCCGCAGCCGCTGCCCCTCGGCCACCTCCTCGTGCAGCCGCACCGAGCCGCCGCGGCCGGCGTCCTCGCGCAGCACCGCGATCCGCCACCGCGACCGGTCGTGCAGGTCGCCGCAGAGCGAGTACTGCCGCTCGACCCCGGGGGCCAGCAGCACGTCGACGTGCGACCCGGGGGTCCAGGCGGGCAGGTCGCGGCCGTTGGGGGCGACCAGGTCCAGGGCGAGGACGCCGTCGGCCAGCGGGGTCCGGGCGGCGACGACGAGGTCGCGTACGACGTCGGAGAAGAAGCTCACCGGGCCGATCCTGTCCTGCCCACGGGTCCGGCGGACGAGCGACCCAGCGAGGTCACACGGACGTAACCGGGCGCCGTTACCAAGGGCAGCGTGACCCTCTCCGTGTCCCCGCCCAGTGCCGCCACCGTCGCCGAGCTCGCCGCCGAGCTCGCCGTCCTGCTGGGCGAGCGCAACGTCTCGGCCGACCTGCGCGCCCGGGAGCGGGCCTCGGTCGACGGGGCCTGGATGAGCCCGATCATCAGCGAGCAGCTCCCGCTGGGGCTGGCCGACCTGGTGGCGTACCCGACCACCGCCGAGCAGATCGGCGAGGCGGTCGCGGCCGCCGTCCGGCGCGGGGTGCCGGTCACCCCGCGCGGCAAGGGCACCGGCAACTACGGCCAGGCCATCCCGATGGCCGGCGGGCTGGTGCTGGACGTGTCGCGGGCCCGCGCGGTGGTCGAGGTCGGCGACGGCTTCGTCACCGCCGAGGCCGGGATGCCGATGGTCGCCCTGGAGCGGGCGGCGGCGGCGACCGGCCAGCAGCTGTGGATGTACCCCTCGACCGCGCAGTCCTCGATCGGCGGCTTCCTGTCCGGTGGGTCCGGGGGCACCGGCACGATCGCGCACGGCAGCAACGACGCCGGCTTCGTCCTCGCCCTGGACGTCGTGCACGCCACCGGGTCGCCGGAGCTGGTGCACGTCGCGGGCGAGGAGGCGATGCGGTTCGTGCACAACTACGGCACCGCCGGGGTCATCGCCCGGGCCACGGTGCGGCTGGAGCCGCTGCAGGACTGGCGCGGGGTCTACGCCAGCTTCCCCGACTTCCCCGGCGCGCTGTCGGTGCTGCGCGAGATCGGCCGGCTGCAGCCGCTCCCCCGGCTGGTCTCCGCCGACACCCCCGAGGTGACCGCCACGCTGCCCGAGGACGACGCCCTGCCGCCCGGCCGGGCCAGCCTGCGGGTGATCGCCGACGCCGGCACCGTCGACGCCGTCCGGGCGCTGGTCGAGGGCGCCGGCGGCCGGGTCGAGGACGTCCGCGAGGGCGCGCAGGTGCCGCTGGCGCTGAGCGTGCTCAGCTACAACCACCCGATCGAGTGGCTGCAGAAGAGCGCCCCGGGCGTCTGGTTCCACGTCGAGGTCGCCGGCGACGCGCTGGTCGAGCGGATCGAGGAGGTGCACGCGGTCTACGAAGGCGGGCTGCTGCACATCGAGGCCGGCCACACCGTGCCGATCGGGATGCTCGCCGGGGTCTACCGCAGCCCCGAGCAGGTCTACGCCGGTATCGCGGCGCTCAACGCGATCGGTGTGGGCGTGCACGACCCGCACCAGTGGAACGTCGACTTCCAGCTGGGCCGCACCCTGGAGACCGCCGCGACCACCGACCCGCACGGCCTGCTCAACCCCGGCAAGCTCAACGCCGACTACGACGGGCCCACCAAGGGCGCCATCCGGTGAGCGCGCCCGGTCGGGGCGTGCACGAGGACGCCGGACCGCCCGACGACCCGTTCGACCTGGCCCGCGCCTGGCTGCCCGACGACGCCGCCCCCGACCGGCCGCGGGTCACCCTGTCGACGGTCGGCACCGACGGCTACCCCGACGCCCGCACCGTGCTGCTGTCGGCGTTCGACGAGACCGGGTTCGCCTTCCACACCTCGGCGGCCAGCCGCAAGGTGGCCGAGCTGGCCGCGTTGCCGCGGGCGACGCTGACGGTGCTCTGGCCGGACTGGACCCGGCAGCTGGTGGTGCGCGGCGACGTCGTCCCCGACTCCCCCGGGCAGTCGGCGGCGGCGTGGAGCGCGCGGTCGGCGTACCTGCGCCGGCTGGCCTGGGCCAACACCGACGAGCTGGCGGAGCTCGACCTGGCGCACCGGCTGGCGGCGTGGGCGGCGCAGCAGGTACCGGGGCAGGCCGACTCGTGGGTCGGCTACCGGGTGCAGCCACGCGAGCTGACCTTCTGGGCCGCGCACCCCGAGGCGCCCAGCCGGCGGGTGCAGTACACCCGCTCCCCCGACAGCTGGACCTGGCGGTACCGGGCCGGTTAGACGCCGGTGCCGAGGTCGGCCGGGTCGGCGTTGGCGCCGCAGACGACCACCCCGACCCGCTCCCCCGCCGCCGGCAGGTACGCACCCGACAGCAGCGCCGCCAGCGCGGTCGCCCCACCCGGCTCGGCGGCGACGTGCAGGTCCTGCCAGAGCAGGTGCCGGGCGGCCCGGACGGCGTCCTCATCGACCAGCACCGCCCGGACGCCGGTGGCCCGCGCGGTCGCGAAGCCGTGACCGCCGACCCGCCGGGCGCCCAGGGCGTCCGAGGCCAGGCCGGAGACCTCGACGTCGACCGGGTGGCCGGCGGCCATCGCCGCGGACATCGTCGCCGTACCGTGCGTCTCGACCGAGACCACGCGCACCGAGCCGGCGTAGTGCGCGGCGATCCCGCCGATCAGCCCGCCGCCGCCGGTGGCCACCAGCACGGTGTCCAGGTCCGGGGCCTGCCCGGCCAGCTCACGGGCGACGGTGCCCTGCCCGGCGACGACGTCCCGGTCGTCGTAGGCGTGCACGTGGAGCGCGCCGGGTGCCGCAGCGCGGTCCCCGCTGGCGGCGTGCGCCTCGGCGTAGGACGAGCCGGCCAGCACCACGGTGGCGCCGCGCTGCCGGATGCCGGCGATCTTCACCGGCGGGGCGGTCTCGGGCACGTAGACCTCGGCCGGGACGCCGAGCTCGCGGGCGGCGTGGGCGACCGCCAGGCCGTGGTTGCCCCCGGAGGCGGTGACCACCAGCTCGGGCAGCTGCGGCGCGGCCAGCAGCCGGTTGAGCGCGCCGCGGGCCTTGAACGACCCGGTGTGCTGCAGCTGCTCCAGCTTGAGCACCACCGGGAACCGGCCGCCGTCCAGCGGCACCTCCCACCCGACGGTGGGGGTGCGCCGCACCCGCCCGCCGAGCCGGACGCCGGCCGCCTCGACCTCCGCCCGGGTGACCGGTGCAGGCAGGGTCGGCTGCTGTGCTGTCACGTCGGCGAGGCTAGTTCGGTGCGTGGACCCACGTCCTCCAGGGCACAGCCGGGACCATGACCGATCCGGACAAGCGCCCGTACGAGGACGACCCCGAGCTCGGCGGGTCCCCGCTGAGCGACCGCTCCCCCGACGCCGTCGACGACCCCGGGGCCGACGCCGAAGCCGACCTCGAAGCCGACATGGAGGACGGCCACGCCACCTGAGCGGCTCCGGTGGGAAGATCCTGACCGCTCGGCGCGCTGACCGGGCCGGGCGGGCGACGCGACCGGCGCGCTGCGTCCCGGCACGGCCGTGCCGAGGACCGCGGAGGAACTGACGATGGGCTGGCTGCTCGACGCGCACGTGCACGTCCTGGGTGCGGACATCCTGTGGCGGGAGATCATCGGCAACGGCATCGGGCTGGCCAGCGCGGTGCTGGGCATGAACCGCCGCACGGCGGCCTGGCCGGTCGGCATGGTCGCCAACGTGCTGCTGTTCACCGTCTTCCTCGGCGGGGTCTTCGCCACCCCGCAGGACACCGACCTCTACGGGCAGGCCGGCCGCCAGGTGCTGTTCTTCGCGGTCAGCGCCTACGGCTGGTGGCGCTGGCACGCCAACCGCGCCGCCGGCTCCGGCGCCCCGGCCGTCGAACCGCGCTGGGCGACCGGCCGGGAGCGGCTCACCCTGCTCGCCGCCACCGCCGCCGGGGTCGCGGGAGCCTGGTGGGCGCTGACCCGGCTGGGCGGCTTCGGCCCGCTCGCCGACGCCTGGATCTTCGTCGGCAGCATGCTCGCCACCTACGGCATGGCCCGCGGCTACGTGGAGTTCTGGCTGGTCTGGGTGGCCGTCGACGTGGTCGGCGTCCCGCTGCTGCTGCGCGCCGGCTACTACCCCTCGGCGCTGCTCTACGTCGTCTACGGCGCCTTCTGCGTGCTGGGCTTCCGGGCCTGGCTGAAGCTCCGGCGCGCACCGCAGGTGACCACCGACCCGCAGCTGGAGGCGATCGGCTGACCCGCCCGGCGGTGCACGCGTCGCGCGGCGGACGCCGGATCGGATCCCGCGGTGGGCGGGTCGACGGCCTGACCCGGGCCTGCCGGCGCCCGGTCGCCGCGCGACGTCCGGCACGAGCGCGGCTACCCGCCCGCCGACCGCCGCCGGGCGGCCGTCCGCTCAGCCCGGCTGGTGCTCCGGGGCCACCGTCTTCGGGACGAGGACCAGGCACAGCGCGCCGATCGCGGCCGGCAACCACAGGCTGACCAGCCGGTAGACCACCACCGCGGGCACCGCCTGGCTGGCCGGCATGCCGGCGGCCACCAGCGCCGAGGCCAGCGTCGCCTCGACCACGCCGATGCCACCGGGGGTGAGCCGCACGGAGGTGGCCAGCGCGCCCGCGGCCCAGGCCAGCAGCAGCCCCTGCCACGGCACCGGCGCACCGACGGCGACGACGGCCAGCGCCAGGCTGCCGGCGTCGAGCACCCAGTTGCCCAGGGAGAACAGCCCGGCGCCCAGGCTGCGACCGGTGCTGAGCCGGTAGGAGCCCAGCGAGGCGAGCAGGTCGATGATCCGGGCGGCCACGTTCTTCCCCCGCAGCACCGGTACCCAGCGGCCCAGCACCCGGGCGCCCCGGCCGAGCGCGCGGCCGACCAGCTCGCGGGTCGGCTCGTGCCGGACGGCGAGGACGGCGGCCAGGACCGGGACGGCGCCGGCCGCGGTCGCCGCGAACGCCCCGAGCGCGCCCAGCGTCGAGCCGGTCACCGCCAGGCCCACGGCGATCACGACGGCCAGCGTCACCGTCGAGGAGATCCCGGTCATCGCCAGCGCCCAGCCGACCAGCGCAGTGCTGTTGCCCAGGTCGTGCCACCGCCGGTAGGTGTAGGCGGCGCTGGCCGCGGCCCCGGCGACCGGCAGCCCCAGGGAGATGGCGTTGGACGCGTAGTTCGTGCCGGTCACCGCCCGCAGGTCACCGTTCCCACCGCCGGCGCGCAGCAGCAGCCGCTGCAGGTGCGCCACGCACTGGAACGACACCAGCTGGACGGCGGCGCTGGCCAGCACCCACTCCCACTGGACGCCGCGCAGCTCCGACACCCAGTCGGTGACCCGCTCGCGGTTGACCAGACCGGCGAGGACCAGCGCGGCGAGGACCGCGATCGTGAGGACCGGCCGCACCCACCGGCGCCAGCCGCGGGACCGCCCGGCGTGGACCTCCGCACCGGCGGTCTCCGCCGGCACGGGTGAGTCCACCGGCTCATCCTCCCCGACGCCGGCACGGTCGACGCCGGCGCGGACGGGTGAACCGCTGTTGCACCGGTCACGCACGGTCGGGCCGCAGCTGTGCGTAGCGCCGGGCCAGGTCGGGCAGCTGGTGGTGGGCGCCCCGCCCGCCGGGGTTGGGCGCCACCCAGGTGTCGACGCCGCCGACCGGCAGCTCCGCGCGGCCGAGTTCCGCCGCCGTCCGGGTGGGCCGGTCGACCAGGTTGGTCACGCCCAGGCCGCAGGCCAGCAGCTCGGCGTCCTCGTCGGGGGTGAGCCGGCGCGGGGTGAGCCCGGCCAGGTGCAGCGCGGCCAGGTGCAGCGCGGGCCAGAAGCGGTTGCCCGGCCGGGCGAAGTGGTGGCCCACCTCGGCCCGGCACCGCGAGGGGTTGACCCCGCAGAACAGCACGTCCAGGCCCGGGCCCACGGCGTCGGGCACGGGCTTTCCGGCGGTCACGGCGACCAGTGTCCTGCGCGCCCCGGGCGGCCGGGTAGACACCTCGTATGACCGATCCGGACACCCGCGTCCCGGCTCCCGCCGACGCGCACTTCCTCGACCAGCTGCGCGCGGCCACCGACCGGGCCGCCGCGGCCGCCGAGCCGCTGTCGTCGGCGCACGCCGGAGCGCCCGAGGAGCTGCTGGCGCGCGCCGAGCAGGCGATCGAGGCCGCCCGGGCCGAGCTGCTGGAGCTCAGCCACGACCTGCACGCCCACCCCGAGGAGGGCTACGCCGAGCACCGGTCGGTGCGCGCGGTCGCCGACCTGCTGGCCCGGCACGGCATCGAGGCCGAGGTCGGGGTGCACGGCCTGGACACCGCGCTGCGGGCCACGGTCGGCTCCGGCGAGGGCCCGACGGTCGCCGTCCTGGCCGAGTACGACGCGCTGCCGGGCATCGGGCACGGCTGCGGCCACAACATCATCTGCTCCGCCGCCGTCGGTGCGTTCCTCGGCCTGGCCGCGGTCCTGGCCACCGGGGAGGTCGCCGGGACGGCGGTGCTGCTGGGCACCCCCGCCGAGGAGGGCGGCGGCGGCAAGGAGCTGATGGCCCGCGCCGGCGCCTTCGACGGCATCGACGCGGTCGTGATGCTGCACCCGTTCTCCTACGACGCCGCGGTGCAGCCGTTCCTGGGTCGCCGCCAGCTGCGGGCCACCTACACCGGCATCGCCGCGCACGCCTCGGCCCAGCCGTTCATGGGCCGCAACGCCCTGGACGCCGTGGTCGCCGGCTACAACGGCATCGCCATGCTGCGCCAGCACATCCCGGACACCGACCGGGTGCACGGGGTGATCACCGACGGCGGGCAGCGGCCCAACGTCGTCCCGGCGAGCGCCGAGGCGCTGTACTACGTGCGCTCGGCGACCCCGGAGACGCTGGCCGACCTCTGCCGCCGGGTCGAGGCGATCGCGGTGGCCGCCGCGGCGATGACCGGCTGCGGGTACCAGCTGCAGTGGGACCAGCTGCCGGCCTACCTCCCCATCCGGGCCAATCTCGAGCTCGCCGCGCGCTGGACGGCGCACCAGGCGCGGCGCGGGCGCACCGCGCTGCCCCCGGGCGTCACCCCGGCGTCGCTGGCCGGGTCGACCGACCTGGGCAACGTCAGCGTCCGGACGCCGTCGATCCACCCGATGATCGCCATCGCCGGGCCGGAGACGTCGATGCACACCACCGACTTCGCCGCCGCGGCCGCCTCCCCGGCCGGGGACGCCGCGGTGCTCGACGGCGCGGTCGGCCTGGCGCTCACCGCGCTGGACGCCCTCGCCGACCCGGCCGTGCTCGCCGCGGCCCGCGAGGAGTTCGAGGCGGCCGGCGGCGTGCTCGACCTGGAGGAGCTGCTGGGATGACGGTCGGTCCGGGCTGGGCGCCCGCAGCCCAGGGCGGCCCGCCACGCCTCGCTCGCCCCGTGTGCAGTACGACGTCGGAGTTCGAGTGACCAAGCGCCAGGTGCGCCGCCGACCCGGGAGGCCCCTCCGCTGTGCCTCGACGTGACGGCCCGTCATCGGCGTCCATCCCGATTCGCCGCGACTGACGCTCGAGCCGTTGCACGTCCAGCACGCAGGCGAAACGGCGACAGCTCTCGACGACGCCTCCCTGCGCCAGTTCACAGGCGGTGCGCCGGCGGCAGAGGAGGAGCTAGGGAGCCAATACACCCGGCAAGTCGTGGGGCACTCCCACGACCACGCCCAGGGATGGCTGAACTGGATGCTGCGCCGACACGACAACGACGATCAACAATGGTCCCGGTCAGTACAACCAGGCGGTGCCGCAGATCACGGTTGCGCCAGCTGAGGGGACACCAGGATTCCGCGGAGGAAGTCCGCGAGGTCGGCATGGGCCTGCTGGGGCAGAACGGCAGCAACGTGCTGGTCGGGCCGCACGAGAACCAGGCAGCCGGCGATCCGGTCGATGCCTCGCTCCGCGAACACGTCTGCGGCCGGGTCGGGGCAGAAGACCTTCTCGTGGTCTACCAGCCCGAAGCGGCCCTTGCGGGGCCGCAGCACCGGCGGCAGAGCGCCGACGTCGAGGTCGCGGTGGGGCTGCTGGAAAACTGCCCGCACGTCGATGATGCTGTCGAACGCGGCGCCGGCAGGCGTGAACCGGGCGATCAACTCCGGCAGCTGCTCCAGCACCACCCGGGCGCGGGAGTCCGGCGCGGCCGGGTCGGCATTGTCTGCGAAGACGTAGAGCCGCCAGGCACCGTCGGCGCGAGCGACGTGCCCCAACTGCAGGGGCCGGGCGTCGGCGAGCCGGATGACCGGAGCGGAGTGGAACCGCATGCCGACCGGGAAGCCCGTCGCGAGGTGCTGATGGGTGTCGCCGCCGGTGATCATGGACGGCTCGTAGCGGGTGGCCACGCCGGCGGTGAATCGACCTTGCTGCACGAAGTACCGCTGGAACTCTGCCGGGTCCACACCGTGCCCGTCACCGGCGGCGTCGTCGGTAGGTGGCGCGCTGAACATGCCGGCGAACTCGCGGTCGAAGTCGATGAGCTCCTGGGCGATGACCTGGCGTTCGGCGGAGTAGGTGTCCAGCAGTTCGGGTCGGGCGGTCCCGGTGAGCACCGTGGCCAGCTTCCAGCCCAGGTTCCAGGCGTCGGCCATGGAGACGTTCATGCCCTGGCCGGCCTTCGCGCTGTGTGTGTGGCAAGCGTCCCCGGCGATGAACACGCGGGGGTGCCGGACGCCCGTCTGGTCGGTGGGGACGTCGTCGAACTTGTCGCACAGCCGTTGGCCAATCTCGTACACCGACCACCAGCCGACGTCGTGGACGTCGATGGAGTAGGGGTGCAGTACCCGGTTGGCGACGGCGGTCAGCTTCTCCGGGGTGACGTTGCGGCTGGTGAGCATCTCGGCGTCTCCCACAGCGTCCAGCTCGATGTAGAACCGCACCAGGTGCCCGCCCTCGCGGGGAATGATCAACAGGTTGCCCTGGTTGGCGGAGTGGATGGCGCACTTGAGCCGGATGTCGGGGAAGTCGGTGGTTGCCAGGACGTCCATGACGCCCCAGGTCTGGTTCATCGCGTCCCCGACCAGCTTCTGGCCGATAGCGGTGCGGATGGCACTGCGGGAGCCGTCGCAGCCGACCACGTACTTCGCCCGCACGACGGAGACCTCGCCGGTGGGCCGACCATCGCGGTGATGGGCCAGGGTGACCGTCACCGGGCGGTCACCGTTGGGTGCGGTGTCGACGTCCACGGCCTGCAGACCGTAGACGGGTTCCAGACGGCTGGGTGAGCGCAGCATGGCCTCGCGCAGGTAGGCGAGCATGCGGGCTTGGTTGACGATGACGTGCGGGAACTCCGACAGGCCCGGTTCGGTGTCGGGAACCCGGCCGGTACGGGTGATCCGCCGACGGTCGGCCGGGTCGGGGCGCCAGAAGGCCACCTCGTTGACCCAGTACGCCTCGGCCAGCAGCCGGTCGGCCAGTCCGAAGGCCTCGAACACCTCGACCGTGCGGCAGGCCACCCCGTCGGCCTGCCCGATCTGCAGTGGCCCGTCCCGGCGGTCCACGACCGCCGTGGAGATGTCGGGGAACTGGGCCAGCTGGGCGGCCAGCAGCAGCCCCGCCGGTCCGCATCCCACGATCAGTACGTCCACATCGGCTGGCACCCCAGTGGGTCGGGTGGACACCGATGGGTGCGCCGGGCTGACGGTGGGGTCACCGGTCTGGTAGCCGTCTTGGTGGAACTGCACGGGGGGCCTCCAGGGAACTGGTCGTCAGACGGTGACAGCGGCGAGCGACTCGGGGGCGAACAGCTCCTCGGGCTCGTACCGGTGGGCGGCCAGACCCTGCTCGTGGGAGTAGCGCAGGAAGGTCGCCAGCGTTGTGCGGTTCGGCTCCAGTCCGTAAGGCCACCAGTCCTGGCCCAGTGCGGCCCGGGTGCGCTCGACCTCGGCCCACAGCCACGGCAGGGCGTACGGCAGGGCCGCCGTCTCACCGATGCCGGCCAGCCCCAGGTCCTTCGCGGCGTTGCACGCCTTGACCAGCTCGCGGGGCAGCCAGCGGTGTTGCTCGTAGACGTCCCGCCGGATCACCAGCGTGTGCATGATGGGGAAGATCCCGGTGCTGGCGTGATAGTCCCGTTCTGCCCCAGCCGGGTCGGCGAGCAGCCGGCGCAACCCGCCGCCTCCAGCGGTGTTGAACGGCGCCGGGTTGCGCGCGGTATACACCGCGTCCAGGGCGCCGTCGAGCAACAGCTGCGACAGCGTCTTCCCTGCCCCGATCGCCCGGACGTCCACGTCGTCCGGCAGGTCGAGTTGGATCTTCTCGGATCGGCCGGCCTCATCCAGCCCGCCGGTGCGGTAGCGCACCGAGGAGACCGGCACCCCGTGGTGCTCGGCCAGGATGCCGCGTACCCACACTGCTGCCGTGATCTGGTATTCCGGGATGCCCACCGTCGTCCCGGCCAGCTGGGACAGATCGGTCAACGGAGAATCCTGGCGGACGTAGACGGCGCTGTGCCGGAACGCGCGGGAGGGGAAGACGGGGACGGCGATGAACGGCGCACCCCGGTCCAGGGTGAGCGTGTAGCTGGACAACGACAGCTCGGCGATGTCGAACTCAGCGAACTTCAGCATCCGGAAGAACGTCTCCTCGACGGGCAGGTCGAGGAAGTTCAACCGGACGCCACCCAATCGGACGGTGCCGTCCTGGAGCGGACGCATGCGGTCGTAAGCCTGACAGGCCATGGTGAGGACAGGGGCGGTCACGGGGTCTCCTCGGTCGGGGGGGGGGTGGTTGCTCAGCCGAGTTGGGCGGGGAGCACGAACAGCAGAACTGAGGCCACTGGCGCGACGACGATCATCGCCAGCCCGAATGCCAGCAGCCGACGAGAGACCGATCGCTGCTGGTCCTCAGGCGCCGCGGCGACCACCAGGGCGCCGACCGAGGAGAACGGGCTGGCGTCGACCACGGTGGCCGAGAGAGCCAGGGCGATGAGCAGGCCGGTGGGCGAGAGATGACCCATGGCCATCAGCGGGATCGCCAGTGGGACCACCGCACCGATGACGCCCGTGCTCGACGCGAAGGCCGACACCAGAGCAGCGACACCGCACAGCAGCAGGGCACTGATCAAGGGAACGCCCACACCAGCGACCCCCTCGCCGATGCGGCCGATCGTGCCCGCCCGGTCCAACAGTTCGATCAAGGTGACCAGGCCGCAGACGAGCAGGATGACGTTCCAGCCGATGTGCGCGGTGTTCTTTCTGTGCGGGAAGCAGACGTGCAGGACGACGGCGGCCGTGACGGCCAGGAACCCGATGTCCAGACCGAACACCAGGGAGCCCGCGGCGACCAAGGCGATGGCGGCCAGCGTGCAGGCCCGCGCCACGTCCAGCGGCGGACGCGCAACCACGTCGGGCCGCGCAGACACCGCCGTCGCACCGCCGGCCCCGGAGAGAGCACCGGCGGCACTGTTGGGCGATCCGCCGGCGCCGTCCTCGGTACCACCCTCGGCCTGAACCGCGTCCGCTGCTAGGGCACCGGCCGTGCGCAGGCCTCCCAGCACCAGGAAGACGATCAGCGCGAGCACCACGTTGAACCCGAACGTCGCCAGCCACAGAGTCAGCGGGCTCACCGTGAAACCCCCGTCGGCCACCCCGGCGTTCGCGATGATGCCCAGCGTCGACAGAGGCGAGAAGGTGCCGGCGCCGACGCCGGTGACGACCATCAGGCCGGCAAGCAGCGGGCGGATCCCGAATGTGCGGGCCAGGCTGACTCCGATCGGGGCCATGATCCCCGCGGCCGCCTGACCGGAGGCGCCGGCTGAGGTCACGGCAGCGGTCACGGCGAACAGCAGCAGCGGCACGGCCCGCGCGTTGCCCCGGACCAGGCGGGCCATGGACAGCACCAACCATTCGGTGGTCCCGTTCGCCGCGGCGATGGAGAACAGATAGGTGATGCCGAAGAGCAACACGAACAGGTTGGCCGGAAACCCGGACAGGATGGTCGGGACGTCCTCGTCAACGACGAGCACCCCTAGGGCGAAGGCCCCGACCAGCGCGAGCGCGCCGATGTTGACGGTGCTGACGGTGCCGATGAGAAAGACCGCAAGCAGGACGGCGACGGCGATGACGTCGATGGGCACGGACCCTCCAAGGCAACATCCGGGATCCGCAGTGACCCCGGTGAAGGCGCTCATGATGAGCAGGTGCACTGTGGTCCAGACAACACACCTCCCAACAGTCGGGAGAAGGGCAGGGTTGTTCATGACTCTGAGCAGTGCGCGCAGCGTCACCGAGAAGGTGTGTGCGGTGCTGGATGCCATCGGCGCCGAGCCCGCCGGCCTGAACGCGACCGAGATCGGATTGCGTACCGGCATGCCGCTGTCCACGGCTCACCGGTTGATCCAGACCCTGGCGACCTGGGGCGGGGTGGAGCGGCAACCGAACGGCCGCTACCGGGCCGGATTGCGGCTGTGGCAGATCGCCGCTGCCGCACCACGCGCGGGTGACCTGCGGGACGTCGCGAGGTGCTTCCTGGAGGACCTGTACGAGGCGACCCAGCAGACGGTCCAGCTCGCGGTTCGGGACGGATCGGCCGCCGTCGTCGTAGAGCACTTCGCCGCCCGGGGCGCGGTGGCCACAGCGGCCAAGATCGGTGGTCGACTGCCATTGCATGCCAGTGGTGTGGGGCAAGTGCTCCTGGCGCACGCAGCGGCGCAAGAGCAGGAGGCGGTGCTGGCGGCACCCCTGGAACGGTTCACCGAACGGACCGTCACCGACCCGGCCCAGCTCCGCCGGGTACTGGCCGAGGTTCGGCGGGGTGGGTTCGCGGTGGTCACCAGCACGATGCCACTACCGGCGCTGGCGGTAGCTGCACCCATCACCGGGCCGGGTGGGGCGGTGGCCGCGGTGTCGGTCGTCGTCCCGGCCGGTCTGGAGGCGGCGGCGGCGTTCGTGCCCGTCGTCATCGCCACGGCCCGCGGCATCTCCCGACAGCTGACCGGTGTTCCGCGCCCAGGCTCGGCATGACGCCGTCGCCCTCATCTCTCCGCCGTACGCCGCCACCACGTGGCTCCACAAGAGGCCGGGAGGTCGCATGGAGGCCGACGACCACACATCCCGCCAACGGGCTGATCGATGACTGACCGTTCTTGACCGATGACGGTCAGCAGAGTGGACAAGCGCTCGACGAGTGCGATCACATCCTTGGCGGGGCAACGACGCAAGGCCTGCTCGCTCGCCGGAGCAATGTCCCGTCTCAGCCTGACCCGGACACTGTCGCGGCGCCATCACCGCTGGGACTGCTGCACGAGTAGGTGACATTTGATTCGTGGTGCCGACAGGTGCCGCTGGAAGGATGTTCACCGTGCCCAAGCCCTACCCCGAGAAGTTTCGCGACGACGTCGTGGACGTCGCCCAATTCCGGCCCCGGAAATTCGGCCGGGCCATCGACCACCACGAGATGGTCGGCTTGATGGGCCGGGTCGGTGCCTGCGGGGACAACGCCGCGATGGAGTCCTTCTTCGCGCTGTTGCAGAACGTCCTGGACCGCCAGACCTGGGCCACCCGACAGCAGCTACAAGTCGCGATCGTCACCTGGATCGAACGGACCTACCACCGCCGACGCCGGCAATCCACCCTCGGCCGCCTGACACCCATCGAGTACGAGATGATCGAACCCACACAGGCAGCTCACGCCGCCTGACCCAACCTGTCACCTATCCGTGCAGCAGTCCCGTCCGTGCACGCGATGTCGCTGCGCGAGGTGCAGCGGCGGGCGTGCGTCTCCCCGGCTGCCGCCTACCGGCGCTTCCGGGACCGTGACGCACGGCTGCCGCCGTCGCGCAGCAGTGCGCGGTGCTGCTCGCGGACCACATCGCCGCCGCGCTGGGTGCAGACCGCCCCTCGGAGCGAGCCCGCGGCGACGCCGGTGACGGCGGCTACAACCTGCTCGTCGCCGCGCTGCAGGACGTGGTGACCGCCACCGGCGGCACAACGGTGCACCCGTGGGACCCGCTCGCCGTCTGGTCCTGCTGCCACGGCCTGGCCATGCTCCGCCTCGATGCCGCGCTCCGCTCCCGCCCGGCCCCGGCGTTCACCCAGGCACGAGACCGGTTGCTGCAGACGATCACCGCCGCCGTCCCCCTCCAGGAACCCCTCGATCCGGCACGGTAGAGGGCCGTCTCGACTCCGAGATCAAGCCGACCTCGTCGTGCCCCAGCAGTTGCGCCACCTCGCTCGGTCGCCGGACAGCCATCGACCTGCCGAGGCCACGCCGATCCGCCGGGACCACAACCGCTCGCTCCTGGGCCGCCCCGACCAGCCTGCGGGCGTGGACACGGCCGGCTGCGCGCGGGTGTCCACCCCCGAGCAGGAACCGGCGCGGCAGCACGACGCACTCACGCCGCCGGCGCGGTGCGGGTGTCCACCGACTACGCCTCCGGCGCGACCGCCGCCCGCCCTGCGCTGGTCGCCCGCCTGGACCCCTCCGGCCCCGGACACCGTCCCCGTGTGCCGGCTCGGTCGCTCGGTCGCCGACCTGACCACCATGGTCAACGACCTCGGCCCGCGGAGAGCTCGTCTTCCACATCTTTGCCGCCGTCGCCCAGCTGGGACGGCACCTCATCAGCGAGCGCACCCGCGCCGGCCTGGTCGCAGCCCGCACTCACGGCCGTGCCGGCGGACGCCCCACCGCGATGACCCCTGAGCGGCTCATCGCTGTTCAGGCGATCCGCGCCCAGGCACGACGCTGATCCAGATCACCGCCACCTCGGGCCTCGGGCGCAGCTTCCCGGTGAGCGCGCTGGCGCAGATGTCCGACGGGGGTACCAACCCGACGGGCGCCCGGGCGAGGCCGGGCAGACCGCCGTGGAACTACCGGAGCCCGACGATGGGCCGGGCGAGCCGGCGCTCACGCCGGCGTCGAGGGTTCCGGCGGACCCCGAGGTCCACGTGCTGGCCCGGACAGCGCTGGGCGGCAGCGCCACTGATCACCGGCCCGCCCTCGGCAACGGCCCGGTCATCGGTGCATGATGCCCCGGTGAGCGCGACGTCCCCCTCCGGGATCGTTGCCGGGTCCCGCAGCGCGGCCCGTCCCAGCTCCCGATCCGCCTACTCGGTGATCAGCCGACTCGAGGTCGTTCGTGGACATCACCAGCCGTTTCGCTGCCGCGCTCACCCAGGTGCAGACCTCCACCAGCGAGGCCCGCCACCTGCCCGACCAGCTCGCCACCACCGCCGCCCGCGTGCTCGCCGTCGACGGGGTCGGGCTGTCCCTGGCGGCTGAGCAGCCGGCGATGCCGGGTGCCAGCGGGGAGCTGCCGGCCGTGGCCGAGCAGCTGCAGTTCACCGTCGGTACCGGTCCGTGCCTGGTGGCCGTGGACACCCAGTTCCCCTTGTTGGCCGTCGAGTCCTACCTGCAGCGACGGTGGCCCGCCTACCAGGACCTGCTGCGGACCCGGACTCCGTACCGCAGCGTCGTGGCCCTGCCGATGGACCAGGGTCTGGCCCGCGTGGGTGCGATGGTCATCTACCTGGAGGATCCCGCCGGCCCGCTGGACTTCGACAGCTTCGACGCCCACGCCGTCGTCAGCCTCGTGTCGGCGGAGCTGAGCGCGTCCCCGGCCTGGGCCACCCGCCACCAGCCCGGCCTGCAGCAGTCCACCGCCTCACGCCCGGTGTGCCGCGGACGGTGCCGATCACCCAGCGGCCGGCTACTCGCCCGTTACCGGATTGGGCACGACCAACGCTACGGTCACGTGGTCACGGGACGACGTCCCGACGGCCTCGGTGCATCACACAACGGCGCATCTCAGCTGGGCATCCGGGGCGGATGCCGACGCCGCGGGGATCGCCTCCGCGGCTGCACCGGCGCGAAGGCCACCACCATGACCAGCAACGGCGACTCGTTGCGCTCCGACACCACCCTGGCGCTGCAGCGGATCAACACGCTCACACTCAGCGAGCACTCCATGGCCACCGTCCTGCAGGCCGTCGTCGACGAGACGACCGCGACCCTGCCCGGCGACCTGCACGCCTCGGTCTCCGTCCGGATCGGCACCCGTCCAGCCACGCTCACCTACAGCGGGCAGCTGGCCCTGGACCTGGACGAGACCCAGTACGAACGAGGCCACGGGCCCTGCCTGCACGCCGCCACCACCGGTGAGCCGGTCGAGATCACCGACGCCCGCAACGACACCCGGTGGCCCGACTACACGCCCCGGGCGGTCCAGCGGGGCAGCTTCAGCTCGCTGTCCCTACCGCTGGCGGAGCTGACTGCTGCGCTGAACATCTACGCCACCCAGGCGCACGGGTTCGACGCGGCCACCCGGACGGCGGCCGGCAAGTTCGCCGCCTCCGCCGCCACCGCGATCAGCAACATGCACGCCTACCAGACCGCCCGCGACACCGTCACCAACCTGGAGGTCGCCCTGCAGTCCCGCGCGGCCATCGACCAGGCCAAGGGCATCCTCATGGAACGGCACCGGCTGACCGCCGACCAGGCGTTCCAGTTCCTCGTCCACGCCTCGCAGGCGGCCAACGTCACGCTGCGCGACGTCGCCGACCACCTGATCCACACCGGGGAGACCCTGGGACCACCGAACCGCCTGCACCGCACCACCCCGCCGCGCAACCAGGGCTGACGCGACCGCCCGGGGCCACCCCGGCGGCCGGCCCGGACCATCCCATCGGTGCGGCCTGCACGGGTCTCAGCCGGCGGGAGCGGTGTCCGCCAGCAGGGTGGCCCACACGTGCTTGACCCCGTTGCTGACGAACCACCCGCGGGCGGTGGACAGGTCGAGGATCATCCGGAGCCCCATCCCGCCCCGCGCCGGGTCGCGGTCGAAGGTCGGTCGCGGCCCCATCCCGGCGGCGTGGTCGCACACCTCCACCACCCAGTGGGCCCCGGTGCGGCGGACCTCACCGCACACCGGCGCGCGGCCGTGCCGCAGCGCATTGGACAGCAACTCGTCCAGCGTCGTCATCACCCGGGCGTGCGCCTCTGCCTGACCGGCTCCCGGGCGGTGCGGTTCACCGGCCAGCCCCGCCCGCAGCTCTCGCCGGATCGGGCCGAGGTCGGCGAGCTGCTCAGGAGCCCAGGCCCAGCACCGGGCACCGCCCGGAGCAGCCGCGACCGACCAGATCCCGGGCGCTTCGGTGGGGTGCACGAGGTGACCTCCCGAGCGGGCACGAGCTGCACCGAGCCGGCTCTGAACTGGTGGACCCGGGGTGCCCGCGCCGACCGGCGGGGAAACCCGGACAGCAGCGGGACGCTGCCCGCGCCGACGTGCTGGTCCGGCTTCGACGTGCCCGACGGCCCGGGGCAGCACGCCCGGCTGCCCCGAACCGGTGTGTGGCCCCGAACCGGTGTGTGGCCCCGGCCCGGGTCGGGAAGAGTGGCCCGGGCACCACCGACGCGAGGAGAGCACCAGATGGCACGGGTAGCAGTGACCGGCAGCAGCGGGAAGCTGGGTCGGGCGGTGGTCACCCACCTGCTCGAGACCGGCTGGGACGTCCTGGCCCTGGACCGGGTGCCGAGCGGGCGCACCGACGTGGAGTCCGCGGTCGTCGACCTGACCGACGCCGGCCAGGCGTTCGAGGCCCTCGCCGGTTTCGACGAGCACGACGGCGTCGACGCGCTGGTGCACCTGGCCGCCGTCCCCGCGCCCGGGCTGATGCCGAACTCGGCGATCTTCGCCAACAACGCCACCGCCTCCTACAACGTCTACAGCGCGGCGCTGCGGGCCGGTATCCGCAAGGTCGTCTGGGCCTCCAGCGAGACGGTGCTGGGGCTGCCCTTCGACGAGGCCCCGCCCTACGTCCCGGTCGACGAGGAGTACACCCCGCGCCCGACGACCACCTACTCCCTGGTCAAGACGCTGGAGGAGGAGATGGCCCGGCAGCTGTGCCGGTGGCACCCCGACCTGTCGATGACCGGCCTGCGGTTCAGCAACGTCATGCACCCCGAGGACTACGCGGCCTTCCCCGGCTACGACGGGTCCACCGCGGCGCGCCGCTGGAACCTGTGGGGTTACATCGACGCCCGAGACGGCGCCCAGGCCGTGCGCCGCGGGCTGGAGCACACCGCGCCCGGCGCCGACGTGTTCATCGTCGCCAACGCCGACACGGTGAGCGCCCGGCCGAACGCGGAGCTGCTGGCCGCGGAGTTCCCCGACGTGCCGGTGCGCCGGGAGCTGGGCGAGCACGAGACGCTGCTGTCGATCGACAAGGCCCGCCGGGTGCTGGGCTTCGCACCCGAGCACTCGTGGCGGGACGAGCGCGCGTGATCACCCGGTTCCTGCTGCTGGGTGCGACCGGCGACATGGCCGGGCGGCACCTGCTGCCCGCCCTCGCCGAGTCAGCCGCGGCCGGCACGCTGCCCGAGGGCCTGCAGGTCGTCGGTGCCGCGCCCCAGGACTGGGACGACGCCACCTTCCGCGAGCACGTCGCCGCCCGGCTCGCCGCGCACGCCGCCGACGTCCCGGCCGACGTCCGCGACGCGCTGGTCGCCGGCCTGCGCTACCGGTCCGTCGACCTCGACGACCCGGCCACGGTGGCCGCCGCCGTGGCCGCGTTCGACGACGGTGCGGTGGCCGCCTACCTCGCCCTCCCCCCGACCGCCTTCCCCGCCGCGCTGACCGCGCTCGGCGGGGCGGGGCTGCCCCCGGGCAGCCGGATCGCGGTGGAGAAGCCCTTCGGCGCCGACCTGGCCAGCGCCGCCGAGCTCGACGCGCTGCTGACGACGGTGACCGGCGGCGCGGAGGAGGCGGCCTACCGGGTCGACCACTTCCTGGGCATGCCGGGCGTGCAGGCCCTGCTGGCGCTGCACGTCCCCGGCAGCCCGCTCGCGCCGGGCTGGGGCAGCGAGACGGTCTCCTCGGTCGAGGTGCTGTGGGAGGAGAGCCTGGGGCTGGCCGGCCGGTCGGGCTTCTACGACCGCAACGGCGCGATCCGCGACGTGCTGCAGAACCACCTGCTCCAGTCGCTGACGCTGCTGGTCATGGAGCAGCCGGCCACCGGCTCCGAGGCCGATCTGCACGCGGCCAAGCTGGCGGCGCTGCGCGCGATCCGGGTGCCCGACCCCGCCGCCACCCGCCGGGCCCGCTACTCGGCCGGCACGCTGGCCGGGGGCGACCAGGTGCCCGGCTACGCCGCCGACCCCGACGTCGACCCGGCCCGCGGCACCGAGACCTTCGTCGAGCTGGAGCTGGCCGTCGACACCCCGCGCTGGGTCGGCACCCGCTTCCTGGTGCGCACCGGCAAGGCGCTGGCCCGCGACTCCAAGGGCGTCGCGCTGACCTTCCGCGGCACCGCCCCGCAGGTCGACCCGGCCCTCGCCGGGCGGGTCGCCGACGACCGGCTGTGGGTCACCCTCGACGGCGCGGTGGACGCCGGCGCCGACGTGTCGGTGCACGCACCGGGCGAGCGGACCGCCTACCGCCAGGTGCTCACCGACGTGCTCTCCGGCGGGTCGCGCACCTCGGTGAGCAGCGCGGAGACCGAGCAGGCGTGGCGGGTCGTCGACCCGGTGCTCACCGCCTGGAGCGCCGGCGACGTGCCGCTCGAGGAGTACCCGGCCGGATCGGCGGGCCCGCCGTGAACCTGGAGAAGGTGGTCTTCGGCTTCTTCGTGGTGCTCGCCGCGACGCTGAACTTCGGCTTCTTCATCGGCGACATCGGCCGGTCCGAGCTGCACAACCAGTACGAGCTCTACGCCGCCGTCGTGGTCAACCTGATCGCCACCGTGCTCAAGTTCGGTGACCGCACCCAGATCGGCGCGGTGCACCTGGCCACCAGCCTGGTCGCCGACCTGCAGCTCATGGGTGCGGCGTTCATGTGGGTCTACGCCGAGCACATCTCCTCGGCCGGGCTGACCGAGGGCTGGACGGCGAGCATCGTCTCCCTGTCCGGGGGTGCGCTCGTGGCCAACGTGGTCTCGGTCGTGCTGCTGGTCGTGGAGACGACGTCGTCCCACCGCGGCTGAGCGCGGACGGTGACCACCCGCCTGCGCGCGCTGTGGCACGACCCGGTGCCCCCCGAGGAGCGGCGGGGGCGCCGGGCCGCGCTGCGGCTGTCCGCCTCCTCGACCGCGCGGTCGGCGGAGGCGATCTTCCTGGTGCTGCGCCGGATGCGCACGCCGCTGATCGCGCTCATCGTGGTCTTCGCCGTCAGCACGCTGGGCCTGACGCTGATCCCCGGCCAGGACGCCGACGGCGCGCCGGTCCGGATGTCGTTCTTCGACGCCTTCTACGTCATCAGCTACACCGCCACCACGATCGGCTTCGGCGAGATCCCGAACCCGTTCACCTACGGCCAGCGCCTGTGGGTGACCTTCTCGATCTACCTCAGCGTGATCGGCTGGGCGTACGCGATCGGCTCGCTGCTGGCGCTGCTGCGGGACCGGGCGTTCCGCGCGGCGCTGGCCCGGCAGCACTTCACCCGCAAGGTGTCCCGGCTGCGCGAGCCGTTCCTGCTCGTCGCCGGCTACGGGCGCACCGGCGAGCTGCTGGGCCGCTCGATCGACGCGCTGGGCCGCCGGTTCGTCGTGGTCGACCTCCGCCCCGAGCGGATCGAGGACCTGGAGCTGGACGCCTACACCGCCGACGTCCCGGGGCTGACCGGTGACGCCCGGGACCCGGGCAACCTCGCCGTCGCCGGGCTGGACCACCCCTCCTGCGCGGCCGTGGTCGCCCTCACCGACGACGAGGAGGCCAACCTCGCGGTGGTCATGGCCGCGACCCTGCTGCGCCCGGACCTGCCGGTGATCGCCCGGGTCACCTCCCCGGTCATCGCCGAGCGGATGCGCGCGTTCGGCGACCCGACCACGGTCAACCCGCTGGACCGGTTCGGTGACCACCTGCGGCTGGCGCTGCGCGCGCCGGCGGCCTACCAGCTGCTCACCTGGCTGGAGGCCGGCCCCGGCGCCGAGCTGCCCGACCGCGGCTCGCCGCCGCGGGACGGGCACTGGGTGGTGGTCGGCTACGGGCGGCTGGGCCGGGAGCTGACCCGTGACCTGCGCGCCGAGGGGCTGGCGGTGACGGTGATCGACCCGGGGGCCGACGAGCACGACGAGACGGGGAACGACGTCGTGGCCGGTGACGGCTCGGACCCCGCGGTGCTCGCCGACGTCGACCTCGAGCACGCCGTGGGGCTGCTGGCCGGCACCGACAACGACACGACCAACCTGTCCCTGGTGGCCGCGGCCCGGCGGATCAACCCCGGGCTCTTCGTCGGTGCCCGGCAGAACGCCGCCGCCAACGCGCCGCTGTTCGCCGCGATGGAGCTCGACGCGCTGCTCGTCCCGGCCGAGGTCATCGCGCACGAGGTGTACGCCCAGCTGTCCACGCCGCTGCTGTGGCGGTTCCTGCGGGACCTGCCGTCCCGGGACGACGCCTGGGCCGCGGAGCTCCTGGACCGGCTGGTCGCGCTGTGCGGCACCCGGCTGCAGACGCTGTGGAAGGTGCGGCTCACCCCGGGTGAGGCGCCGGCGGTGCAGGGCTGGCTGGCCACGGGCGAGGCGCGGCTGGGCGACCTGCTGCGCAACCCCGAGGACCGCGAGGTCCCGCTGCACGCCGTCCCGCTGCTGGTGCTGCGCGGCGACGAGGCGACCGCCGCCCCGGACGCCGACTTCCTGCTGGCCCCCGGCGACGAGCTGCTGCTGGCCGGCTGGTCGGCCGCGGAGCGGGCGCTGACCACCATGCTCGAGGTCGACGCGGTGCACGAGTACGTGCTCACCGGGCGGCGGGTGCCCACCAGCTGGATCTGGCGGAAGCTCACCCCGGCGCAGCGGGACTGAGGTCGGACCCGGGCCGGGCTCAGGCCCGGTCGGCCCGGCGCTGCTCGATCATCCGGCCCACCAGGACCCGGCGGCGGGCGCGCACGGCGTTCCCGGGCCGGCGGGCGGAGTGCGCGTACCGGCCGGCCTCGGCCGACAGCTGCTGCGCGGCGAGCAGGGTCGCCGAGGGCTGCGCGGACGCCGCGGGCCGGGTCACGACGACTAGCCGGTCGCCCCCGCCCCCGTCGGTGACGGGTTCGGGCACGACCGGCGAGGGAGGTCCGAGGACGTCCGGGAGGTCGACCTCGGCGGTGCCGTTGGGCAGCACCACCGGGACGGTCAGCACGAGGGCCGACCGGGGTGGGTCACGACTCGGGCACCGGGCTCTCGGCCGGGGCGGCGTCGGAGTCGGGCCGGTCGGCACCGACGGGGCGGGCCACGAGGACCGACTTCCGCGGCATGAGGCGGGGGTCGGGCCGGCGGGGGCTGTCGGGGACCTGCGACGTTCCTTCGGTGCTCACGAGCGACCTCCCTGCATCTGGACTTCCGGCCGGGGCCGGTTCGCCGGCTGGCGGCCCGCGGACGACGAGCCGGCCCCGGCGGGAGCCGAGGAGGTGCCGGTGTGCCGTCGTGCGGAGGTGGACCCCATCGGGACCGCCGAACACCCCTCCGTCTCGGAGGGGCCTGAACGCCGGACGACGTCGAGCTGAACGCTACCCGCCCCGCGCCACGGCCCCGACCGCCTCGCCGGGGGGACCGGCCGATCGGCCGCGCAGCGCCGGCACCACCCGCCGCGCACCGGGCACGGCCGTGCCGCCAGCCACGGACCGGCGCTCCACGGTCCGGCCAGCCACCAGCAGCACGTCGCTGCGGCCGGTCCGGGAGGCGGCGCCTGCCCCCGGTCCCGGTCACCGGGCCCGACCCGGCGCGTTCACGGGGTGCTCGCAGCCAGGCCACGGGGACGCCGGGTGGCGTCTGCCTCGCCGGGCGACGGTCAGCCGGTCCGCGATCCCGTCCGTTTCCGCCCCGTCCAGCCCGAGGGCGTCCGCTCCCCCGGGAGGTGCCCCGGCCTCGGGGGCACGGCGAGGTTGGAGGGGCCCAACGACGCCCTGGGCGACATGGCCGCCCTGGACGAGAAGCGCTTCCTCATGCTCGAGCGCGGCAACGCGCACGGCCCGGCCGCGCAGCTCGAGGCCGTGCACCTGATCGACACCCGGGACGAGGACCTGCAGGTCGACCCGGCGCCGGCCTCGATCAACGCCCGCGGCGCCCGCCGCTGACCACCCGCCGTCCGGTCCCGCACCCTGGGGCCGGGCGGCACCCCGCGACGTCCCGCCGGTGCACCGCACCGGCGGGACGTCCGCGTCCGCGGGTCAGGGCACCTGCACCGTGGTGGTCACCCGCACCACCGAGGGGTCCGGCGGCACCGAGCCGAACCCGAAGGTCACCGGCGGCTGCACCGGCGCGACCCCGCCCAGCGGCTCGCCGTCCCAGCTGGCGGTGACCGCGGCCAGGCCGTGCAGGTCCTGCACGCCGTACCACTCGGTGCGGCCGTTCCCGGCCGAGCCCTTCGTGCGCAGGCCGGTGAGCAGCCGGGCCGGGGTGTCGACGAGCCCGACCCACGCCGGGCGCCGGGCCAGCGGTGCGGGCACGGCGCGCAGCAGCAGGCCCAGCGCCGGACGGTGGCCCACCGTGGCCTGCAGGTGCAGCGGGCCGGCGGTCAGCGTCCAGGTGCGCGGGTCGGGCCGGGTCACCACGACGTCGACCAGCCGCACCTCGTCGAAGGAGTAGGTGGCGGCGACGAACCCGGCCACCTCGGTGCTGGGCGCCAGCAGCACCCGGTGCCCGTCGGGGCGCTGCACCATCACGTCGGAGAACGGGCCCAGCGGCGAGCGCGGCCAGTGACCGAGCACCACCCGGGTGCCCGACGTCGTCCCGGTGCCGAGGATCCAGCCGTCGAAGCGCATCCGTGTGGTCACCTGCCCCCCGGTGTCCAGGACGGCGCCGGGTCAACCGCGCCGACCGACCGGCGGAACCTCCGAGCGCCCACGGGCGTTGACCAGGTCCCGCGGCGAGCACGCCCCGGCCCCGCACCGAGCGACAGGGACATGAGCACACACCACCTACCCCGGGCCACGCACCTCCGACCTGACGGGGCGGTGCGTGGCCGGTGATGGCACTGCTGTCCCTCCTCCTCGGCGTCCTGGTCGTGCTGCTGATCACCGCGGTGACCGGCTACTTCGTCGCCCAGGAGTTCGCCTACATGGCGGTCGACCGCTCCGCGGTCGGTGCCCGCGCCGCCTCCGGTGACGCCGCCGCCGAGCGCACCCTGGCGATCACCCGGCGCACGTCCTTCATGCTCTCCGGCGCCCAGCTGGGCATCACGGTCACCGGCCTGCTGGTCGGCTACGTGGCCGAGCCGCTGATCGGGGAGTCCCTGGGCGTGCTGCTCGGCGGGGTCGGCGTCCCCACCGGCGTCGGCGTCGCCGTCGGCGCCGTCCTGGCGCTGCTGTTCTCCACCGTGGTGCAGATGCTGTTCGGCGAGCTGTTCCCCAAGAACCTCGCCATCGCCCGGCCCGAGCCCGTGGCCCGCTGGCTGTCCCGGTCCACCGCGCTCTACCTGCGGCTGTTCGGCTGGCTGATCCGGGTGTTCGACCAGGCGTCCAACCTGCTGCTGCGCGCCCTGCGCATCGAGCCGGTGCACGACGTGGCGCACGCGGCCACCGCGGCCGACCTCGAGCACATCGTGGAGGAGTCGCGGGAGAGCGGCGACCTGCCCGTGGAGCTGTCGCTGATGCTGGACCGGATCCTGGACTTCCCGCGCCGCGACGTCCAGCACGCGATGATCCACCGCTCCCGGGTCGACACCGTGACCGGCACCGACACCCTCGACCGGGTGCGCGAGCTGATGGCCGCCGGCCACTCCCGCTACCCGGTGCTGGCCGAGGGCACCGAGGACGTCGTCGGCGTCGTCGAGCTGGCCGACGTGCTCAGCACCACCGAACCCGGCACCGCCCCGGTCACCGCGCTGTCCCGGCCGGCGCTGGTCGTGTCCACGCTGACCTCGCTGCCCGACGCCCTGCGCCAGCTCGACGGCAGCAGCAGCCAGCTGGCCTGCGTGGTCGACGAGTACGGCGGCTTCGCCGGCGTCCTGACCCTGGAGGACCTGGCCGAGGAGCTGGTCGGGGAGATCACCGACGAGCACGACGCGGCGGCTCCCGAGCACCTGCCCGTGGACGGCGACGGCAGCTGGGAGATGTCCGGTGACGCGCACGTCGACGAGGTCGAGCGGGCGCTGGGCACCGACCTGCCGCGCGGTGACTTCGAGACCGTCGCCGGCCTGGTCATCGCCGTCCACGGCGGGCTGCCCGAGGCCGGCACCAGCCTGGTCGTCGAGCTCCCCCCGGACCTGGGCGATCTCGTGCACGACGGCGACCCGGTCCCCCGGTTCCTGCAGGTCGACGTCCTGGCGGTGGAGCGGCACGTGCCCTCCCGGGTCCGGCTGCAGCTGCCCGAGGGTGCCGGCGCGCCCAGCACCTCCCCCGACGACTCCGTGGCGGTCCCCCGATGAACGACCCGTGGATCGTGCTCGCCGCGACCGTCGCCGTCGTGGGGCTCAGCGCGTTCTTCGTGGCCGTCGAGTTCGCCCTGATGGCCGCCAAGCGGCACCGCCTGGAGGACGCCGCGGCCACCAGCCGCCCGGCGCGCGCGGCGCTGCGCAGCTCCTCCGAGCTGACCCTGCTGCTGGCCGGGTCGCAGCTGGGCATCACCGTCTGCACCCTGGCCCTGGGCGCGGTCACCAAGCCGGCGGTGCACCACTGGCTCACCCCGCTGTTCGAGGGCTGGGGGCTCCCCCTGGTGGCGGCGGACGTGGCCGGTTTCGTGCTGGCGCTGGTGATCGTGACCCTTCTCCACCTGGTGGTGGGGGAGATGGCCCCGAAGTCGTGGGCGATCGCCCACCCGGAGCGGTCGGCCACCCTGCTGGCCCTGCCGATGCGCGCCTTCATGGCCGTCACCCGCCCGCTGCTGCGGGCGCTGAACAGCGCGGCGAACCACCTCGTCCGCCGGGTCGGGGTGGAGCCGGCCGACCACGTCGCCGCCGGGCACTCCCCCGACGCGCTGCGCCACCTCGTCGAGCACTCGGCGAACGTCGGCGCGCTGGACGCCGGCTACTCCGCGCAGATCTCCGGCGCCCTGGAGATGGAGGACCTCACGATCGGCGAGGTCGTCGACCCCGACGCCGAGCTCGCCGGGGTGGGCGCCGGGGCCACGGTCGCCGAGGTCCGGGCGGTCACCCGCCGATCGGGTCACCTCCGGATCCTGGTCGGGGTCGCGGGCCGGGCGCCGACCGGGGTCGTGCACGTCCGCGACACCCTCACCGCCCCCGACGACGCCCCGGCGGCCGGCTTCGCCCGCCCGGTCCTCACCCTCGACGCCGGGCGCACGCTGCACGCCGCCCTGCGCGAGATGCGGGAGACGCGCAACCACCTCGCCGTGGTGACCGACGGGGACGACGTGGTCGGCGTGCTCACCCTGGCCGACGTCCTGCGGCGGCTGTTCCCGCCGGCCGTGGCGGTCCCCGGCTGACCCCTCAGCTGCCGGTGCCCCGCCAGCGCAGCACGTCCAGGGCGGCCGCGACGGCCACGGCGTTCCCGGCCAGCGGCCGCGGCAGCAGCTCGTCGGCGCGGGCCAGCCGGCGCAGCACGGTGTTGCGGTGGCTGTAGAGCCGCGCCGCCGTCCGGGAGACGCTGCCCAGCTCCTGCACCGAGGTGCGCACGGTGTCCCGGACGGCGGCGTCGGCGTGCCGCAGGTCGCCGAGGGTGGCGGTGAGGAACTCCTCGGCCCGGGTGGGGTCGGCGGTGAGCAGCGCGACCAGCTGGACGTCGGACCACCGGGCCACCTGCTGCCGGGAGGTGAGCCGGGTGAGCATCTGCTGGGTGGTGGCGGCGTCGAGGTGGCTGCGCCGGAAGCCGTCGACGTCGGTGCCCGGCCGGCCGACCGCCACCCGGACCTCGGGGGCACCGGCCAGGCCGGCGGCCACCGCGGCCACCTCGGGCGCCCGGTCGACCGGCAGCCACACCCACAGCGCGGCGGCCCCGGCGACGACGGTGAGCCGCCGGCTCGCACCGGCCGCCCGCATGGTGGCCTCGGCCGCCGCCTCCAGCTGGTCCGACCCCGTGCCGCCCGACCCGCTCCAGACGATGACGGCGGTGTGCGGCCCGGTGAGCCCGTAGCCCAGCTGCGCCTCGGCCCGGGCCCGGGGCAGCGGCGCGCCCTCCAGCAGCAGCGACACCGTCGCCCGCCGCTCGGCGTGCGCGCCGCGGGTGAGCTCGCTGCGCTCGGCCGCCATCTGCTGGGTCACCGCGGCGACGGTGTCGTCGATGAAGGTGGTGATCGAGCGGGCCGATACGTCGAGCAGCTCGCGCAGCCGGCCGGTGTCGGCGGTCAGCGTGAAGCAGATCTGCATCCAGTGCCGCCAGGCCACCGCCTGGGCGGTGCGGTAGGCGTCCAGGCCGATGTGGTCCAGCCCGCGGCGGACCAGGTCCCGGGCGCCGTCGAGCACCTCGGGGCCGACGTACACCGGCACCCGTTCGCCGGGGCGCTGCACGTTGGCGGTGGCCCAGTGCAGCAGGTTGGCCAGGTTGGCCCGCCGGGCGCCCTCGGCGAGCACCGGGTCCTCGGCGACCGGGCGCATGCCCGCACCGCTCAGCGCCGCGGTGTGCAGGTCGGCCACCCAGTCGGCCCGGGGGTCCAGCGCGATCTCGGCGCCGCGCCGGAACAGCTCGCGCACGGCCGGCGCGGGCAGCGGCCAGTCCTCGGTCACCGGTGCATCGTGCACCATCAGCGCATGATCGCGGTGCACGAGGTGGTGGCACGACGTGCTCCCGGTCACGCATCGTCGGAAGCGGCATCCCCCGACCTGGAGCGACCATGACCACGACCGGAGTCGAGCACCTCGACGTGCTGATCATCGGCGCCGGCCTGTCCGGCATCGGCGCCGCGTACCACCTCCGGCGCGACCACCCGCAGCGGAGCATCGCGCTGCTGGAGGCCCGCGGCGCCACCGGCGGCACCTGGGACCTGTTCCGCTACCCCGGTGTCCGGTCGGACTCCGACCTGCACACCTTCGGTTACGAGTTCAAGCCGTGGCGCGACGAGCAGTCGATCGCCGGCGCCGACCGGATCCTGGCCTACCTGCGGGAGACGGCCGCGGAGAACGGCATCGACGCCCTCGTGCGCTTCTCCTCGAAGGTCGTGGCGGCCTCCTGGTCCTCGGCGCAGGCGCGCTGGACCGTGGACGTCGAGCGCACCGACACCGGCGAGCGGACGACGCTGACCTGCGGTTGGCTGTTCTCCGCCGGCGGCTACTACCGCTACGACGAGGGCTACACCCCGGTCTTCCCCGGCCGCGAGCGGTTTCCCGGCACGGTCGTGCACCCCCAGCACTGGCCCGAGGACCTGGACACCACCGGCACGCGGGTCGTGGTGATCGGCAGCGGCGCCACCGCGGTCACCCTGGTGCCGGCCCTGGCGCGGACCGCCGCGCACGTGACGATGCTGCAGCGCACGCCCAGCTACGTGCTGCCGGTGCCCGCCGAGGACGCGCTGGCCAACCGGCTGCGCCGGCTGCTGGGCGAGGAGCGCGCGCACCCGCTGATCCGGCGCAAGAACATTGCCAGGAGCCAGTTCATCTGGCGGTTCTGCCAGCGGCACCCCGAGCGGGCCCGGGCACTGATCCGCTGGGTCAACGCCAAGCAGCTGCCCGCGGGCTATCCGGTCGACGAGCACTTCCACCCGCCCTACGACCCGTGGGACCAGCGGCTGTGCGCCGTTCCGGACGGCGACCTGTTCCGGTCCATCCGGGAGGGGACGGCGGAGGTGGTCACCGACCGGATCGCCACGTTCACCGAGACCGGCGTGCTGCTGGAGTCCGGGCGCGAGCTGCCCGCCGACGTGGTCGTGACCGCCACCGGGCTGAACGTGCAGGCCTTCGGCGGCATCCGGCTCACCGTCGACGGGGCCGGGGTGCGGCTGCCGGAGACCATCGCGTTCAAGGGGATGATGCTGTCCGGCGTGCCCAACTTCGCCTACGCGATCGGCTACACCAACAGCTCCTGGACGCTGAAGATCGGGCTGCTGTGCGAGCACTTCACCCGGCTGCTGACCCACCTGGACACGCACGGGTACGACAGCGCCCGCCCCGTGCCGCGCGACCCGGACATGCCCACCCGGCCCTTCCTGGACTTCGGCGCCGGCTATCTGAAGCGGTCGATGGACGAGTTGCCGCGGCAGGGTGACCGGGTGCCCTGGCTGACCTCGACGAACTACCGCTCGGACGTGCAGCTGCTGCGGGCCGGCAGCGTCGCCGACCCCGAGCTGCATTTCTCCGCCCGGGTGCCGGTGCGGGCATGAGCGACCCCGATCCCACCGGTGACCGGTTCGTCGACCTGCCCGCCGGCCCGCGGATCTGCTTCCGGGTCGAGGGGCCCGACGACGGTGTACCGCTGCTGCTGATCGCCGGCCTGGGCATCGACCTGACCTCGTGGCCGCAGCGGATGGTCGACGGGTTCACCGGCCGCGGCTTCCGGGTGGTCCGGTTCGACAACCGCGACATCGGCCGGTCCAGCTCCATCGACGCCCCGCCGCCCGGGCGGCTGCGGCAGCTGCTGGCCCGGCCCCGCCCGGGCGCCTACGACCTCGCCGACATGGCCGCCGACGCCGTCGGGCTGCTGGCGCACCTGCGCATCGACCGGGTGCACCTGGTGGGCATGTCGATGGGCGGCATGATCGCCCAGACGCTCGCCGCACGGCACCCCGACCGGGTCGCCAGCCTCACCTCGATCTTCTCCACCACCGGCGACCGCCGGGCGGGCCAGCCGGCCCGGTCGACGCTGCTGCGGCTGGCGAAGGGCCCCTCGCCCACCGTCGAGGCGTCGGTCGAGCGCCACCTGGGCATGCTGGCGCACATCGGCTCGCCGACCCTGCTGCCCGACGAGGAGCTCGAGCGGGCCTGGGCCGCCGGGTTCTGGGCGCGTGGCGGCGGCGTCCGCGCCCGGGCCGGTGTCCCCCGGCAGGTCAGTGCGATCCAGACCTCCGGCGACCGGACCGCGGAGCTGCGCAGGATCACCGCGCCGACCCTCGTCGTCCACGGGTCCACCGACCGGATGGTGCACCCCACCGGCGGCCGGGCCACCGCGGCGGCGGTGCCCGGCGCCCGGTTCGTGGAGATCACCGGCCTGGGCCACCACCTGGCCCCGGGTGCGGTCGACCAGCTGGTCGACCTCACCACGGCCCTCGCCCGCGACGCCGGCGCCCCGCTCCCCACGACAGGAGATCCACGATGAGCACGAAGCCCCCGAAGCCCCCGAAGCCCCCGAAGCACAGCGTCCGCGGCAAGGTCGCCGTCGTCACCGGCGCCGGGTCGGGCATCGGTCGCGAGCTGGCCCTCCAGCTGGCCCGCCGGGGCGCCCGGCTGGCGCTGTCCGACGTGGCCGAGACCGGGCTGGCCGAGACCGCCGCCCGGGCCGGCGCGCTGGGAGCCCAGGTGCACACCGCCGCACTCGACGTCACCGACCGGTCGGCGGTGCTGGCCTACGCCGGGACGGTGGCCGGGCACTTCGGCGTCGTCCACCAGGTCTACAACAACGCCGGGGTCGCCGGCGGCAGCACGGTGCTGGACAGCGACTGGGCCGACTACGACCGGATCCTGGGGGTGAACCTGTTCGGCGTGCTGCACGGCACCAAGGCGTTCCTCCCCCACCTGGTCGCCTCCGGCGACGGGCACGTGGTCAACGTGTCCAGCCTCAACGGGCTGATGGCCCAGGCCTCGATCAACGCCTACAGCGCGAGCAAGTTCGCCGTCCGCGGGTTCACCGAGGCGCTGCGCCAGGAGATGCTGCTGGCCGGGCACCCGGTGCAGGTGACCGTCGTCCACCCCGGCGGGGTGCGCACCGGCATCGCCACCGCGGCGCTGGAGGTCTCCCGGGCGCGGGGTGCCCAGGTCACCGCCGAGGACGAGGCGCGCACCCGCTTCTACAACGAGAAGCTGCTGCGGATGCCGGCCGAGCAGGCCGCCCGGATCGTGGTCGACGGCGTGGAGGCCGGGCGGCCGCGGGTGCTGGTGGGCAACGACGCGAAGGCCGTCGACCTGCTGGTGCGGCTGTTCCCGGCCGGCTACCCGCGGATCGCCGCCCGGCTGCAGCAGCGCCGGCAGCGGCCCTGAGCTCAGGCCTCCCGGCGGTTGCGCACGGCCCCGGCCAGCTCGGCCAGCAGCCGCTCGGTCGTCGGGAGGTCGACGCAGGCGTCGGTGACGCTCTGCCCGTAGCGCAGCGACCCGGGGTGGCGGCGGTCGAGGTCCTGCCGCCCCTCGACGAGGTTGCTCTCCACCATCACGCCGCGGATCGCGTGCTCGCCACCGGCGATCTGGCCGGCCAGGTCGGCGACGACGTCGGCCTGCCGGCGGTGGTCCTTGCGGCTGTTGCCGTGCGAGGCGTCGACGACGATGACCTCCGGCAGGTCCCGGGCGGCCAGCGCGCGCCGGGTGCCGGCGATGTGCGCCGCGGAGTGGTTGGGGCCGTCGGAGTCCCCGCGCAGGATGACGTGGGCGGTGTCGTTGCCGGTCGTCGACAGCTGGGCGGTGACCCCGGAGGAGTCGACGCCGAGGAACTCGTGCGGGGCCCGCGCGGTCAGCACGGCGGAGATGGCGGCGCCGATGCTGCCCTCCGGTGAGTTCTTGAAGCCGATGACCGAGGAGAAGCCCGAGGCCCGCTCGCGCGCGGTCTGGTCGGTGACGTTGCGCGCGCCGACGCCGTTGTAGGTGACCAGCCCGTCCACGTACTGCGGGGTGAGCGCGTTCAGCGGCTCGGCGGCGACCGGCACACCGAGGGCGGTGATGGCGCCCATGAGCATGCGGGTGGCGACCAGGCCGACGCTGATCCGGCTGGACCCGTCCAGGAACGGGTCGTAGGCGAAGCCCTTCCAGTCGACCTCGGTGCGCGGCTTCTCGGTGTAGGTGCGCATCAGCACCTCCAGGTCCGCCCCGTGCCGCTCGCGCATCGCTGCGATGAACCCGGCGTACTCCACGGCGGCGGCCGGGTCGTGGATCGAGCACGGCCCGGCGATCACGGCCAGCCGGTCGTCCGCGCCGCGGACGATGTCGCCCACCGCCGCGCGCGCGGCCCGCGTCGTCGCGGCCGACACGTCCGACAGCGGGACGACCGTCGCGACCGCGGCCGGCGTGACGACGGCGCTCAGGCCGGTGATCCGGGCGTTCACCAGGTCGGAGAGGCCGACGGCACCGGCCGGGGCGACGCCCAGCTGCTGCGCGACGCCGGGCAGCAGCTCGGCGAGCGTGGCGTCGATCTGCTGGTTGACCCGCGTCTGCAGGTCCAGGAGGTGGTCGGCGATCCGGGTGGCCTCGGTGCGGATCTGGTCAGCGGGGGTCGGCGCCTGGTCCATGGGGCGAGTCTCCCGGTCGGCCCGCGACCGGGTCCGCGGGGCCCCCGCCGCCACCCGGCCGCCACCGCGGTGCGCGGCACGTGCAGCCAGGTGCCGACGACGGTGTCCGGGTGCAGCGACACCGACCCGGTCCCCCGCGCCACGAGCCACCCGGCGGAGTCGGGGTGGTCGCCTCGGCCGTCCAGGTCCACGCGAGCCGCCGGCCCCCGTGCGGGTGGGCGTGGCCGCACGTCCGACCCGGGACCTGCCGGTGCCGGGACCGCCACCACGGGTCCGCCGACCGGGACGGCGGGCTCCCGACCGCGCACCGTCGCCGGTGCGCTGCTGCCGGTGCACTCGTGCCGATGTGGCCGGTCCCCGGGTTCCCGCGTGTCACCTGCACGTTCACCTCCACCCCGGGCACCGCACGGACAACTAGTGCCGAAGCGGACCAGTCCGTCTCGTCCACCGCCACGCAGACCGGGCGCCCCCAGGTCCCCTACTCTCAGTTCCAGCACAGCAGCGCAGGGTCGCCAGCTCGCCGGACCCGCGTTCCCTGAACCGCCATCGAGAGGCAGCACGATGACCCTGGCCCAGCGCTCCCCCGCTACCGCCCTGCCACGTCAGGCCACCTACGGCCGGGTCCCGGCCCCCCGCCCCGCCGTCCCCGGCGCCCGGCTGCAGCCCGGCTTCGCCCCGGTCGGCCAGCGCCCCGCGCCGATGCAGCCCGTGCGTCCGATGGCCGAGCGGCCCGCCCCGCGCCCGGCAGTGCGGTTCATGACCGTCGCCGAGGTGGCCGCGATGATGCGCGTGTCGAAGATGACGGTCTACCGCCTCGTGCACAACGGCGAGATGGCCGCCGTCCGCGTCGGTCGCTCCTTCCGGGTCCCGGCTCCCGCGGTGCGCGAGTACCTCGACGGCGCCCGCACCGACGCCGCCTGACCCGGCCGGACCTGGCACGACCCGCCGTCCCGCACGCGACGGCGGCGCCGCTCGGCTCCCGGGATCCGGGGCCGTGGTGCAGGGTGCCCGGATGACCGCGCACCCGGCCGGACCCACCGGCGCGCTCCCCGGGGTCTACCGGCGGTTCGCCGAGGCCGCCGGCACCTCGCCGCTGGACCGCCGCACGGCTCTCGCCCTGGGTACGTCCCCCGCCGCGCTGCACGCCCTCGCCGCGCTGCCGGCGCGCAGCCGCCACCCGGCGCTGGTGCTGGCGGTGCTGCACGACCTCGCCCGTGCCGGACACGCACCGGCGCTGGCCGCCGCCTCCGCCGCAGCGGACGGTGCCGCCACCGCCACCGCGGCGGTCGGCACGCTCCTCGACCTCACCGACGCCGTCGCCGCCACCGCCGCACGGCGGCGCGTGGCCACGATCGCGACCGCGCACTGCGCCGTGCTGCACCCGGCCGTCGCCGAGGCGGCCCACCGGGTCGGCGCCGAGGCGGTGGGGCTGATCGGCGTCGGCTCCCCCGCCGGGCTGGACCTGCACCTCGACCGGCTCGGCCTCACCTACGACCCCGGGCCGTCGCTGGGCGACCCGTCCTCCGCCGTCCAGCTGTCCACCCCGGTCGTCGGGCCGGGACGGGTGCCGGCGCGGACGCTGCCCCACGTCCTCGCCCGGATCGGCGTCGACCGCGACCCGCTGGACCCCACCGACCCCGACGACGCCCGCTGGCTGCACGCCTGCGTGGCGCCGGACCGCCCGCACGAGGCCACCCGGCTCGCGGCCGCGCTCGCCGTCGCGGCCGGCGCTCCCCCGCTGCTGCTCCGCGGGGACCCGCTCGCGCTGCTCCCCGAGGCCGTCGCCCGGGTCCCTGCGGGCGCGCTGCCCGTCGTCCTCACGGCCTGGGCGCTCGCACGCCTCCCGCCCGGCCGGCGCCTGCGCTTCCGCCGGCGGCTCGAGGAGAGCGCCGCGGGCCGCGCGATCGCCTGGGTGTCCGTCGAGGGGGTCGGGGTCGCTCCCGGCGTCCCGACGCTGGGCGACCGCCCGGCGTCGGGCCACAGCACCATCGGGCTGACGGTGCCCGGCGGGCCGGGCCTGCACAGCGAGGCGATCGGCCGCTGCTGGTCGCGGGGGCGCCTGCTGTCCTGGCTGGCCCGCCCGTAGCTGCTGCGCGCGGCCCGCCGCGGACCACCCCAGGGGCGGGACGGCGGTGGTCGGCACGGGGGGCTCCGCAGGGTGACGGGCGTCGATGATCGGAGGACGTCGCCCGGTCCAGCCGCGCACCGCCGCAGCGTCCGCTGGCCCGCACCCGCCGACGACGTGCCCGCTCGCGGTGCGGCCGGTGACCGAGGCCAGGGAATGCGCGGCGATCCACCGGGCGCTGACGCTGTCATGACCGAGGGCAAGACCGCCGTGACCGCCGTTCCCCTGCACCCGCTGCTCGCCGAGCGCTGGAGCCCGCGGGGGCTCGACGCCGCGCACGAGCTCACCGAGGACCAGCTCACCGCGCTGCTCGAGGCCGCCCGCTGGTCGCCGAGCGCGAGCAACACCCAGCCGTGGCGCTTCGCGGTGGCCCGCCGCGGCACCCGCACCTTCGACGACGTGCGCTACGCCCTCGCCCCGGGCAACCAGCTGTGGGCGCACGCGGCGTCCGCGCTGGCCGTGGTGGCGGCCGAGACCACCGGCCCGGACGGCGCGCCCCGCCCCTGGGCGGTCTACGACACCGGCCAGGCGGTCGCGCACCTGTCGGTGCAGGCCCAGCACGAGGGGCTGGTGCTGCACCAGCTCGGCGGCTTCGACCGTGCGCGGGTCGCTGCGCTGCTCGCCCTGCCGGCCGAGGTGCAGCCCCTCGTCGTCCTCGCGCTGGGCCGGCACCACGAGGGGGCCGAGCTGCCCGAGGCGCTGGCCGCCCGGGAGGTCGCGCCGCGCGAGCGGCTGCCGCTGGACGCCCTGCTGCTCCCGTTGCCCGCAGACCCCGTCGGCTGACCGGCGCCACGGCACACCGCTCCACCGGGCTGCCCCGGACCAGCCGATGACGCCGAGCCCTCGACCGGCAGCGCCTAGGCTCGGGCCGTGCCCGACCAGCCGCCGTCGCTCGACCCCGTCCAGCTCGGCGCGTACTTCGACCTGATCGAGGTGACCAGCCTGCTGCGGCACGCGGTCGAGCAGCAGCTGCGTGCGGCCGGCGGGCTGAGCTACGTGCAGTTCCAGCTGCTGGCCCGGCTCGGGAACTCACCGGAGCACAGCTCCCGGATGACCGACCTGGCCGACGGCGTCGTCTACAGCCGCAGCGGCCTGACCTACCAGGCGGGGCTGCTGGAGAAAGCCGGCCTCGTGGTGCGGACGACATCCCCGGACGACGAGCGGGGCGTCACGGTCTCGATCACCGACGCCGGCCGCGCCCGGCTGGCCGACGTGTTCCCCGGCCACATCGGCCTGTTGCAGGACCTGTTCTTCGCGCCGATGCCGGCCGAGGACGTCGCGGCGCTGGCCCGCCTGCTCGCACCGGTACGCGAGCACATGCGTGCGGCACCGCCCCGCTCGGCCGCCCCGCGCCGCCGCCGCGACCGCGGCTGACCCGGCTGCACGGGACCGCCCGCCGCCCGGCCGGGCCTCCGCACGCGCACCCGGCCTGACCGCCGCGGCACCCCGTGGCGACCCGGCGGCACGAGTCTGCGGTCTCGTGGTCTCCCCGGCGCGGGGGCCGGGAGACCGCAGCACCTGCACGGACGGCCCCGCTCATCTGTTGCTTCGACTTCAAAGCAGCGCTATGGTCCCACTATGCTTTGAACTCGAAGCATCAACGCTCGTCGAGTCAGGAGACCCGCCATGAAGGCAGTCCGGTTCCACACCTACGGCGCGCCCGACGTCCTCCGGTACGAGGACGTCGAGCTGCCCGTCCCCGCCGTCGGCCAGGTGCGCGTCCGCGTCGCCGCCAGCTCGTTCAACGGCGTCGACGGCACCATCCGCGCCGGTGCCATGCAAGGGCCGATCCCGGTGGTCCTCCCCCACACCCCGGGCATCGACGTCTCCGGCACGGTCGACGCGCTCGGCGAGGAGGTCACCGGCCTGCAGGTCGGCGACGCGGTCATCGGCTTCCTGCCGATGGACGCCGATGGAGCCGCGGCCGAGTACGTGGTCGCCCCGGCCGACGTGCTGACCGCGGCGCCCACCACCCTCCCGCTGGCCGACGCCGCCGCCCTGCCGGTCGTCGGCCTCACCGCCCGGCAGGCCCTGTTCGACCACGGCGCCCTGGTCGCTGGGCAGCGCGTGCTGGTCAACGGCGCAGGCGGTGCGGTCGGCGGCTACGCCGTCCAGCTGGCCACGGCCGCCGGCGCCCACGTCATCGCCACCGCGAGCCCGAGCAGCAGCGAGCGGGTCCGCGCCGACGGCGCCGCCGAGGTCGTCGACCACACCACCACCGACGTGACCACCGCGGTTCCGGAGCCGGTCGACCTGGTGCTCAACCTCGCGCCGGTCGACCCGGCCCAGCTGGCCGCGCTGGTCGGCCTCGTCCGGGACGGCGGGGCGCTGGTGAACACGACGGTGTGGATGCCCGCACCATCGGACGAGGCACGCGGCGTGCGCGGCATCGACCTCTTCGTCCGCAGCGACGCCGCTCAGCTGGCCGAGCTGGTGATCCGGGTCGACCGCGGCGAGCTGCGCGTCGACGTCGCCGAGCGCGTGCCGCTGGCCGAGCTGCCCGCGCTGCACGCCCGGGCCGCCGCCGGCGCCCTGCCCGGCAAGGTCGTCGTCGTCCCCTGACCACCCGGGCCGAGCGCGGCCGCTCACGGCGGGGTGGCCACGCCGCCTCGCTACAGCGGGTCGAGCAGGCGCTGCAGGAACTGGCGGGTGCGGGCCTCGCGCGGCTCGACGAGCACCTCCGACGGGGGGCCGTGCTCCACCACGACGCCGCCGTCGAGGAAGAGCACCTGGTCGGCCACCTGCCGGGCGAACCGCATCTCGTGGGTGACCACGACCATCGTCCAGCCCTCGGCGGCGAGGGACTGCATCACCTGCAGCACCTCGCCGACCAGCTCGGGGTCCAGGGCGCTGGTCGGCTCGTCGAACAGCACGACCTCGGGCCGGGTGGCCAGCGCGCGGGCGATGCCGACGCGCTGCTGCTGCCCACCGGACAGCTGCACCGGGAAGGAGTCGGCCTTGTCGGCCAGGCCCACCCGGGCCAGCAGCTCCCGGGCCTCCTCCTGCGCCTGCGCGCGGGGCCGGCCCTGGGCGAACACCGGGCCGGAGGTCACGTTGTCCAGCACGGTGAGGTGCGGGAAGAGGTTGTGCGCCTGGAAGACCATCCCGCTCTGGCCGCGCAGCCGGGACACCGCGCGGGCGTCGGGCCGGGTGGACCAGTCCAGCTCGACGTCGCCGATGCGCACCGTGCCGGCCTCGGGGGTCTCGAGGCCGTTGAGGCTGCGCAGCACCGTCGTCTTGCCCGAGCCCGAGGGTCCGATGAGGCAGCTGACCGACCCGGCCGGCACCGCGACGTCGACGCCGCGGAGCACCTGGTTGTCGCCGAAGGACTTGACCAGCCCACGGGCCGCCAGCAGCGGCGCGGTCATGCGGCCACGTGCCGGGACAGCGTGGTCTCCAGCCGGGTCTGACCGAAGGACAGCACGAGGCACACCACCCAGTAGTAGACGGCGGCGACGCCGTACAGCGTGAAGTACTCGAAGGTCTGCCCGGCGATGATCTGGGCCTGGCGCAGCAGATCGGTGACCAGGATCGTCGAGACCAGCGAGGTGTCCTTGACCAGCGAGATGAGCGTGTTGCTCAGCGGCGGGACGGCGATCCGGGCGGCCTGCGGCAGCACCACCCGCCGCAGCGTCGTGACCCGGCCCATGCCGACGGTCATCGCCGCCTCCCACTGCCCGCGCGGCACCGAGAGGATCGCCCCCCGCACCGCCTCGGAGGCGTAGGCCCCGACGTTGAGGGACAGGCCGATGATCGCGCTCGGCCACGGGTCGATGGTGAGGCCCAGGGACGGCAGCCCGTAGAAGATGATGAACAGCTGGAGCAGCAGCGGGGTGCCGCGGATGACCGAGACGTAGGCCCGCGCCGGCGCGGACACCAGCCGGTTACCCGACAGCCGCATGAGCGCGACGAGCAGGGCGAGGACGAGCCCCAGCACGAAGCACACCGCTGTCAGCGGCAGCGTGCCGCGCAGCAGCCCCTGGAAGAGCGGGCCGAGGCTGCTGCGGACCAGGTCCCAATCGATCCCGCTCACTCCGCGCTGACGTCCTCGCCGAAGTACTTCTCCGAGATCTCGGCCAGCGTGCCGTCGGTGCGCAGCTCCTCGAGGGCGCCGTCCACCTGAGCCTGCAGGTCGGCCTCGTCCTGGCGGAAGGCGAACGCGGACTCGCTCTGGTCGTCGATCTCGACGGCGACCTTCACGTCCTGGTCGCCGGTGGTCTGCTGGTACTCCAGGAAGGCCAGGCTGTCGTTGATCGTGACGTCGACGCGCGACTGCTTGAGCAGGGTGATGGCCTGGGTGAAGCCCTCGACGGCTTCGATCTGCGCACCGGCGTCGGTGGCGACCTCGGCGAAGTTGCTGGTGGTCGACTGCGCGCTGGACTTACCTGCGACGTCGGCCAGCGAGCTGACGCTGGTGTCGTCGGCCCGGGTGATCACGACGCCGTTCGAGTAGGTGTACGGCGTGGAGAACAGGTACGTCGCCTCACGCTCGGGGTTGACGCCGATCTGGTTGGCGATGAGGTCGACCCGGCCGGCCTCCAGGCCGGCGAAGATCGCGTCGAACGGCGTCTCGCTGAACTCGACCTCACGGCCGAGCTTCTCCCCGACCGCCCGGGCCACCTCGACGTCGTAGCCGGTGAGCTCGTTGCCGTTGGCCTGGTCGTGGAAGGAGAAGGGGGCGTAGGTGCCCTCGGTGGCGACGCGCAGCACGTCGCCCGAGCCGCCGCTGGCGCTGGCGCTGGCGCTGGCGCTCCCGGCGTCGTCCGAGCTCCCGCCGCAGGAGGTCAGCAGCAGGGCGGTGGCGAGGGTGGCGGTCAGGGTCAGACGGGTGCGCACGGTGATCTCCGGGTTCAGGGGGTCGGGGCGGTCGGGCTCCGGCAGGTGGGTGCTCCTGCCGACAGGGGGAACCGCTCCCGGCCGCGAGCATTCCGCCGCGTGTCCGGCTCCACAAGTCGACAGCCGGACGGCGCATCCACGGCGCCGGGTCCCCCGCCCCGGCTCGACGTCGCCGCTGTCCGGCTCAGCTCGCGCTGAGCACCTGGGAGGTCGCCGGCTCGTCGCGCCGCGGGACGACCTGGCCCCTCAGCTCGCACTGATCCACCGTCGCGGCGAGCCCGGCGTGGGCCTCGTCGCCGGAGGGGGCGGTGAGAGCGCGCAGGGCCCGCCCCAGCGTGGCGACGTCGGCCAGCGGGGTGGCCGAGCTGCAGCTCACGCGCACCGCGCCCGGCAGCCGGTCGGCCCGGCCGACGCGGGCGTCGTCGTGGAACTGCTGCACCTCGTCCGGGGTCAGCCCGAACAGCCGGCTCAGGTAGGGGTGGGCGCAGAAGCAGCCGCTGCGGACCCCGATGCCGTGCTCCCGGGACAACCGCTCCGCGACCTCACCGTGCGGCATCCCGTCGATGACGAAGCTGACCACCGGGAGCCGGTCGCCGGACACAGGCCCCAGCCGGCGCAGCCCGGGGACGGTGGCCAGCTCGTCGTCCAGCGCGCGGACGAGCAGGTCCTCGTGCAGCCGGTTCCGCGCTGCCGAGGCGGTCAGCTCCGCCGCGGCGGCGGCGAGGGCGATCGCGCCGAGGACGTTGGGCGTGCCGGCGTCGTCGCGGTCGGGTGTGTCGGCCCAGACGACCTCGGCGTGCGAGACCGCCTTCACCGCCCCGCCCCCGACGAGGAAGGGCTCGCCGGCGGCGAGCAGCCGGCGGTCGGCGACCAGGCCGCTCGCGCCGAAGGGGGCGAACATCTTGTGCCCGGACCACACCAGCACGTCGATCCCCAGCGCGGCCATGTCGACCGGGCGGTGCGGCACCAGCTGGGCGCCGTCGACCACCACCAGCACACCGCGTTCCCGGGCCGCCGCGGCGATGCCGGCCAGGTCGGGCAGCCAGCCGGTCACGTTGGACGCCCCGGACACCGCCAGCACCCGCGGCCGGGGCTGCTCGTCGAGCGCGGCGACCACGGCGGCGACGTCGTAGGTCCCGGACCGGTCGACGTCCACGACCCGCACCTGCGCGTGCCGCTGCCAGGGCAGCAGGTTGGCGTGGTGCTCGACCGCGGTGGTGACGACGACGTCATCCCGGGTCAGCCCCAGCCGGAAGGCGATCTGGTTGAGGCCCTCGGTGCTGTTGCGCGGGAAGAGGCCCACGTGCGTCGCCGGGTCGGCGCCCACGAACCGGACGATCGTCTCGCGCGCCTGCTCGTACCGGGCGCTGGTGACCTGCGACTTCGCACCGGCTCCCCGGTGGACGCTGGAGTACCACGGCAGGAACTCCTGCACGGCCCGGGCGACGCCCGCCGAGGCCGACGTGGTGGCCGCGGCGTCGAGGTCGACGTAGCGCCGCAGCTCGCCGCCGACGGGGACGCGCAGGTCGCCGCCCACGAGGGGATCCCGCGGGGAGAGGTCCCCCGTGCCGAACAAGGACGTCATCGCCACCGAGCTCCCGTCGTGATCGGTCGCCCACCCGGCGACCGCTCGGCAGTTTCTCACCTCTGAGCCCCGGAACGGACGACGACGCCGCGCACCGATCCGATCAGGTGGCGTGAGCGGTGGCGCACACGTCGATGTCGTCGGGCGCGGAGCGTCGACGGGCAGCCGGCCCTTTCCGGTGACCGCATGCACCGGCGGCAGGCAGTGCCGCTGCCTGCGCTGACGCCGTGCTCTTCCTCTTCGGCTCCGGCAGCAAGCAGCGCGACCTCGGCCCCGGAGAGGTCCGCACCTGCCCGAACTGCGGCAACACGTCGCCGTGGGCGCGGGTGCGCGAGTCCCGGCAGCTCACGGTCTTCTTCGTCCCGGTCGCCCGGTGGGGGCGCACGCACCTCGAGGTCTGCACCATCTGCGGTACCGCCGCGGAGGTCTGAGCACCGCCGACCAGCTGTGCCGAGCGGACGGTGGCTGCCGTCGACCACCGGTGCCGAGCCGTCCCTGCCCACGTGGACGTCGGCCGAGCGCGTCAGTGGCCGTGCGGGTCCACGGAGTGGGCCGGCGGTTCTCCGACCACGAGGTCCTCCTGCACCCCGGGATCGGCCCGATCGAGGTCGACTGCCAGGCGCTGTCCACCGAGGACGAGTCCCAGGTGCTGCTCGTGCTCACCGCTCCCCCGGGCACCGACGGCCGCGGGCGGGCTCGCGCTCCTCGCCGTCCTCGGCGCGCAGGCCTTCACCCGGGAGCACCAGACCGCCGTCCGGTGGAAACACCTGCGGGAGCCGTGACGTTCACCCGTCGTGCTGGACACAGAGGGAGGCACACGTGACCACTGAGACCGCGATCCTCGCCGGCGGCTGCTTCTGGGGCGCCCAGGAGCTGCTGCGCAAGCGTCCGGGGGTGCTCACCACCCGGGTCGGCTACTCCGGCGGCGACACCCCGAACGCGACGTACCGCAACCACGGCGACCACGCCGAGGCGGTCGAGATCGTCTTCGACCCCGAGGTCATCTCCTACCGGGAGGTGCTGGAGTTCTTCTTCCAGATCCACGACCCCTCGACCAAGGACCGCCAGGGCAACGACCTGGGCCGCGCCTACCGCTCGGCGATCTACTTCACCAGCGAGGAGCAGCAGCGGGTCGCGCTGGACACCATCGCCGACGTCGACGCCTCGGGCATCTGGCCGGGCCCGGTCGTCACCGAGGTGGAGCCGGCCGGCGCCTTCTGGCAGGCCGAGGAGGAGCACCAGGACTACCTGCAGAAGATCCCCTTCGGCTACACCTGCCACTTCGTGCGGCCCGACTGGGTGCTCCCGCGTCGCGAGGCGCAGACCGCCTGACGGCCTGAGGCCCGATCGCTGCGTGCCTGACGGGCGCAGGTCGGGACACCACGAGGGGGACGTCCCAGCCGGGGCGTCCCCCTCCGTCGTCCCGTGACCCGTGGGACACCTCGGGCCCGGAGGGCGTGGCGCCGCCACCGTCGCCCGCGCCGTGCGCACGATGGGGCGTGCCCACCCGCCCGGACGCCGTCGCCGCGCTGCCGCTCGCCCCGGGCGTCTACCGCTTCCGGGACGCCGGCGGGCGGGTGCTGCACGTCGGGCGGGCCGAGCAGCTGCGCCGCCGGGTCAGCTCCTACTGGGGCGACCTGCGCGACCGGCGCCACCTGCGGAAGATGATGACCCGGGTCGCCGGGATCGAGGCACTGGTCTGCGACTCCGCGCACGAGGCGGCCTGGGCCGAGCGCAACCTGCTGGAGCGGTCGAAGCCGCCGTGGAACCGGATCATCGGCGGCCTGGAGGTGCCGGTCAGCATCCACCTGGACGTCTCGCCGACGGCACCCCGGCTGGGCCTCGCCCCGGCAGTGGGTGGTCGCGCCGCAGCGGGTCACCGCGGCCGGTGAGCAGGGCCGCCACGACGTCACCGCCTGGGGAGGCGACGTCCTGGTCCGGTTGCGGATCTCCAACGGGCGGCTGCGCTCCTGGGAGCAGGAGACCTGCAGCCGCCCGGAGCCGGGAGCGCGGGCGCCCGAGGACTGGGTGCCCTTCCTGCGCCGCAACGCCGACCTGGCCGCCCGCCTGGCGGCCCTGCCCGTCACCTGAGAGGTACGCCGGGACCAGGCGACGGGCACAGCTGGTCCCGGGACTGCTGCTGGATGGGGCGGGCCGGCGTCACAGGTCGATCGTCCGGCCGAACGTGCGGGTGACCGGCGGACCGGCAAGAACCGCGGCTAGCGCTGCCGCGCCCTCCGGTGTCGCCCGCCAGGCCACGTAGGCGGCGTGGTGGTCGGCGGTGGTCCACGTCTCGACGACGACGACGCGGGTCGGGTCGGCGTCGTCGACGAGGACCTCGAGCCCCTCGTTGCCGGCGAACGCCGCAGTCTGCGCGAGCGTCTCGCGGATCGCGTCCTCCGCCTCGGCACCGGCGTCGGGGCGGAGCTGAACTTCCAGGAAGACCGTCATCGACATCGCACGAGGGTCCCAGCACGGCTCGGCCGGACGCAGCGCGACCCCGCCGGGCAGGTGCCCGGCGGGGTCGCGGTCGTGCAGAGGAGCGGTTAGGCGGCCTGGAGCGCGCGGCGCACCTTGGCCCCGCCCGTCGTCATCTTGTAGAGCTTGACGACCTGGGCCGGGGCGTTGGCCGGGGTGGTCTGGGCCAGCCAGTTGTTCGGCAGCGAGAGCCGGATGACCTTGTGCCAGGCCGAGCCGACCTGCCGCGGCAGCGACGCGGAGTGGTACCGCAGGCCGTAGCGGCGGAACAGGTCCTCGATCTTCGGGGCGATCTCGGCGTACCGGTTGCTCGGCAGGTCCGGGAACAGGTGGTGCTCGACCTGGTGGGACAGGTTGCCGGTCATGACGTGCATGGCCTTGCTGCCGGAGATGTTGGCCGAGCCGAGCATCTGGCGCAGGTACCACTCACCGCGGGTCTCCCCCTCGATGGACTTCTTCTCGAAGGTCTGGACGCCCTCGGGGAAGTGCCCGCACATGATCACCGAGTGCGACCACAGGTTGCGCACCACGTTGGCGGTGAAGTTCGCGGCCAGGGTCGGCACGAAGGACGGCCCGGACAGCAGCGGGTGCACCAGGTAGTCCTTGGTGGCCTGCTTGCGGATCTTCTTCAGCACCTGCTTGCCGCGGGCCCGGAAGCCCGGGTCGGCGCGACGCTCCTTGGTGGCCAGGTTCTTGCCCAGCTCCAGGTCGTAGGCGGCGATGCCGTACTCGAAGAAGATCGCGTTGACGAAGTTCCACACCGGCTGCAGCAGGTACAGGGGCACCCACCGCTGGTCCTCGTCGACGCGCATGATGCCGTAGCCGAGGTCGTTGTCCTTGCCGATCACGTTCGTGTACGTGTGGTGCAGCTCGTTGTGCGAGTGCTTCCACTGCTCCGACGGGCTGGCCATGTCCCACTCCCAGGTCGTGGAGTGGATCTTCGGGTCACGCATCCAGTCCCACTGCCCGTGCAGGATGTTGTGCCCGATCTCCATGTTCTCCAGGATCTTGGCGACCGAGAGCCCGGCGGTGCCCAGCACCCAGGCCGGCGGGAACTTCGAGAACAGCAGGACGGCGCGGCTGCCCAGCTCGAGCTTGCGCTGCACGTCGATGACCTTGCGGATGTAGGCCGCATCGCTCTCGCCGCGGCTGTCCACCACGCCCTGCCGGATGGCGTCGAGCTCGAAGCCGATGGCCTCGATGTCCTCGGTGCTCAGGTGGGCGATCGGGTTGTCGGACTTCTTCTGCAGGACGGTCATGTGCAGCTCCTTCTCTGGGGCAGCGGGTGCAGCGGAACGGGTCAGTGGTCGATGTCGCAGGCGCCGGCGGCGGCGCTGATGCAGGTCTGCACGAGGACCCCGTCGCCGGGGGCGGCGGTGGTCACCTCGCCGGTGCGCAGGTCGCGGACGGCGCCCTCGCGCAGCGGCAGCACGCAGCCGTAGCAGATGCCCATCCGGCAGCCGCTGGGCATGAGCAGCCCGGCGTCCTCGGCGGCGTCCAGGATCGGGGTGGCGCCGTCGACCTCGAGGGTCGTGCCGGACGCGGTGAAGGTCACCGTGCCGCCGGCCTCGCCGGTGACCAGCACCCGCGGCCGGAACCGCTCGGTGTACAGGTTGTCGGCGATGCCGGCGTCGGCCCAGTACTGCTCGAGCGCCTCGAGCAGGCCGATCGGCCCGCACGCCCAGGTCGACCGCTCGGCCAGGTCGGGGACCATGCCGGCGAGCACGGCGGTGTCCAGCAGCCCGTCGGTGGCGGTGTGCCGCTCGATGAGCCGGATGGCACCCGTGCGGGCCAGCTCGCGCAGCTCGGCGCCGAAGATGACGTCCGCAGGCGTGGGCGCGGAGTGCACCAGGACGACGTCCTCGTGCTCGTGCACGTGGTTGCGCAGGATCCCCATGACGGGCGTGATCCCGGAGCCGGCGGTGACGAACAGGGCCTTGGCCGGGCGCTGCTCGGGGAGCACGAACTCCCCGGTGGCCTGGTCCAGCTGCACGACGGTGCCCGGCTGCACGCGGTGCACCAGGTGGTTGCTGACCTTGCCGCCGGGGATCGCCTTGACGGTGATGGTGAAGCGGCCGTCGGCCCGGCCGAGCACCGAGGTGATCGAGTAGGCGCGCCACAGGCGCACGCCCTCGACGTCGATGCCGATCCGCACGTACTGCCCGGGGGTGTGCGGCAACCAGTCGCGGCCGGGCTGGATCACGATGGTCGCGGCGTCGCGGGTCTCGTGCCGGACCTCCTCGATCCGCCCGCGCAGTGCAGCACCGGAGCGCAGCGGGTCGATCAGGTCCAGGTAGTCGACCGGGAGCAGCGGCGTGGTGGCCAGCTCGGCGGCCCTGAGCACCCGGTCGCGCAGCGCCCGGAGCGCGGGGCGGCCCGGGCGCGGGACGGTGGCGGTCATGACACCAGTCTTCCCCGCGGACGGGGTGAACACTCCCCTCCTGGGCGTGAATCGACCGGTAGGTTCTGTTCTGCACGAACAAAGGAGGTGGGGACGACGAGCGAGCCAGGAACCTTCCCGGCCCCGGTGGTCGCCGCGATGCGGGCCGAGCTGCCCGCCGTCGCCGCGCAGACCGTGGCCAGCATCGTGGTCGAGGTGCCCAGCTACACCGACGCCTTCGCCGGGGAGATGGGCCGGGCGATCACCAACGCCGTCCAGCTCGCCCTCGGCGGGTTCCTGGAGCTGGCCACCACCACCGGCGGCGCCGACCCCAGCCGCCCGATCGGCCCCGCGCTGGAGGGCGCCTACGCCCTCGGCCGGGGCGAGGCCCGCAGCGGCCGGGAGATGGACGCCCTGCTGGCCGCCTACCGGGTCGGCGCCCGGGTGGCCTGGCGGCACATGAGCGGCACCGCGGTGGCCGCCGGCATGACCGCGGGGTCGCTGGCCCGCTTCGCCGAGCTCGTGTTCGCCTACATCGACCAGCTGTCGGCCGCCAGCGTCGCCGGGCACACCGACGAGCTGGAGAGCACCGGCCGGGTGCGCCGGCACCACCTGGAGCGGCTCGGTGCGCTGCTGCTGGCCGGGCGCCCGCTGCACGATGTCGTCCCGGCCGCCGAGCGGGCCGGCTGGCCACCGCCCCGGACGCTCACCGCCGTCCTGCTGCCCGAGGTGCGGGCCCGCGGGGCGCTGGCGCTGCTCGACGGCCGCACCCTGCAGGTCTCCGACGACCCGCCGGGTCTCGACCCCGCCGCCGAGCTCACCGTGCTGCTGGTCCCCGACACCGGCTGCGGCGCGCGGGCCACCCTGCTGCGGACGCTGGCCGGGTTCTCCGCCGTCGTCGGACCGGCCCGGGCGTGGACGGAGGTGTCGGCGTCCTACGCCCGGGCACTGCGGGCGCTCCGGCTGGGCCTGACCGCCGACGGCACGGCGGCGCTGGACACCGAGACCCGGCTCACCGACCTGGTGCTGCGTGCCGACGACGCCGCCCTGGCCGACCTGCGGGCCGCCGTCCTCGCACCGCTGGACGGGCTGGGCCCCGCCGTCCGGGAGAAGCTCACCGGCACGCTGCGGTCCTGGCTGCTGCACCACGGCCGGCGCGAGCAGGTGGCCGCCGACCTGTTCGTGCACCCGCAGACGGTGCGGTACCGGCTCGGCCAGCTGCGCGAGCTCTACGGCGACCGGCTCGACGACCCGCAGACCGTGCTGGAGCTGACCGTCGCCCTGGGCGCCCAGGGCGCCTGAGGCCGGTCAGCCCGGAGGCGCCGGGACGACCAGCACCTGACCGGCCTTCACCCGGTTGCTGGTCAGCCCGTTGGTGGCCATCAGCTCGGCGACCGTCGTCGCGTGGTCCAGGGCGATCTGGCCGAGCGTGTCCCCGGGCACCACGGTGTACGTCACCGGGGCGGGCGCTGGTGCGGGCGCCGGTGCGGGCGCCGGCGCGGGCCCGGGATCAGCCGGCGGCCCGGGGACGGCGAGCTCCTGGCCGACCATGACCACGGTGCTGGTCAGCCCGTTGGCCGCGACCAGCTCGGTGACCGTCGTCCCGTGGTCCAGCGCGATCTGCCCGAGGGTGTCCCCCGCCACCACCGTGCAGCGGCCGGTGAGCACCGGCACCTCGGCCGGCGGGAGGTCGATGACCGGCGGAGCGCAGACGGTGGCCAGCGCTCCCGGGTCGGCCAGCCCGTCGACGACCTCCGCACAGCTGCGCTGGTCGACCGCGGCGGTGACCCCGGTCCACCACGAGGTCACCCCCAGCGCGCCGCTCCAGGACTGCGACAGGTGCACGTGCCCGGTGTGCGGGTCGGCCCCGGTGTAGGGCAGCCAGCCCGCCGCGGCGCTGTCGGCCGACCAGATCCGCCGGTCCCAGATGACGTAGGTGACGCCCAGCCGCCGGGCCTGGTAGCCCGACTCCCCCGCCGGGCCGTCGGCGGTCAGCCAGCCGAGGAACTGCTCGGCAGCGGCCCGCTCCTCCGGGACGTCGGCACGCAGCATCCAGTCCCAGGCCCGGCCCTCCTTGTGCTCGCTGGCACCGCCGGCCTCGCAGCCCCGGCTGATCCCACCGGAGCGCCCTGCACCGTAGGTGGCGAGCACCAGCCCGGCCAGATCCGCGGTGCCCGGCTTGGGCGCGGGGTCGCAGACCTGCTGGCCGACGTGGGGCGCCGGCTGCTCGACCACCGCGGGTGCCGCGACGGGTGCGGTCGGCCCGACGGTCTCGGCGGCGCGCGCCGGCGGGGCGAGCACCACGCAGACGCCGAGCACGGCGAGCACGGCCGCCCGGCGCAGGCGCACCGGCCGGGGCGCGGCCGGGCGCGGGGGCACCCGCGGGGAGAGGACGGGCACGGGCGCTCCAGGGACGGCGGGACGGGGTCGCCCCATCCCACGGGTCACCGGTCCGTGCGGCCGACCGCACGGGCGGGGTCGCGACCGGCCACCGGTGCGGCGGCCACGGTGCGCAGCCGGACGATCCGGACCTGCTGGGGAAGAGGGCGGCGGCAGGGGCGGATGGGGCGCCCGGCGCGTGCCATCCTTGATCGCCGACGCCGTCCTGGAGTACGAACGACGAGCACGCAGCCGACGTCGTCCCGCCCACCCCAGGAGAGGTCACGGACACCGAACCCCGCACCGGAGCCCCGTCCCGCTGTCCCGTCCCGTCCGGCCACACCCGGGTCACCGGACGCCGGGCCGCGCGTGCGGTCCGGGCGCGGGCCCGGGCCTGGGGCGGGCGGCTGCTGGCGCGGCGGATCGCGAAGAAGGGCATCGACCTCGCGAGCCTGACGTTCATCCCGGAGCCGACCAAGGTGCCGCTGCAGCGCACCGGCGTGGACCCGGTCCCGCGGCTGGCGGAGCTGCGCGCGACCGACCCGGTGCACGAGCTGGACCTGCCCTTCGACTTCTCCGTCTACCTGGTCACCGACACCGAGCACGTGCGCGCGGTGCTGGCCAACCGGGACGACTACAGCAACGACATCCGGCACCTGCTGCCCGGCACCGACGGGACCACCTCGGGTACGGACATCGGCGGCCTGGGCTTCACCGACGCCCCGCTGCACACCCGGCTGCGCAAGATCGTCACGCCCGAGTTCACGATGCGGCGGCTGGCCCGGCTCGAGCCGATGATCGAGGCGTTCGTGGCGGGCCAGCTCGACGAGCTGGCCGCGGCCGGCGCCGACGGGACGCCGGTCGACCTGGCCAAGGTGCTGTCCTTCCCGGTGCCGTTCCAGACCATCTGCGCGCTGCTGGGCCTGGAGCTGTCCGACCGGGACGCCTTCGCCCGCCTGGGCGTGCAGCGCTTCGACGTCACCTCCGGTGCCGCCGCCGCGTTCGGCGCGGTCTCCGCGCAACGCGAGTTCCTCTTCGACGCCGTCGCCCGCCAGCGCGAGGAGCCCGGCCCCGGGCTGATCGGCCAGATCATCCGCGAGGAGGGCGAGCAGATCTCCGATCTCGACCTGGCCGGCCTGGCCGACGGCGTCTTCACCGGCGGCTACGAGACCACCGCCGGGATGATCTCGCTGAGCACCCTGGTGCTGCTGCGCGACCCGGCGCACGCCGAGCTGGTGCGCAGCGGCAGCCGCAAGGACGTCGACCGGGTCGTGGAGGAGCTGCTCCGCCACCTCTCCGTCGTGCAGCTGGCCTTCCCCCGCTTCGCCCGGCGCGACCTGGACCTGCTGGGCACCCCGCTGCGGGCCGGCGACGTGGTGCTGGCCTCGCTCAGCGCGTCCAACCGCGACCCGCTGACCGCCGGGGCCTCCCCCGAGGTCTTCGACCCGGCCCGGGTGCCCACCAGCGGCCACCTGGCGTTCGGGCACGGCGCGCACCGCTGCATCGGCGCAGAGCTGGCCCGGATGGAGCTGCGCATCCTGCTGCCCGCGCTGCTGCGCCGCTTCCCCGACCTGGCGATCGCCGTCCCGCAGTCGGAGCTGCAGTTCCGCCAGCTGTCCTTCGTCTACGGCATCGACCACCTGCCCGTCACCGTCTGACGCCCCGGGCGGCCGGGACGCCGGTCAGCCGGCCGTCGGGCCGGGGTGGGCGAGGTCCGGCGGCAGCGCCTGCATCGGGTCGTGCACCATCGGGGCCTCGCCGTCGGCGACCGCGGCGCGGGCGTCGGACAGGCCGAAGCGGCTGCGCACGCGGTCGAGGAAGTGCGGCTGGTCCAGCCGCACCAGCTCCGAGCGCTGGGCGGCGCCGTAGACGGTCACCCAGTCACCCGGCTCGAGCACACCGCGCAGCTGACCGTCGACGCTGACCGCCACCTGGCCGGAGCGCCCCAGCACCAGGACGCCGATCCGGTGCCTGGCCGACAGCACCAGGCTGCGGTTGAACACCATGTGCGGTGCGACCGGGGTGAAGACCAGCGCCTCCAGGTCCGGGGACAGCACCGGGCCACCCGCGGCGAAGCTGTAGGCCGTGGAGCCGGTGGCGGTGGAGACCACCAGCGCGTCGGCGGAGTAGGAGGCGAACAGCCGGCCGTCGACGTAGAGGGCGAGGCTGGCCTGCCGGTCGCGGGCGAGCTTCTCGAACACCACGTCGTTGAGCGCCAGCACGTCCAGCGGCACGCCCCAGCCGTCCTCGTCCGGGGTGCCCGGCCGCACCGCCGGGGACGGCAGCACCGGGCCCCGGCCGAACCTCAGCAGCGCGTCCATGCCGCCGGGCAGGGCCAGCGGCCGGGAGGCGCGCATCGTGAGCATCATCCGGGCGTCGAGGACCACGTCGCCGTCGACGACCATCTGCAGCGCCTCCTCCAGCCGGTCGACCTCGACCTCGGTGAGGAAGCCCACCCGCCCGACGTCGACGCCGAGCACCAGCGCACCGGCCGCGGCCGCCACCCGGGCCCCGCGCAGGAACGTCCCGTCGCCACCGACGGTGACCACCAGGTCGGGGTTGCCGGCGAGGGCCGCCTCCTCGTGGGCGGGACGGCGGGCGTCGGACTCGCTCCACACGTCGATGTCGGTGCAGCGCAGGTCGCGGGCGGCCGCCCAGTCGCGGACCCGCTGCGCCGCGGCCCGGGCCACCGGCTTGCCCTCGTGCACCACGAGGCCGACCCGGTCGATCGCACGCCGGTCGCCGGCGGGGGTCCGGTCAGCTGCAGGGCTCCGCACGCCGTCCTCGGGGGCTGTCACCCCGGCATCCTCCCCTCCCCGCGCCGGGCGCACACCCCCGGTGGGGCCGCCGCACCCGATGTGATGCCCGCCGCGGGTGAACGGCTGACGGCATACCGGTGGCTCCCCCGGGTAGTGCCCACCGGAACAGGGGGCCGCACGTGGACGAGCGCACGTGGAAGAGTCGGACTCCCTCGACGACTGGACCCGCCCATGAGTGGCAACGCCACGCACCGTTTCCGCAACACCAGCATCCTGACCGTGCAGACGGCGGACGCCTCCCAGGTGATCACCTCCGACGCGCTCGACGAGCAGCTGGCCGAGACCTACCAGCGGGTGGGTCTGCGACCGGGGATGCTCGAACGGCTGGCCGGCATCCGCGAACGCCGCTGGTGGGCCGACGGCGTCACCTTCGTCGACGGCGCGGCCATGGCCGGGGCGAAGGCGATCAGCGAGAGCGGCGTCGATCCGGCCTCCATCGGGCTGATGATCAACACCTCGGTGAGCCGCAAGCACCTGGAGCCCTCGACCGCGGTCGCGGTGCACTCGGCCCTGGGCCTGCCCCGCTCGGCGCAGAACTTCGACGTGACCAACGCCTGCCTGGGCTTCGTCAACGGCATGGAGCTGGCCGCGGCGATGATCGACTCCGGGATGATCGACCACGCCCTGATCGTCAACGGCGAGGACTCCCGGGTCGTGCAGGAGCGCACCATCGAGCGGCTGCAGGGCCCCGGGGTGACCTCCCGGGACGTCATCGCCCAGTTCGCCACGCTGACCCTCGGCTCGGGCGCGGCCGCGATGGTCCTGGGCCGCAGCGACCAGCACCCCGAGGGCCACCGCCTGGTCGGCTCGGTCAGCCGGGCCGGCACCGAGCACCACGAGCTGTGCATCGGCGACAACGACGAGATGCGCACCGACCTCAAGGGCCTGCTGGACGCCGGCATCGCGCTGTCGCTGGACATGTGGGACGAGGCCGCCGCCGAGTTCGACTGGAAGAGCGGCCTGGACCGCTACGTGATCCACCAGGTCTCCAAGGTGCACACCGCGACGATGGTGGCGAAGTTCGGCATCGACGAGACGAAGGTGCCGCTGACCTTCCCCACCCGTGGCAACCTCGGCCCGGCCGCGGTGCCCTTCACCCTCGCCGGCCAGCAGGACTCGCTGGTCGACGGTGACCGGGTGCTGCTGATGGGCATCGGCTCGGGCCTGAACGCCTCCTGCCTCGAGATCGCCTGGTGACCGCACCCTCCCCCGTGCCCGACCTGACGCGCCTGCCCGGCGTCGACCCCGCGTGGTCCCGGCGCGTCACCGTGGCCGACTCCACCGGCGCGGAGCACGACTGGCACCTGCTCGACAACGGCGTGACCGACCCGGTCGGCACGCTGCTGTGCGTCCACGGCAACCCCACCTGGTCCTACCTCTGGCGCCGGCTGGTCGCCGCGGCTCCTCCCGGCTGGCGGGTGATCGCCCCCGACCAGCTCGGCATGGGCTTCTCGCAGCGGCTGACCGAGCTGCGCCCGCTGGCCCAGCGGGTGGCCGACCTCGGCGACCTCACCGCCGCCCTGGGCGTCACCGGCCCGGTGATCACCGTGGGCCACGACTGGGGTGGGGTCATCTCGCTGGGCTGGGCACTGGCGCACCGCGACCAGCTGCGCGGCGTCGTCCTGGGCAACACCGCCGTGGCCATGCCGCCGGGCGACCTGGGCCCGGCGCTGATCCGGCTGGCGCACGCCCCCGGGGTGCGCCCGGCCGCCACCGTCGGCACCCCGCTGTTCGTGCGCGCCACCACCGCGCTGTCCCGGCCGCCGCTGCCGGCCGCCGTGCGGAACGCCTTCGCCGCGCCGTACGCGTCCGCGGACCGCCGCCGCTCCGTCGGGGACTTCGTCGCCGACATCCCGTTCGCCCCCGGGCACCCCTCCCGCGACACCCAGGAGGCGATCGCCGAGGGCATCCGCGACCTCGACGTCCCCGCGCTGCTGCTGTGGGGCCCGCGCGACCCGGTGTTCGGCGAGCGCTACCTGGCCGACCTCCGCGGCCGGCTGCCGCAGGCGCAGCTGCACCGCTACGAGGGCGCCTCGCACCTGGTCCAGGAGGACGCACCGCAGTACGCCAAGGCGATCGCCCAGTGGGTCGCCGACCTGGCCGCGGGCCGGCCCGCCGCGCCGTCGCGACCGGTCGCGGAGGCCACCGACCGGCACCCCTGGTCGGCGCTGACCGACCGCGCCGCCGACGGCTCCCCCGCCGTCGTCGAGGTCGGCGAGGGCACCGGGGACGGCGCCCGGGCCACCGGCGGCACGGTGACCTGGGCCCAGCTGTCCCGCCGGGTGGAGGACCTCGCCGCGGGCCTGGTCGCCGCCGGTGTCGGCCCGGGCACCCGGGTCGGGCTGCTGGTCGAGCCCTCGGCCGACCTGACCGCCGCCGTCTACGCGCTCTGGCGGGCCGGTGCGGTGATCGTGGTGGCCGACAAGGGCCTGGGCCTGCACGGGATGCGCCGGGCGCTGCGCGGCGCCGGGGTCGGCGCGGTCATCGGCAGCGCGCCGGGGCTGGCCGCCGCCCGGGTCATGGGGCTGCCCGGCCTCCGGGTCGCCGCCGGCGGGCTGTCCGGTGCCGCCGCCCGCGCCCTGGGCGCCACGACCACCCTCGCCGAGCTGGAGCGCCGTGGCACCACCGCCGCCGCGCCCGCCGTCGCCCCGCCCGACGCCGACTGCGCCGTCCTGTTCACCTCCGGGGCCACCGGACCGGCCAAGGGCGTGGTCTACACCCAGCGCCAGGTCGTGGCCCAGCTCGACCTGGTCCGGTCGACCTACGGCCTCACCCCCGCCGACCGGCTGGTCGCCGCGTTCGCGCCGTTCGCGATCCTCGGGCCGGCGCTGGGCATCGGCTCCGTGGTGCCCGACGTCGACGTCACCGCGCCCGGCTCGCTCACCGCGGCCGAGCTCGCCGACGCCACCGCGGCCGCCGGCGGCACCGTGGTGTTCGCCTCCCCCGCCGCGCTGCGCCGGGTGGTCGCCACCGCCGGCGAGCTGACCGACCCGCAGCGGACGGCGCTCGGCGGCGTACGGCTGCTGATGTCGGCGGGCGCCCCGGTGCCGCTGCCGCTGCTGCGGCAGCTGCGCGCCGTGCTGCCGAACGCCGAGGCGCACACGCCCTACGGGATGACCGAGGCGCTGCCGGTCACCGACGTGTCGGCCGCGGAGATCGAGGCCGCCGGGACCGGTGACGGCGTGTGCGTCGGCCGGCCGCTGGCCGGGGTCGAGGTGCGGGTCAGCGCGCTGACGCCCACCGGACGGGCCGAGGGCGACCTCACCGACACCCCCGGGCTCACCGGTGAGGTCTGCGTGCGGGCCGCGCACGTCAAGGACCGCTACGACGCCCTCTGGGCCACCGAGCGCATCGCCTCCCGCAACCCCGGCTGGCACCGCACCGGCGACGTCGGGCACCTCGACGCCGAGGGCCGGCTGTGGATCGAGGGCCGGCTGCCGCACGTGGTCACCACCGCCGCCGGCGTGGTCACCCCGGTCGGCGTCGAGCAGCGGGTCGAGCAGCTGCCGGGCGTCGCGGCGGCCGCGGTCGTCGCCGTCGGGCCGGCCGGTGCGCAGGTCGTCGTGGTGGTCGTCGTCCCGGCCGGGGCACGCCCTTCCCGGCTGCCCGGTGCCGGGTCCCGGCTGGCCCCGGCCGACGCCGACCTGGCCGGGGCCGTGCGCGCCGCGGCCGGCACCGAGGTCGCCGCGGTGCTGACCACCGGCCGGCTGCCGGTGGACATCCGGCACGAGTCCAAGGTCGACCGCACCGCGGTCGCCCGCGCGGCCGGCGCGCTGCTGGCCGGCTCGGGCGGGTCCCGGCGCCGGTCGTGAGGGTGCTCGTCACCGGCGCCAGCGGGATGCTGGGCCGGGCCACGGCGCAGCGGCTGCTGGGACGCGGGGACGACGTCACCGTGCTCCAGCGCCGGCCGGCCGACCTCGACTGCGCGCAGGTGCTCGGCGACGTCGCCGACCCCGGCGTGGTCGCCCGCGCGGTGGCCGGCCAGGACGCCGTCCTGCACCTGGCCGCCAAGGTCGACGTGACCGGGCCGTGGGCGGAGTACGAGCGGGCCAACGTCACCGGCACCCGTACCGTGGTGGCCGCCTGCGCCGCCGCAGGTGTCGGGCGGCTGGTGCACGTCTCCTCCCCCTCGGTGGCGCACGGCGGCTCGGCGCTGGTCGGCGTGGGCGCCGAGCCCGCGGACCCGGCGCACGCCCGGGGCAGCTACGCACGGTCCAAGGCGCTCGCCGAGCGCGCGGCGCTGGCCGCCGACTCGCCCGCCCTCGCCGTCCTGGTGGTGCGCCCGCACCTGGTCTGGGGGCCCGGTGACACCCAGCTCGTCGGCCGGATCGTCGAGCGGGCCCGCACCGGGCGGCTGCCGCTGATCGGGTCGGGTGCGGCGCTGATCGACACCACCTACGTCGACAACGCAGCCGCCGCACTGGTGGCCGCGGTCGACGCGTGCGGGCCGGTGCACGGCGAGGCGCTGGTCGTCTCCAACGGCGAGCCCCGCCCGGTCGGTGAGGTCATCGCCCGGCTGTGCCGGGCCGCCGGCGTCCCGGAGCCGCGCGCCCGGGTGCCGTTCGGCGTGGCCCGGGCCGCCGGCGCGGCCGTCGAGGGCGTCTGGTCGCTGACCGGCCGGCGGGACACCCCCCCGCTGACCCGGTTCCTCGCCGAGCAGCTGGCGACCGCGCACTGGTTCGACCAGCGCCGCACCCGCGAGGCGCTGGGCTGGGCGCCCGAGGTGACCCTGGACGAGGGTTTCGCCCGGCTGGCCGCCGCGTACCGCTGAACCCCCGGGGCCCCGGCGGACGAACGCCGCGCAGACCCCGGCGGACGAAGGCCCGGCAGGGAAGCGGAGGTCGGTGTGCACACGTCGTTCGAGGAGTTCGTCGCCGCCCGGCGGTCGGAGCTGCTGCGCACCGCCCTGCTGCTGGCCGGGGACCGGGCCGGCGCCGAGGAGCTGGTGCAGCGCGCGCTGGTCCGCACCCGCCGGCGCTGGGCGCGCACCCCCGACCCGCTGGCCACCGCCCGCGCCGCCCTGGTCGCCGGCAGCGGCCGGCGAACGGTCCGCGGCGAGCAGGTGATCGAGTCGCTGCCCGACCCCGCCGCGGCCGGACCCGATCCGCTGGCCCGGGCGCTGCGCGAGCTGCCGCCCCGCACCCGGGTGGCGACCGTGCTCGGCGCCTACGCCGGGCTGACCCCGGCGGAGGTCGCCCCGCTGCTGGGCTGCCCGGTGCGCACCGCGGCGCAGGAGGCCGCCCGCGGCGCCGCGCAGCTGCGGCCGGCGCTGGCCCCCGACCTCTACGCCCGCCCCCGGCCCGGCGCCGACGACCCGGACCGGCGGTTGCACGACGAGCTCGCCCGGCTGGCCGGCGGGCCCGGGAGCTGGCAGCTGGACGCCGGGCAGGCGGTCGCCGACGTCGGCCACCGGCAGCGCCGGGCCCGGTGGCAGGTCGCGGCCGCCGCGGCGCTGGCCGTGCTGTGCGTCGGCGGCGCCGGGGTCTCGCTCACCCGGCCCGCCGCCGGGCCCGCCCCGGTCACCCCGCCGTCGACGTCGTCCGCCCGCCCGGCACCGGCCGCGCCACTGGGGGGCAACCCGGCGATCCCGGTGCTCCTCGGCCCGACCCGCGGCTCGCTCGCCGGCGACGCCGGGTTCCTCGACGCCGTCCGGCAGGTGGGCTGGGGTGGTCAGGAGCCGCCGCCGGTCGCCGACCGGGAGGTCGTGTTCGCCGCGGACACCCCCGACGGCCGCGCGGTGCTGGTGGTCGGCGAGACCGCCGGGGACTTCCGCGGCACCTGGCTCGTCGGGCCGGTGGGCGCGCCGGCGGCGGAGCTCACGCCCCGGTACGCCCGCACGCTGGGCCGCGCCCGGCCGGCGACGCTGCTGCTCGGCGGCCCCGGTGGCACCACCCTCGTCGTCGTCGCCGGCCGCGGCGACACCGTGGAGGTCTCCGACCGGCTCATGGTCGGGCCGCGCGGCACCGTCGGCCGCGACTACCTGCCGGTCGACACCGTCGACGGCGCCGCGGTCCTGCCGGCCCGGACGACGCAGGCCGGCTCGGCGCTCAGCGTCCGGGTGCTGCGCGGGGGCCGGGTCGTGCACCGGGCCGGCGTCGAGCAGCCCGGGCCGCGTTCCGGGGAGCTGCTGCAGCTGGCCTCGTCGCGACCCGCGGCGCAGGAGCCCGACGCGGCGGTGGTCGGTGCGGCGCTCACCCAGCTCGCCGCCCCGCTGGGCGTCGAGCCCGCCGAGCTGGAGCCGGAGCTGCTCTGGTCCGGGCCGCTGCCGCTGAGCCGGCGCAACGGCAGCGTGGCCGTCGTCGTGGCGCACAGCCCGGGCGGAGGGCTGGTGGTCGGCACGGTGGCCGGCCGGCCCGGGACGGTGCTGCCCTGCGGCACCTCCACCCCGCCCGGCTCGACCGACGTCCGGTCGCTCACCGTGGTGCGCACCTGCGACGTCGCGCTGCCCGGGCTGAGCTCCGCCGAGGACGGCCGGTGGCTGGTGGTGACCGCCCCGGCCGACGCCGCCTCCGCCGAGCTCCTCGACGACCGGGGGCGGGTGCTCGGTCCGCTGTCGCTGGCCGGCGGCGGAGCGGTCGTGCCGCTGCCGGCCGGGGCCGCGAGCGTGCGCACCCTGGACGCCGCCGGGCGGGAGCTGCGGGAGACCGCCGTCGCGCCGGTGCCTCCCGAGCCCTTCGGTGACTACGGCTCGGGCGTCTCCGGCTGAGCCGCCCCGGCGAGCAGCTGCTCCCGGACCTGCCGGCGCAGCACCTTGCCGATCTGCGAGCGCGGCAGGTCCTCGACGACGACGATCCGGCGCGGCACCTTGTAGGCCGCCAGCGACGCCCGGGTCGACTCCCGCAGGGCGTCGAGGTCCAGCGGTGCGTCGAGCACGACCGCGGCGACGACCTCCTCGCTGCCGGACGCGCCGGGCAGGCCCACCACCGCCGCGTCGGTGACCCCGGGATGGGCCTTCAGCGCGTCCTCCACCTCGGAGGGGTGCACGTTGAAGCCGCCGGTGATGACCAGCTCCTTGATCCGGTCGACGACGGTGACGAAGCCGTCGGCGTCGGCCACCACGATGTCGCCGGTGCGCAGCCACCCGTCGGCGAGCAGCACCTCGGCGGTCTCCTCGGGCCGGTTCCAGTAGCCGGAGAAGACCTGCGGTCCGCGCACCAGCAGCTCGCCGCGCTCCCCCGGCGCCCGGTCGACCGTGGTGTCCTCCGGGTCGACCACCCGCATCTGCGTCGAGGGGTAGGGCAGCCCGACGGTGCCCGGCCGGCGGGTGGGGCCCATCGGGTTGCCCAACAGGATCGGTGAGGCCTCGGTCATCCCGTAGCCCTCCACCACCAGCCCGCCGGTCAGCTGCTCCCACCGCTGCGCGGTGGCCACCGGCAGCGGCATCGCCCCGGAGATCGCGAACCGGACGGCGGACAGGTCGACGCCCTGCTCGGCGGCGGCCACGGCGAGCCGTTCGTAGATCGGCGGCACGCCGGGGAAGAACGTCGGCGGCCGCCGCCGGGCGGCGGCGAGCACCTGGTCGACGTCGAACCGCGGGAAGAGCACCAGCACCGCGCCGATCCGCTGGGCGGTGACCAGGCAGAGCATGAGCCCGTAGGCGTGGAAGAACGGCAGGACCCCGTAGAACACCTCCGCGCCCGGACGCAGGCCCGGCACCCAGGCCAGGGACTGGGTGACGTTGGCGACCAGGTTGCGGTGGGTGAGGACGGCGGCCTTGGGGCTGCCGGTCGTGCCGCCGGTGTACTGCAGCAGCGCCACGTCGGTGTGCGTCGGCCACGGGTGCGCGCCCGCCAGCTCGGCGGCCCCGCGGACGGCGGCGTCCCAGGACGTCGTCCCCGGCGCCGGGGCGGTCATCGCCGCCCGGGTGGCCCGGGCACGGGCCAGCGGCAGCCGCAGCGCCCACCGCTTGGCCAGCGGCAGCGCACGGCTGAGGTCGACGGCCAGCACGGTGCGCAGCGCCGGGGCGTCCAGGCCCTGCACCACCGGGGCGGCGACGTCCCAGACCACGGCGAGCGCGGCGCCGTGGTCGCGGAACTGCGCGCCGAGCTCCTCCGCGGTGTACAGCGGGTTGTGCTCCACGACGACCGCGCCCAGCCGCAGCGCGGCGTGGAAGGCGACCACGTGCTGCGGGCAGTTGGGCAGCACCAGGGCCACCCGGTCCCCCGGCTGCACGCCGAGCCCGCGGAGCACCTCGGCGGCCCGGGCCACGGCCGCCCGGAGCTCGGCGTAGCTGGTCGTGGCGCCGAGGAAGTCCAGCGCCGGCCGGTCGGGGAACCGCTCGGCGGCGGCGACCAGCAGGTCGGGCACGGTCTCCCGCGGCACCTCGACCTCGGCCGGCACCCCGGGCGCGTAGCTGCGGGTCCAGGCCGGGGCGGGCGTGCCCGTCACCTGCTGCTCCCGTGGCGGGGTCGTCCAGCGGCGTCCATCTGCTCCCTCGTCCTGGCTCCACGACCGCCGGACGGCGGGTGGCCGGCCGGCCCGCTGACCGTCCGGGGTCCGGACGGTCAGCGGGCGGGGGTCACAGCGGGTCGACCGAGTCCGCCTGCACGCCGCGGTCGCCCTGGCTGGCGGTGTAGGAGACCCGCTGGCCCTCGTCCAGGCTGCGGTAGCCGCCCCGGTCGGCGATGGCGGAGAAGTGCACGAACACGTCGTCGCCGCCGTCGTCGGGCTCGATGAACCCGAAGCCCTTGTCGGCGTTGAAGAAGCGCACCGTGCCCTGGCCGCCGGCGCCGCCACCACCGGCAGCGCGCGGCGCCCGGGGCGCCCGGTCGTCGCGGCGGGGCGCCCGGTCGTCCCGGCGCGGGCGCTCGGCGCGCCGGTCGTTGCCCGCCGGGGCACCGCCACCACCGCCGACCGCGCGCACCGAGTCGGCCTGGAGGCCACGCTGCCCGGGGCTGGCGGAGTACTCGACCCGCTGGCCCTCGTCCAGGCTGCGGTAGCCGCCGTGGTCCTCGATCGCGGAGAAGTGCACGAAGACGTCGTCGCCGCCCTCGTCGGGCTCGATGAACCCGAAGCCCTTCTCGGCGTTGAAGAAGCGCACGGTGCCCTGCGAGCCGCCGCCACCACCGCGCGGTGCGCGGGGGGCCCGGTCGTCGCGCCGGCCGCGGTCGTCGTTGCGCGCGGGTGCCCGGCCGCCGCCGAGGGGCTCGACCGAGTCGGCCTGCAGGCCCTTCTGACCGGGGCTGGCGGTGTAGGTGACCCGCTGGCCCTCGTCCAGGCTGCGGTAGCCGCCGTCGTCGACGATCGCCGAGAAGTGCACGAACACGTCGTCGCCGCCCTCGTCGGGCTCGATGAACCCGAAGCCCTTCTCGGCGTTGAAGAAGCGCACGGTGCCCTCGGAGCCGCTGCCGCCGCCCCGGGGAGCGCGGACCTCGCGGTAGTCGTCGCGGTGCCCGCGCTCGGCCCGGGCCGGCGCGCGGCCGGCGCCGCCACCGAGCGGCCGGATGGAGTCCGCCTGCAGGCCGCGGTCGCCCGGGCTGGCCTCGAACTCGACCCGCTGCCCCTCGTCCAGGCTGCGGAAGCCGCCGTCGTCGGCGATCGCGGAGAAGTGCGCGAACACGTCCTGCCCGCCGTCGTCGGGCTCGATGAACCCGAACCCCTTCTCTGCGTTGAACCACTTGACCGTGCCCTGGGGCATCCTGCGACTCCTGCACGTCTCGACAACTGCTCGGTACCTTCGGGTACCAGGGTCCCCCACGGTCCCCTCCCGGGGCCAGTCGCCCCGGGAAGAGGTCAGCCGCGGCGGTCGGCCAGGAACCTGAACCGGTCCCGGGTGGCGGCCACCTCCGCGGCGTCGACGTCGGCGATGACGAGCGTCTCCACCCCCGATGCGGTGGCCAGCAGCTCGCCGGTGGGGCTCACGATCCGGCTGTCGCCGGCGTGGTCGAGCCCCGTGCCGTCGGCCCCGACCCGGTTGCAGCCGACGACGTAGGCCTGGTTCTCGATCGCCCGGGCCGACAGCAGCGTCGTCCAGTGCTGCCGCCGCGGGCTGGGCCAGTTGGCGGGCACGAGGAAGACGTCGGTGCCGGGTCCGGCGGCCCAGAAGACGTTCGCGAACCGCAGGTCGTAGCAGATGAACGGGGTGATCCGCAGGCCGCCGACCTCGACGGTGACCGGCCCGGTGCCGGCCTGGAACCGGGTGCGCTCGGCGGCGAAGGGGTGCAGCTTGCGGTACCGGTGGGTGCTGCCGTCGGGGCCGGCGAGCACGAACACGTTGTGCGGCAGCTCCTCGCCGTCCCCGATCTCCGGGCAGGTGCCGGCCACCCACACGCCGTGCTCGGCGGCCTGGCCGGCGAGGAACTGCGCCGACGGCCCGCCCTCGGGCTCGCCGATCCCCGGCGTCATGGAGAACCCGGTGGAGAAGGTCTCGGTCAGCAGCACCAGCTCCGCCCCGGCGCCCACCGCCCGGGCCACCTGCGGGGCGAGCCGGGCGAAGTTCGCGTCCCGGTCCTCCCAGACGATGTCGTGCTGGACCGCGGCGATCCTCATGGCTGTTCCTCTCCCGCCCACCCGACCGACGATTCCCCCAGCTGCCGGGCGGCCCGCGCCAGCACCTCGTCGCGCTTGCAGAAGGCGAAGCGCACCAGGTGCCGGCCCAGGTGCGCGTCCGCCGCGCCGTAGAAGACCACGGACGGGACGGCGACCACGCCGGCGCGGGCGGGCAGCGCGCGGCAGAACGCCACGCCGTCCCCGTCGGGCTGCCGCGGGCGGACGTCGACGGTGGCGAAGTACGTCGCCTGCGGGCTCACCACCGGCAGGCCCGCGGCGGCCAGCCCGGCGGTCAGCAGGTCGCGGCGGCGCTGCAGGTCGGCGGCGACGCCGGCGAAGAACGCGTCGGGCAGCCGCAGCCCGGCGGCGACCGCCGGCTGGAACGGCCCGCCGTTGACGAAGGTCAGGAACTGCTTGGCGGTGCGCACGGCGGCCACCAGCGGCGCCGGCCCGCACACCCAGCCGATCTTCCACCCCGTGGTGCTGAACGTCTTGCCGCCGCTGCTGACCACGAGCGTGCGCGCGGCCATCCCGGGCAGCGTCGCGAGCGAGGTGTGCTCGGCGCCGGTGAACACCAGGTGCTCGTAGACCTCGTCGGTGAGCACCAGCAGGTCGGCGGCGGTCGCGATCTCGGCGACCAGCGCCAGCTCGGCGGCGGTGAACACCTTGCCGGTGGGGTTGTGCGGGGTGTTGAGCAGCAGCATGCGGGTGCGCGGGGTGACCGCGGCGCGCAGCTCGGCCTCGTCGAAGGTCCACGCCCCGCTGCCCACCTCGCCGGCGGCGACGGCCGGTGGGCGCAGCGGCACCGGCCGGAGGACGCCGCCGGCCATGGCGACCGCGGCGGCGTAGCTGTCGAACATCGGCTCGAAGAGCACGACCTCGTCGCCGGGCTCGAGCAGGGCCAGCAGCGCGGCGGTCAGCGCCTCGGTGGCGCCGGCGGTGACCAGCACCTCGCCGTCCGGGTCGTAGGTGAGCCCGCGGAACCGCAGCTGGTGCTCGGCGATCGCCGTCCGCAGCTCCGGCAGGCCCGGGCCGGGCGGGTACTGGTCGTGCGCGGTGCCGATGGCGGCGCGGGCGACGTCGAGCACCGCGGCCGGGCCCGGCTCGTCGGGGAAGCCCTGGCCCAGGTTGATCGCGCCGGTGGCCACGGCGAGCGCGCTCATCTCGGCGAAGACCGTCGTCCCGAAGCCCTGCAACCGGGAGGACAGGTACGGCGTACGGGTCACCGGGTCATCCTGCCGCCCGCGCGGACCGGTGTCGTGGCGCGCGCTCCGCGCAGGGTCGGCTCCCGGGCCACGGTCCCCACCCCTGGACGTCGGGGTCCGGATCGGCGGTGGCCCGGATCACCTCCTCGACGGTTAGATTGCACGTCATGGCCGTGCGCACGCCGAGGTCGAGCGGCTCGACCGCGAACGGCCCGTCGACCGCCGCGCTCACCGTGCTCGGTGAGCTGGTCGTCGACCTCATCCCGGACCGCTCCGCCGACGCCGGGCCCGAGGGGACCGCCCCGCGGTTCGTGGCCCGGCCCGGCGGCAACGCGCTGAACGTGGCGGTGGCGGCCGGCCGGCTCGGCCAGCCGGTCCGGCTGCTGGCCCGGTTCGGTCGCGGCCCCCTGGCGGGCGACCTGCGCCGGCACGCCGAGCTCGCCGGCGTCGACCTCGGCGGCGCGGTGGACTCGGCCGACCCGGTCAGCCTCGCCGTCATCGGGCTCGGCGCGGACGGGTCGGCCGACTACGGGTTCCACGTCCTCGGCGCAGCCGACTGGCAGTGGACCGACGACGAGCTGGCAGCGGGGTGGTCCACGGGCTCCCGGGCGCTGCACGTCGGGTCGATCTCCAGCTGGACGGCACCGGGCTGCGAACCGATCGCCGCACTGGCCGAGCGGCTGCGTGCCGGCGGGCAGGCGCTGGTCAGCGTCGACCCCAACATCCGGCCGGTGCTCGCCGAGGGCTTCGGCAACACCGCGGCCGACGTGCGCCGCCGGCTGGACCGGCTGGTGGCCACCGCCGACGTGGTGAAGGTCAGCGCGGAGGACCTCGGCTGGCTCGAGCCGGCCACCACCGACCTCGATGACGCCGCCCGGCGCTGGGCCGAGCGCGGGCCGGCCGTCGTGCTGCTCACCGACGGTGGCGCGCCGTTGCGGATCGCCCGGCCGGGCGGGCGGCTGGCGCACCTCGCCCCGCCGGCCGTCGAGGTCGTCGACACCGTGGGCGCGGGCGACTCGCTGGCCGCCGGGTTCCTCTCCGGCCTGCTGCGCTCCGGCACCACCTCGCGCGCCGCGCTGGAGCAGCTGGACGACGCGGCGCTGGCGTCGATCACCGAGGAGGCGGCACTCGTCGCCGCCCTGACGTGCACCCGGGTGGGCGCCGACCCGCCCACCCGCGCCGAGCTGGACGCCGCGCGGGGCTGAGCCGCCGGATCAGCCCGGTCCGGGCCGGCGGGCGCTCAGTGCAGCGCGGCGTCGGCGGGCCCGGTGGCCCAGCGCCGGAAGCGGACCTCGAGCCCGGCCCGGGTCGGGGCGCAGCAGTAGGGGCCGGCCTGCAACGGCGTCCCGGCCGGGAAGGGCGCGACCCGCACCAGCTGGAACGGCTCGTCGTCGACCCGGGCACGGACGGTGACCGCATCCCCGGACCGGCTGGCGCGCACGGTCACCCGGCGACCGGCCCACGCCGGCACCGGCGCCACCGACCAGTCCGAGCGGCCCAGGGTCACCACCGCGCCCACGGAGGGCGCACCGTCGGCGAACTCGACACCGGCCTTGACCCAGGTCCCGGCGTCCGCGCGCAGCACCAGGCCGGCCTGGTCGAACTGCTGGTCGTAGTCCAGGTCGAAGGTCACCTCGACCGCGCCGGGGTCGGCGAGCGGGGCGAGCAGGGCGTGCGCGGAGTCGTGCACGAACCCGTAGCCGGTGTGCCGCCAGGCGTCGCTGCCCTCGACGGCGGTGACGAGCAGGTCGCCGTCGGCCTCGCGGACGCCGGCCGGGGCCGCCGTCCACGTCCCGGCACTCCACGGCTGGACGGCGGAGTCGCCGGTGCCCGCACGGTCGCTCATGCCCGCACGCTAGAGGACGCCGGGGTGGCCCTAGCGTGAGGCCATGACCTCCCCCTGGATCGCTCGCCCGGAGCTGCTCGACGCCGACCCGCTGGCCGCGACCGGCCGCCCCGTCGGCTGGGGCGTGGTGTCGACCGGCTCGATCGCCGCCAAGGTCACCGCGGACATCGCCCTGCTGCCCGACGCGACGCTGGCCGCGGTGAGCTCCCGGGACGCCGGCAAGGCCGCCGCGTTCGCCGAGCAGTTCGGGTTCGCCGCCTCCTACGGCGACGACGGCACCCGCTCCGGCCTGGACGCGCTGCTCGCCGACCCGGCCGTCGAGGTCGTCTACGTCGCCACCCCGCACGCCCAGCACGCCGACGTGGTGCGCGCCGCGCTGACCGCCGGTAAGTCGGTGCTGGTGGAGAAGCCGATCACCATCAACGCCCGCGAGGCCACCGAGCTGGCCGAGCTGGCGCAGCTGCGCGGCCTCTTCCTGATGGAGGCGGTCTGGACCCGGTTCCTGCCGGCCTACCAGCGGGCGCTGCAGATCGCCGCCTCCGGCGAGCTGGGCCGGGTGCACTGGGTCAACGCCGAGGTGTCCTTCCCCGCCCCGGCCGACCCCAGCGCGCGGATCTGGGCCCGCGCCGACGGCGGCGGCGCCCTGCTCGACCTGGCCGTCTACCCGCTGCTGTGGGCCTGGGGCACCATCGGCCTGCCCGACTCGGTGACCGCCGTCGGCACGCTGAACGACGAGGGCGTCGACGCGCAGGACGCGCTGTCGCTGACCTACGGCTCCGGCGCGCAGGCGCAGCTGACGACCTCGCTGCTGGCCCGCTCGCCGCACACCGCGCTGGTCTGCGGCACCGAGGGCTGGCTGCGCGCCGAGGGTGCGGACTCGGTCTACCGGCCCACCCGGCTGGAGGTCGCCGTCGGCGACGCCCCCGTCCGCGTCGAGGAGTTCGAGCTGATCGGTTCGGGCTACGTGCACGAGCTGCGCGAGGTCGTGCGCTGCGTGCAGCAGGGGCTGACCGAGAGCCCGGTCATGCCGCTGGCGGACTCGCTGACCACGATGCGCCTGCTCGACGGCGTCCGCGAGCAGCTGGGCATCGGCTACCCGAACGACCACTGACCCGCTGATGGAGTCCCAGCGCTGCGGTTCCCGTAGCGCTGGGACTCCATGAGCGGTCAGTTGGTGGGGCGGGGGCCGCCCATGCGTCCGCCGGCCATGCCGCCGCCGGCCGCGGCCTCGCCCGCGGTCGCGCTGCCGGCACCGGTGCCGTCGACGGTGACCGTGTACGTCTCCCCGGCCGTGACGCCGGCGGCGGAGAACACCACCGACTGGGCGTCCTTGGTCACCACCGCCGTGCCCACCACCGTGCCGTCGGCGGCCACGACCGCCACCTCGCTCCCGGCCGGGGCCGTGGTGTCCAGGACGGCGGTGACCCAGCCCTGCGCCGAGTCCGTGGACGGCGAGACCAGCATCCCGGAGCTGCCCGCGGCCAGCAGGGTGCCGCCGGAGACGTCGAAGGTGCCGTTGACGTCCAGCGCCCCGTTGCCCGCCTGGGTCGGCCCGCTGACGGTGACCGTGCCGCCGGTCATGGTGGCCGAGCCGTTGGAGTCCAGCCCGTCACCGCCGGAATCGACGACCAGGGTGCCGCCGCTGATCGTGAGCAGCACCCCCTCCTGCGCGGCGAAGGCGTCCCCGCCGCCGCCGGGGCCCTGGGCCTGCGAGCTGTCGGTGCCGCCGGCGACGTTCACGCCGTCGTCGCTGGCGGTCACGTCGACGTCCCCGCCGGCGACGGTGACCGCCGCGCTCTCCAGCCCCTCGTAGGCGCCGGTCACGGTGACCGTGCCGCCGGCGATGGTCAGGTCGGTGTCGGCGTGCACGCCGTCGTCGCCGCTGGCCAGGGTGAGCACGCCGGCCTGCACGCTCACCGCCCCGTTGCTGTTGATCGCGTCGTCCGCGGCGTCGACGGTCACCGTGCCGCCGCCGACGACCACGCTGACGTCGCCGTCCAGGCCCTTGGCCGAGGCGTCCTCGGCCACGGTCGCGGAGCTGCCGCCACCGGCCACCACGTCGAGCGTGCCGCCGTCGACGATCACGTCGGTGGCCGCCTGCACGCCGTCGGCACCGGCGGTCACGTCGACCGTGCTCCCGGCCAGGTGCACGTAGCCGGCCGTGGCGTCCTCGGCGTTGTCGGCCTTCAGCCCGTCGCCGCCGGCGGTCACCGTGATCGTGCCGTCGCGGACGACGAGGAGGTCCTTGCCGCGGATGCCGTCATCGACCGCGTCGACGGTGATCGTGCCGGAGGAGACGACGAGGGCGTCCTTGCCGGCGATGCCGTCGTTGCTGTTGCCGGTCACGGTGAGCGCGCCGGTACCGGTGATGGTCAGGTCGGCGGCGCTGTAGAGGGCGGCGTTGGGCTCCTCGTCGGCCGAGGCGTAGGAGGTGGCGTCGGTGAGGGAGTTGACCGACCCCTCGGCGAGCACGACCACCGCGGACTCGGCGGCCATGACCGCGAGCGCGGAGGTGGTGGCCGAGGTGATGTCGGCGCCGTCGAGGACCAGCGTCACCGCGCCGTCGGTCTGGACGACGACCTGGCCGGCCAGGGTGCCGGTGAGCCGGTAGGTGCCGCCCGCGGTGATCGTCACCGTGCCGTCGTCGACACCCACCCCGTCGGCGCCGGTCCCCGAGGACAGGTCGACGTCGACGGCGCCGCTCACGTCGGGGGTCTCCTCGTCGGTCGCGGCCTCGTTGGCGGCCAGGGCGTCGGCGGTGCTGGTGCCCACGCTGGCGGCGACCGCCGCGGAGACCTCGGTCGAGCTGTCGGCGGAGGCGGTGTCGGTGGTGGTGGTGCCGGCCGCGGACGAGCAACCGGCGAGGACGGCGGCCAGCGCGAGCGCGGAGAGGGTGTGCCGGAACCGGATGGGCTTCATGAGGCGGTGCGCTCCTGCGAGGTGGTGGGGTCGAGGTCGAAGTGCCGGCGCAGCACGGGGTGCCACCTGTTCGCCGGGAGGTGCTGGTGCAGGGCGGCCAGCCCGGTGCCGTACTTGGACACCCGGGCGGGCCGGTGCCCGGCGCGCCACAGCTGGCGGTCGGCGGCCGAAGGGGTGGCGCTGGACTTGGTCTCCACGACCACCAGGTCGGGCACGGCCAGCTGCGGCCCGCCGGGGACCGACCAGGCCAGCTCGGTGTCGACGGTGACCCGGCTGTCCGACGCCGGCAGGTGCAGGGTCGTGCGCCGGTAGGCGGTGCCCAGGACCGGCAGCAGCTGCCAGGCCACCGCGCCGATGCCGGCCCGGCACAGCACGTCGTCGACGAACCGGCGGCGCGGGGCGTCGAGGTCGGGGGTGCACCCGTCGTCGTCCGGCGTCCGTTCCTTCACGGTGCTGCCGCGGCCACCGCGGGTCTTGACCTCCAGGTAGGACTGCCCGGTGTCGAGGTAGCTGCGCCGGCGGACCTTGAACCGGCGGCGCCGGCCGCGGGCGGCGAGGTGGTAGCTGGCCAGGTCCGGGGTGTCGAAGTAGAGCGAGGCGTAGCCGAGGTCCCGCCGTCCGCCGATCTCCAGCACCTGGGCGGACCCGGCCAGGCCGGTGACCAGCTGCGCGGCGGCGGCGGTGGTGAGCAGGTACTTGCGGTCGATGCGGGTCTGCAGGCCCGCCCGCTCGACCAGCTCGGCCAGCGAGACCGGGGGGAGGTCGGCCACCCCCGGCAGGGCGGTCACCGGGCCACCGCGCCGAGCCGGGCCGGGGCGGCGGGGACGTGCGCGGCCGGCCCGCCGACCGCCGGCTCGCCGACGGCCCGCTCGCCGACCGCCTGGTAGCGGACGTCGACCAGGGTCGTGTCGTTGACCAGGTCGACCCGCTGCACGGTCACCTGGTGCACCCGGGCGCCGAGCAGGCCCTCCAGGTGCGCGGTCAGCGCGACCTCGTCGGTGAAGGCGCGGTCGAGCACCATCGCGTGCTGGCGGTACCGGCGCAGCAGCCGCGGGTGGCCGGCGACGTAGAGGACGGCGACGACCAGGGTCATCAGCGCCAGCGGCAGCGCGGTGGCCGAGCCGAGCCCGCCGAGCAGGCCGAGCGCCAGCGCGGAGAAGTAGTAGGCGACCTCGTTCTGGTCCAGCTCGCTGGAGCGCAGCCGGATGATCGACAGGACACCGAACAGGCCCAGCCCCAGCCCGGCGCCCACCATGCTCTCCGACAGCGCGGCCGAGACGGCGAGGACGCCGACGTTGACCGCCAGGTAGGCCACCACCAGGTCCCGGCGGCGGTGGCGCGGGAAGTAGACGCCGAACGTCAGCAGGCTGATCGCGACGAGGTCGGCGGCGTACAGGAGGAACGGGGACATCGACTTCCCTTGCGGCTGGGAGCTGGGTGGACCCGCGGCGACCGGGCGGTGGACGTCCGGTGTCGCGCAGGATCGAGACTCCCGGTCGGCACTGTTCCGACCCTGGCCGTCCGCTGTGCGGTCGCTGTGACGGCCACGGGTGACCCGGGTCGGCCTCCCGCGCGCCGGGCCGGGGCAGATCGGTGGCGCGCGCTCCGGTTGCCCGTCAGGTGGCCGGGGCCTCCTCTCCCACGCGAGGGTGGACGCAGCTCGCGCGGTCTCCCGGACGGCTCCGCGGGTCAGGCTCCACCGGTCGAGCAGACGGCCCGGTGGAGTCGCCCGCCGCGGCCCACGGGTCGAGGCCGCCGGGGTCGCGGTGGGCACCGGGGAACGCCACGAACTGCACGACCGTGATCAGCGGCCCGGGCGTGGTCTCGGCCAGCGCCAGCCCGCGCACCACCTCCCCCGGCGCCAGCCAGCCGTGCACCCCGACCGCCTGCTGGGCGAGGTAGGCCAGCACGGCGCAGGCGCCGCCGGAGGTGACCACCGGGTGCCCGGCTCCTACGCTGACCGGGTGATCCTCATCGTCGTGAAGTGGCCGGTACGCCCCGAGTTCGACGAGCGGTGGCCGGAGCTGGTCGGCGAGTTCACCGACGCCGTGCGCGCCGAGCCGGGCAACGTGTTCTTCGAGTGGTCGCGCAGCGTCGACGAGCCGCACACCTGGGTGCTCGTGGAGGGGTTCCGGGACGCCGAGGCCGGCGCCGTGCACACCGGGTCGGCGCACTTCTCCAAGGCGATCGGCGAGCTGCCGGACTGGGTATCGGCGACGCCGTCGATCATGTACGTCGACTCCCCCGACCTGGCCGGCTGGGGCCCGATGGGCGAGGTCCGGCCCCGCGGCTGACCGGGCCGGCACCGGGCTGCGCCGGTCAGCCGACCGGCTGCTGCTCCCCCGCCTCGACCGCGACCGGCAGCCGGTTCTCCGGCGGCGGCAGCGGGCAGGTGGCGAAGGCGGTGTAGGCGCACGGCAGGTTGGTGGCCCGGTTGAAGTCCAGGGTCACCGTCCCGTCGGCGGCCGGCTCGGCCACCTCCAGCTGCCGGTTCGCCGGGTAGGTGGTCACCCCCGACGTCGCATCGGTGAACAGCACCAGCAGGCGGTCGGGCGCCCCGTCGTCGAACGCGGTGAGCGCCAGCGGCCGGCCGTCGACGGTGAACTCGATCCGGCCGCGCGCCTCGTGCACGAGCTCGAGCCCCTCGACGACCGAGCCCACGGTGGTCGGCCGGGGCTGGTCGAAGGGCACGAACCGGCCGGTCAGCCGCCACCGGGGGTCCGGCGCGTACGCCGGCGTCCCGCGGTAGGCCGCCCGCACCGGAGCGGCCGGGTCGCGCGGCCGGACGACGTCCGACCCGCCACGCCGGGCCACCTCGACGACGACGTCGCCGGCGACGGCCGCGACGCCCGCACCCTCCGGGACGTCGCCGAACGCGTGCCCGCCCCGGACGACGGCGCCGTCGACGGTGAGCTCCTCGTCCGCAGCGAGCCGGACCTCGGGGCCGGCCGGCCCGGTCCACCACTCACCGGGGACGCCGGCGACCCGCTGCGGCTCGGCGGTGAGCCAGTACATGCCGGTGATCGACAGGAAGCCGTGCTCGCCGGCGCGGACGGCCTCGTGCCCGGCGTGCCAGCTGCGCCACTCCTCGGCGAACGCGCCGTCGGTGGGGGTGTCGGGAACGCTCATCGCTGCTCCTTGGTCCGCGGGACGGCCGGGCGTCGTCCCGCGGCTGCCAACGCGCGGGGTCCCCGACGTAGTCCACCGGACGGCACGAGGCCCCCGCTCACCAGGGTGGGCGGGGGCCTCGGCGGAGCGCGGCAGCGTCAGCTGCGCCGGATCACTTCCGGACGTCGATGGTGACCGTGTCCGTGCTGGTCACCTGCGCCCCGAAGCTGTCGGTCATGGTCAGCGTGCAGTCGAACGTCGCCGTCCCGACCTGCGTGGGCCGGCCGCGCAGCTGGAAGGTGGCGTGCTGCCCGGCCGGGTAGTCGCGGTTGCCGACCTGCCGGGCGGACCCGGGGGCCAGCTCCAGCGTCATCGCCGGCCCGGACGTCTGGGTGCAGCCGTACGCGAACGAGCTGCCCACCAGCGTGCCCGTGCCCTCGTTGCCGAACTGCACGACCACCTGCACGTTCTGCTTCACGTTCGCCCGGATCACCGACCCGTTGCCGATCTGCGAGTACAGCTCGGTCGTCGTGGGCGGCGGGGTGACCACCACGTCGAAGCTCACCGGGTTGGACGTGTTGCCGGCCGCGTCGGTCGCGGTGCAGGTCACCTTCGTCGTGCCGATCGGGAACTGCGAGCCCGACGGCGGGTCGCACACCGGCGTGACGGCGCCGTCCCGGGTGTCCCCGGCCTCCACGGTGTAGGTCACCTCGGCGCCGTCGACGCCGGTGGAGCTGGCCCGCACGGTGTCGTGCCCGGCGATCCGCGGCGCGAGCTGGTCGCTCGGCCGCGGTGCCAGCTTGCTCGGGTCGACGATGCCCCAGTAGGCGGGCATGGTCTCCAGGTCGTCACCGAAGGGCAGCGGGGCCTCCCACGGGCGGGCGGCCGGCCACGTCCGCAGCCAGCTGCGGGCGTTGCTGATCCCCCAGAAGGTGACCGACTCGACCGACTCGGAGTGCGTCCGCAGCATGGCGAACAGGTCGCGGTAGTAATAGCCGTTCTCGGCCTCGGCCTGGTCGGCCATGCCCGGGCGGTGCTGGGGGACGGTCCCGGCGCTGACGTCGGCGCCGTTGTTCTCCGCCGAGGTGCTCACGTCGAGCTCGGTGATCGCCTGCAGCAGCGTCGGATCGAGTGCCTCGACGGCGTCCAGGGATGCGTCCAGCCACTCGATCGGGCGGCTGAAGTCGATGTGCGCCTGGTGCCCCACGCCGTCGATCGGGACGCCGCGCTGCTGCAGCGCGCCGATCAGCTCGACGTAGTCGGCCCGCTTGGTCGGCATCTCGGTGTTGTAGTCGTTGATGAACAGCTCGGCCTGCGGGAAGTACCGGTCGGCGTACCGGAAGGCGTCGTCCACGAACGTCTCACCGAGCACCTGGAACCAGCGGCTGTCGCGCATGTCGTGGACGTTGGCGTTGTCGCTGTCGTCGATGACCTCGTTGACGACGTCCCACGCCCAGACCGGGCTGTCGCCGTTCGGGTAGCGGGCGGCGATGTGGTCGGCGATGGCCTTGATGTGGGCCTCCATCCGCGACCGCAGCAGCGCCTGGTCCGCGGGGGCGTCGGTCAGCCACGCCCCGTCGCGCTGGAAGAACCAGTCCGGGGTCTGCGAGTGCCAGGCCAGCACGTGGCCGTAGACCTGCATGTCGTTGGCGTCGGCGAAGTCCAGCAGCGCGTCCAGGTCGCCGAAGGTGAAGGTGCCCTCGGTCGGCTGGATCTCGGCCGGCTTGCCGTCGTTCTCCGGCGTGAAGGTGTTGACGTGCTTCCTCAGCAGCTCCGCCGGCCGCCCGACGGTCTCGCGGGCGTCGATGGCGGTGCTCACGTGCTCGAAGCCCTGGGCGCCGAGCACGTCCTTGAGCGCCGGGACGTCCTGGACCGGCTCCTCGACGACGGGGGTCATGACCAGGTCGTCGATGGCGAAGCTGACGCCGGCGGTGCCCTCGACGTAGAGCTGCGCCCGGTCGATCGCGGCACCCAGGACGTAGGTGCCCGTGAGCTCGGTCCAGGTGTCGGCCGAGACGACGGCGGCGGCGCCGCTGACGCCCTCGTAGTTGGTGACCGTGCCCCGGTCGCGCTGCACGGAGACCTGCAGGGAGGCCGGCGCCTGGCCCGGGGCGGGCCTGGCCCACACCGAGACGCGCACGGCCTGACCGACGGCGACGTTCTCCGTGACGTCGACGGCCGGGCCCTGCCAGTTCTGCAGCCGGTTGGTGACCGTCAGGCCGGCGGTGCCGTTGCGGCCGGCGCCCGGGGTGACGGCGAGCTGGGCGTCACCCCGGGGGGCCCAGCCCTGCAGCCCGGTCTCGAAGTCGGTGGACAGCGGCAGCGCGGTGCCCGGCGCCACGGGTGCGGCCGCCTCGCCGACGATGCGCACGTCGTCGACGTAGAACTGCTGGGTCGCGTCGGGGCTCTCCAGGTACAGCTCGAGCCCGCTGTTGGCGGTGCCGGACGTGTACTGGCCGCCGACCTTGGTCCAGCTGCTGTCGGAGACGGGGATCTGGTAGCCGCCGACGGTGTCGTAGGCCGTCGTCCCGCCGGTGGTGGTGCGGACCGAGCTGACGGTGATCTGGTCGGTGGTGGCGGCCGGGTCGGAACCGGTGCCGGCCTTGAGCCGGACCCAGGCCTCGACCTCGTAGGTGCCGGCGGGCATGAACGCGGTGGCGTCCAGCGCGGGGCCGTGCCAGTTCGCGGTGCGTCCGGTGGCCAGCAGGCTCTGCGCGCCGGTGCGCGCCAGCTCGGTGGTGACGGCGACCTTCGCGTCACCGCGGCCGAACCAGCTCGCGGTGCCGGACTCGAAGCCGGTCTCGTAGACGGTGGCGGGGGCAGCGGAGGCGGCGGGCGCAGCCAGCAGGCCCACCCCACCGGTCATGGCGAGGCAGAGCGCCCCGGCTCCCAGACGACGATGTCCCATGTGTGGCGTTCTCCTCGGGCGGCGGTGCTCGGGCGGAGGTAACGAAAAGTGTCGGAAGTCTCTCGGCACTGCCGGAAAGTGAAACAGCGCGGTCATGCCGGGTCAACGTCCCGACGACCCTCGACCCCCGGTCCAGTCGGGTCGTTACCCAGCAGCTTCGTGACCGGCCGTGACCGATCTGTGAGCAACGACTTCCGGGAACTATCGGTGTCGGCGCGTCGCGCGTGCGTCGCTCACGCTGAGTCCGCACTGTGAGTTGGTGTGATCTGGCTCACAGCAGCTTCGGTCGAGCGGGGCGGGAGCCTGCAACCCGCCCCGGCCGGTGTGCCATCGTCGGCGCCATGGTGAACGTCCTGTCCGTCCAGTCCCACGTGGCCTACGGGCACGCCGGCAACGCCTCGGCGGTCTTCCCGCTGCAGCGGCTGGGCGTCGAGGTCTGGCCCGTGCACACGGTGCAGTTCTCCAACCACACCGGCTACGGCGCCTGGACCGGCCGGGTGTTCGACGGCCAGGCCGTCGAGGAGGTCGTGCAGGGCATCGAGGACCGCGGGGTGCTGGGCAGCTGCGACGCCGTCCTGTCCGGGTACCTCGGCTCGGCCGACATCGGCCACGCCGTGCTCGGTGCGGTGACCAAGGTGCGCCGCGCCAACCCGGACGCGGTCTGGTGCTGCGACCCGGTGATCGGCGACGTCGGGCGCGGGGTCTTCGTCCGCCCCGGCATCCCGGAGTTCATGCGCGAGGTCGCCGTCCCCGCCGCCGACGTCGTCACCCCGAACCACTTCGAGCTCGACCTGCTCGCCGGGCGCGAGACCCGCACGCTGTCCGAGGTCACCGCCGCGGTGGCCGCCGTCCAGGCGCTGGGGCCGCGCGTCGTCCTGACCACCTCCCTGGTCACCGAGGACACCCCCGAGGACGCCGTCGACCTGCTCGCCTCGGAGGGCGGCCGGCACTTCCGGGTGCGCACCCCGCGGCTGGACGTCTCGGTCAACGGCGCCGGCGACGCGATCGCCGCGCTGTTCCTGGCGCACTGGCTGGCCACCCGGTCGGCCGAGCAGGCCCTGGCCGCGGCCGCGGCCTCGGTGTTCGGCCTGCTGCGGATGACCGCCGAGGCCGGCTCGCGGGAGATCCTGCTGGTCGCCGCCCAGGACGAGTACGTCAACCCCACCCGCACCTTCGACGTGACCGAGGTCCGACCATGACCGACTTCCCCGCCCTGTCCGAGCTGGCCGCCCAGGAGACCGAGCTCCAGCTCCCCGGCTTCAGCAACGACGACGCCTGGGCCCTCGGCTCGGCCCTCGTCGCCCGCGCGCAGGCCGAGCAGCTGCCGGTGGCGATCGAGATCTCCCGGCACTCCCACCAGCTCTTCCATGCCGCGCTGCCCGGGGCGACCCCGGACAACGACACCTGGATCACCCGCAAGGCCGCCACGGTGCACCGGTTCGGGCACAGCTCGCTCTACGTCGGCCAGCGCTCGCGCGAGGCCGGGACGACGTTCGAGGCGGAGTTCGGCCTGGACCCCGAGCGCTACGTCGCCCACGGCGGCGGCTTCCCGGTGCTCGTGCGGGACGTCGGCCCCGTCGGCGTCGTCGTGGTCTCCGGGCTGCCGCAGGTCGACGACCACGCGATGGTCGTCGCCGCGCTGCGCGCCCACCTGACGAACCGGGGCTGAGCAGACCCGACGCACGGCCCCGGCGGCGTAACGTCGGCGGCACGGTCCTCCCCCGCGCCAGTTCCCGACGACCGTCGGGCGCCGCGCACTCCCCCGCCGAGCCGTCGGCGGAGTCAGGCCGCTGCCATGACCGCCTCCCCGTCCGCCACCGCCTCCCCGTTCGCCAGCGACGCCCCGGCCGCCGCCGAGACCGCGCCGGCGCCGCACGCCGGGGTGCCCGAGGCGCCCGGCTGCCCGGCCTGCTCGCACCCGATGAGCGCCCACGACCGGATCGGCGTCCGCTTCTGCCTGGCCACCACCGCCGGCGGCACCGACCGCGGCTGCGTCTGCAGCGCCGCCTGACCCCGGGAGCTCCCCTGCCCGACGCCGACCTGGCCGCCCTGCGCGCGGACCTCACCGCCGACTGCAGCCGCTGCGTCGGGCTGTGCTGCGTGGCCCCGGCCTTCGCCGCCTCGGCCGACTTCGCGATCGACAAGCCGGCCGGCACCCCGTGCCCGAACCTGCAGGCGGACTCCCGCTGCGGCATCCACGACCGGCTGCGCGACCGGGGGTTCCCCGGCTGCACCGTCTTCGACTGCCTCGGCGCCGGCCAGCGGGTCACCCAGCACACCATGGGCGGCCGCGACCGGCGGGACGACCCGGGTACGGCAGCGACGATGTTCGCCGTCTTCCCGGTGATGCGGCAGCTGACCGAGCTGCTCTGGCACCTCACCGAGGCCGGCACCCTGCTCCCCGACGGGCCGCTGCGCACCGCGGTCGGGGCGGCGCGCGCCCGGACCGAGCAGCACACCCTCGCCCCGGCTCCGGACCTGATCGCGCTGGACGCCGGCGGCTGGCGCCGCGAGGTCGGCGAGCTGCTCGGCGAGGTGAGCGAGGCGGTCCGCGCCGCGGTGCCCGGCCGCGCCCGGGACCGCCGCGGCGCGGACCTGATGGGCGCGGCGCTGCGCGGCGCGGACCTGCACGGGGCGAGCCTGCGCGGCGCCTACCTGATCGGCGCCGACCTGCGGGGCGCCGACCTCCGCCGGGCCGACCTGCTCGGTGCCGACCTCCGGGCCGCGGACCTGCGCGGCGCCGACCTGACCGGCGCGCTGTTCGTGATCCAGCCGCAGCTCACCGCGACCACCGGTGATGCCGGCACCCGCGTGCCCACCGGGCTCACCCGGCCCGCCCACTGGGCCACGACCGCGGTCAGCTCCTCCCCGCGACGGCCCCGCCGCCGCTGACCCCGGTCCCGGGCGGCAGGTCACCGGCCGCCGGGGCGCCGGCGACGCGAGACCGGGCCGCGCAGCCGGGGGCCGGCGGGGCACGGCAGGATCTCGGCATGGCGTACAGCGCAGAGAGCACCCGCTACGACTCGATGACCTACCGGCGCACCGGCGCCAGCGGCCTGGACCTGCCCGCGGTCAGCCTCGGGCTGTGGCACAACTTCGGGGACGACGTCCCGTTCGACCGCCAGCGCGACATCCTGCGCCGGGCCTTCGACCTGGGCATCACCCACTTCGACCTGGCCAACAACTACGGCCCGCCCTACGGCGCCGCCGAGACCAACTTCGGCCGGCACCTGGCCGCCGACTTCCGCCCGTACCGCGACGAGCTGGTCTTGTCGACCAAGGCCGGCTACGACATGTGGCCCGGCCCCTACGGCCAGGGCGGCGGGTCGCGGAAGTACCTGCTGTCCAGCCTGGACCAGTCGCTGACCCGGATGGGCGTCGAGCACGTCGACGTCTTCTACAGCCACCGGCCCGACCCCTCGACGCCGCTGGCCGAGACGATGGGCGCGCTCGACACCGCCGTCCGCTCGGGCAAGGCGCTCTACGCCGGGATCTCCTCCTACTCCCCGGAGATGACCGCCGAGGCCGCGCGGATCCTCGCCGACCTCGGGACGCCGCTGCTGATCCACCAGCCCTCGTACTCGATGCTCAACCGCTGGATCGAGACCGAGGGGCTGCTGGACACCCTCGCCGAGGTGGGCGCCGGCTGCATCGCCTTCTCCCCGCTGGCCCAGGGGATGCTCACCCCGAAGTACCTCGACGGGGTGCCCGCGGGGTCGCGGGCCAGCCAGGACAAGTCGCTGGACCCGGGCATGATCACCGAGCAGTACCTCACCCACGCCCGCGCGCTGGACCAGATCGCCGGGTCCCGCGGGCAGAGCCTGCCGCAGCTGGCGCTGTCCTGGGCGCTGCGCGACCCGCGGGTCACCTCGGTGCTGATCGGGGCCAGCAGCGTCGGCCAGCTGGAGCAGAACGTGGCCGCGCTGGAGAACCTGGAGTTCTCCGCCGAGGAGCTCGCCGCGATCGACCAGCACGCGGTGGACGGCGGGATCGACATCTGGGCCGCCGCACGCGAGGGGCGGATGGGCGCCTGACACAGCAGGGGCCGAAGTCGCGACTTCGGCCCCTGCACCGGCTGGTGGGCCGGGGAACCGGTCCGCGTGGTCACCGGCGGCGGCGGTGCCCTAGAGTTGACAACGAGAATGATTCTCGTTGAGCAACCAGAGGTGATCCTGCTGTCCCGGTCCTCCGCGCTCCCCGCCCTGCAGGTCGACGGGCTCACCGTCCACCTCGGGCCGCGCGCCCTGGTGCGCGGCATCGACCTGACCCTGCACCGGGGTGAGCGGGTCGCGCTGATCGGGGCCTCCGCCTCGGGCAAGTCGCTCACCGTCCGGGCCGTGCTCGGCCAGCTGCCACCGGGCGTCCGGGCCACCGGCCGGGTGCGCGTCGCCGGGGTCGACGTCCTCGGCGTCCCCGTCCCGCGCCGGCCGGCCGCCGCCCGGGTCGCCGCCGTCTCCCAGGACCCGAGTGCCGCGCTGAACCCGATCGTGCCGGTCGGCACCCAGCTGGCGATGCCGCTGCGCAACCACCGCGGTCTCCGTGGGCCGGCACTCGGGCAGGCCCGGTCGGACCTGCTGACCGCGGTCGGCCTGGCGGACCCCGAGCGAGTGCTGCGCAGCTGCGCCGGCGAGCTGTCCGGCGGGCAGCGGCAACGGGTGTGCATCGCCCTCGCGCTGGCATCGCAGGCCGGGGTGCTGCTCGCCGACGAACCGACCACCTCCCTGGACCTGGTGACCCAGGCCCAGGTGGTCGAGGTGCTCCGGGAGCACACCCGGGACGCCGCCCTGCTGTTCATCACCCACGACATCGCGGTCGCCGCGGCACTGTGCGACCGGGTGGTCGTCCTCGCCGACGGGTCGGTGGTCGAGACCGCCCCGGTCGACCGGCTGCTCGCCGATCCCCGGCACCCCGCCACCCGCGAGCTGGTCACCGCCGCCCGGCGCAGCACCACGGCCGTGCCGGCCACCCCGGTGGCCTCGTGACCGCCACCCTGCGTGCGACCGGGCTGGTCCGCACGCACCGCACGCCCGGCCGGTTGCCGTGGAGCGCCCGGCGGCCGCACCGGGCGCTGCGCGGCGTCGACCTGGCGGTGGGCCCCGGCGAGTGCGTCGGCCTGGTGGGCACCTCCGGCGCCGGCAAGTCGACGCTGCTGCGCTGCCTGCTCGGCCTGGACGCCCCCGACGAGGGCAGCATCACCCACGGCGACCGGCCGGTCCGCCCGGGCACCACCGCCTCGCTGCGCTGGTACCGCCGACTGGTCCAGTACGTGCCGCAGGACCCGGCGGGGTCGCTCGACCCCCGGCTGCGGGTGCACGAGCTGATCACCCAGCCGCTGCGCGCCCTGCAGGTCCCCGGCGACCACGCCGCCGCCGTCCGGACGGCGCTGGGCCGGGTGGGGCTGGCCGCCGACCTGGCCGACCGCCGGCCCGCACAGCTCTCCGGCGGGCAGGCCCAGCGGGTCGCCCTGGCCCGCGCGCTGGCCCCCGGCCCGACGCTGCTGCTGGCCGATGAACCGGTCAGCGGCCTCGACCTGCCGGTGCGGGACCAGGTGGTCGGCGTGCTGGCCGACCTCTCCTCCCGGCAGGGCCTCGGCCTGCTGCTGGTCTCCCACGACCTGGGCGTCGTCGGCCGGCTCTGCACCCGCACGGTCGTGCTGACCGACGGCCTGGTCGTCGAGGACCGACCGACGGCCGAGCTGCTCGCCCGGCCCGCGCACCCCCGCACCCGCGAGCTCGTCGCCGCCATCCCCACGCTCCCCGCCTGACCGGCACGCACCACCCCGTCCCGCACCCCGACCACGAGGAGACCCGTGTCCACGCCCTGCCCGCCCCGCCGAGCCCTGCTGCCCGCAGCCGCGCTCGGCACCACCCTCACGCTGACGCTCTCCGGTTGCTTCTCCTCCCCCGCCGCAGACCCGCAGGCGGTCGGCACGGACGGCGCCCGGATCAGCCTGGCCATGCTCCAGCCGCCCCGCTCCGGGCTCGACCCGCTGACCGACGACGCCTTCAAGCTGGCCCGCTGGAGCACCGCCGAGACGCTCGTCGTGCTGGACCCCGAGGGTCAGGCCCAGCCGGCCCTGGCCACCGGGTGGACCCAGGTCGACGACCGGACGTGGCGGTTCACCATCCGCGCCGGCGTGCAGTTCCACGACGGCACCGAGCTCACCGCCGAGCAGGCGGCGGCGTCGCTCACCGCCGGGACGCTGGCCTCGCCCAAGCCGCGGATCCTCGACGGCGTGGAGATGACCGCGCGGGCCGAGGGCGACACGGTGACCGTCACCACCGAGGACGTCGACCCGCTGGTGCCGCAGCGGCTGTCCAGCCCGCAGCTGGCCGTGCTGGCCGCCTCCGCCTACTCGGCGGACGGGCGGGTCAGCCCGCTCGGCACCGGCACCGGCCCGTTCGAGCTGGTGGAGATCAACGGCACGTCCAGCGCCACGCTGGACCGGTTCGACGGCTACTGGGGCCAGCGGGCGGCCGCCTCGGGCATCGACGCCGCCTACGTGCCCGACGGCACCGCCCGCGGGGCGTCCCTGCGCACCGGTACCGCGGACATCGCCGAGGCCGTCCCGGTGTCGCAGGCCGGGCTGCTCGACCCGGAGACGGTGCACGAGGTGCCGATGCCGCGCACCAACACCCTGTACCTGAACACCGCGACCGGCCCGTTCGCCGATCCCGCCGTCCGGGGCGCCGCCGCAGCAGCGGTGGACCGGGCGACGATCGTGGCCAACGTCTACGAGGGCCGCGCCGACATCGCCGAGGGCCTGCTCGGCCCGGCGCTGCCCTGGGCCGCCGAGGGCCGCGGCGACGTCGCGCCACCGCCGGCCGGCACCGTCCCGGCCGGCACGACCATCACGCTGGGCACCTTCACCGACCGGGCCGAGCTGCCCGAGGTGGCCGTGCTGATCGAGCAGCAGCTGGAGGCGGTCGGGTTCACCGTGGAGCAGGACGTGCGGGAGTACTCCTTCATCGAGGCCGACGCCCTCGCCGGCGCCTTCGACGCCTTCATCCTGTCCCGGGCGACCGTGCTGGACTCCGGCGACCCGGTGGCCTACCTGTACAGCGACTTCGCCTGCGAGGGGTCGTTCAACATCGCCCAGCTGTGCGACCCGGCCGTGGACGCCCTGCTGGACCGGGCATCGACCCTGCCGGCCGGCGCCGACCGCCAGGCAGCCGTGCTGGCGGCGGAAGCGGCCATCCTGGCCACCGGTGCCGCCGTGCCGATGCTGCACGAGCGGGTCATCCAGGGTGAGGCGACCGACGTCCGCGACGCCGCCCGCGATCCGCGCGAGCGCATCCTGGTCACCACCGAGACCCGCATCGAGGATTGACGTGGGCACCCGGCGGTGGCCGGTGACGGCCGTCTCCCGGACCCTGGCCGGGCTGGCGGTCGTCGGGGTCGTCGGCCTGCTGCCCTGGCTGTCCGGCCGCAGCCCGGAGCTGTCCGTCCTGCGGGCGCGCTCGCCCGAGCAGGAGGCGACCCCGGAGGCGCTGGCGGCCGTCCGGGCCGAGCTGGGCCTGGACGGCGGACCGCTCCCGCTGCTCGGCCGCTGGATCGGGGACGTGCTGCGCGGGGACCTCGGCACCTCGTGGGTGTCCGGGGCTCCGGTGGGCCCGGGCGTCGCCGCGGCGACCGGGGTGTCGCTGACGCTGATGGCCGCCGCCGTCCTCGTCGCCGGGGTCACCGCGGTGCTGCTCTGCCTGCCCGCGCTCCGCCGGGCGGCGCACGGTGACCCCGGGCGGCCACCCGGGGTCACCGGCGCGGCGCTCACCGCGCTGCCGGAGTTCGTGCTGGCCACCGTGCTGCTCATCGTGGGTGCCGTGTGGCTCGGCTGGTTCGCGCCCTACGGCTGGACCAGTCCCGCGTCCCTGGTGCTGCCGACCCTGACCCTGGGCCTCCCTGCCGGCGGCCTGCTCGGCCGGCTGCTCGCCGACGGGCTGACCGTCACCAGTTCCGAGCGCTGGGTGCTCACCTGGCAGGTGGCCGGCGCCTCCGGCGGCCAGATCGCCCGGGCGCTGGTGCGCCGCACCCTCCCGTCGCTGACCACCCAGTTCGCGCTGGTGCTGGTCGGGCTCACCGGTGGCGCGGTGACCGTGGAGCAGGTCTTCTCCATCCCCGGGCTGGGCCGCACCGTGCTCGGCGCCGCCGAGTCCCAGGACCTGCCGACCCTGCAGGCCGGGATGCTCGTGCTGCTGGGCATCGCCGCCGTCCTCGGTGCGCTGTCCGGGCTGACCCGGGCCCTGCTGCTCGGCCGCGCCCTGCACACCGGCAGCGTCTCGGTGCCACCACCGGCCACCGGCACGACCCGGTGGCCGTGGGCCCTCCCGGCCGCCTGCACGGCTGTGCTGGCGGTCGTGGTGGTCGCCGGTCTCGGCCGGGACCCCTACACCTCCGCGCACCCCCGGCTGGCCGCCCCGGGCCCCGCGCTCCCGCTGGGCGCGGACGGGAGCGGCCGGGACGTGCTGGCCCGGCTGGCCGCCGGTGCGGTGCAGACCCTCGGTACCGCGACCGTCGTGGTCCTGGTCAGCCTGCTGGTCGGGTTGCTGATCGGGCTGCTCCCCCGGGCGTCGGCCGGGCCGGTGGAGGTGGCCAACGCCGCGCCGCCGGTGCTGGTCGGGGTGCTGGTCGCCGCGGCAGCCGGCACGTCGCAGCTGGGCGCCGCGGTCGCCGTCGCCCTGGTCAGCTGGGCGCCCATCGCGGCGCACACCTCCGCCCTGGCGGTGGAGATCCGCCGCCAGCCGCACGTCACGGTGCTACCGGTGCTCGGCGTGGGGCCCCGCTCCGTCACCTGGGGGCACGTCGTCCCGGCGCTGCTCGGACCGGTCTCCCGCAACGCCGCGCTCCGGCTGCCTGGCATCGCGCTGGCCCTGGCCGCCCTCGGCTTCCTCGGGCTGGGTTCCGCCCCGCCGACCCCGGACTGGGGCCTGCTGCTGGCCGAGGGCATGCCCTACGTGGAGCGTGCCCCGTGGACCGTGCTGGCCCCGACCGCTGCGCTGGTGGTGGCCTCGGTGCTGGCGGTCTCGCTCTCCCGGCTGCAGGCCCCCCGACGGCGGGTGCGCCCGTCGGGCACCCGGGTCGGTGCGACGACGCCCCCGGCGGAGGTGGCGACGGCGTCGAGCTGATCCGCCCGGGCGGCGCGGTGGAGCTCAGCCGTCGGTGGAGGTGGGCTGCGCGGCGCTGTCGGTGCGGTGGCAGGCGGCGCAGGTGCCGAAGATCTCCAGGGTGTGCTTGACGTCGACGAAGCCGTGCTCACCGGCGACGCGGTCGGCCCAGCGCTCGACGGTGGGCCCCTCGACCTCCACCGTGCGGCCGCAGCTGCGGCAGATCAGGTGGTGGTGGTGGGTGGTGCTGCAGCGGCGGTAGATCGCCTCGCCGTTGTCGGTGCGGATCGAGTCCAGCTCGCCGTCGTCGACCAGCGCCTGCACGGCCCGGTAGACGGTGGACAGGCCGATGCTGTCGCCGGCGGCGCGCATCCGGGCGTGCACCTCCTGGGCGCTGTGGAAACCGTCAAGCGAGTCGAAGACGGCGACCACGGCGGAGCGCTGGCGGGTGTTGCGGATCATCGCGGCATCGTCTCACCCTCGGCCGCGCAGCTCTCCGTGACCGGCGCGGCGGCATCGTGCGACACGTGCGCGAGAGCGTCCCGGACGATGTGCGCGACGTGCGGGTCGACCAGCTCGTAGTGCACCTCGCGGTGCCGCCGCTCACCCACCACCAGGTCAGCCCCGCGCAGCACCCGCAGGTGCTGGGAGACCAGCGGCTGGGGCGCGCCGAGGGCATCGACGAGCTGGTGCACGCACCGGCTGCCGTGCTGGTCGAGCAGCGCGATGATCGCCAGCCGCATGGGTGCGGCCAGGGCGGCGAGCAGCGAGCTGGCCGCCTGCACGGCGACCGGGTCGATCCCGGGCGCCTCGAGGTGCTCCTGGCTCGCTGTCGCGGTCATCCCATCACGGTAGCGCCATGTGAGAACTGTTGTCGACTGCAGACTGCTCGGCGGGCTCGTCGTCCCGGCTCCCCCACCCGCGGCGGGTCCGCCGGCGGGAGCCGAGCCGGCACACCAGGTAGATCAGGAAGCTGATCGTGGTGACGAAGGGGCTGATCGGGACGCTGGTGCCCAGCGCCACCAGGATGCCGCCGACGGCGGAGGTGACGGCGAAGACCACGCTGAGCACGGGCGCCAGGACCGGGGAGGACGTCACCCGGAGGGCTGCCGCCGCCGGGGTCACCAGCAGCGAGAGCACCAGCAGCGCCCCCACCACCTGCACCGCCAGGGAGACCGCGAGCGCCAGCAGCATGGTGAAGACCACCGACAGCAGCCCGGCGGGCAGGCCCCGGGCGGCCGCGACCTCGGGGTCGGCGCTGACGAAGGTCAGCGGGCGCCAGATCACCGCCAGCCCGACGACGACCACCACCGAGAGGCTGACCAGCCAGCCCAGCTGCTGACCGGCCACGGAGACGACCTGCCCGGTGAGCAGCCCGAACTTGTTGGCCGCCCGCCCCTCGTACAGCGAGAGGAACAGCACCCCCAGGCCCAGCCCGAAGGGCATCAGGACGCCGATGACGGAGTTGCGGTCCCGCGCCCGGATGCCCAGCGCCCCGATCAACGCACCGGCGACCAGGGAGCCCAGCACCGATCCGAGGGCCACGTTGATGCCCAGCAGCAGCGCGGCGGCCGCGCCGGCGAAGGACAGCTCGGCGATGCCGTGCACCGCGAACTGCATGTCGCGCATCTGCACGAAGACCCCGACCAGCCCGCCGATCACCCCGAGCAGCGCGGCGGCGATCAGCGAGTTCTGCACCAGCTCGAGCAGCCGGCCGTAGTCGCTGAAGTCGAACAGGTCGCTCATCGGTGCTCCACGGTTGCGTCGGGGTGGGAGGAGTGGTCGTGCCCGCGGCCGGCCTCGACCGGGTGGTCGGGGGTGCCGACGACGACGATCCGGCCGCGCACGGTGAACACGTCGACCGGGGTGCGGTAGAGGTCGGTGAGCGAGGAGGAGGTGAGCACCTCGGCCGGCGTGCCCAGCCGGTGCCGGCCGCCGGCGATGTAGAGGACCCGGTCGACCAGGTCGAGCACCGGGTTGATCTCGTGGGTCACGAAGACCACCGCGGTGCCGTGCTCCCGGCGGCGCCGGTCGATCATCGAGCTGACCGCCCGCTGGTGCCGCAGGTCCAGCGACAGCAGCGGCTCGTCGCACAGCAGCAGCGACGGGTCACCCACCAGCGCCTGGGCGATCCGCACCCGCTGCTGCTCACCGCCGGAGAGCAGCCCGATGGGCGCGTCGGCGTAGGCGGTCGCGCCCACCGCGGACAGCGCCTCGTCGACGCGCGCCCGGTCCGCACGGCCCCGGGGACGCAGCCAGAAGCGGTCGCCGTCGATGCCCAGCGCCACCAGGTCGCGGGCCCGCAGCGGGGTCGCGGCGTTGAGCGTCTTCTGCTGCGGCACGTAGCCGATCGCGCGGTTGCCCCGCCCCGGTGGCCGGCCGACGACCGACATCGTGCCCGCCGACAGCGACTGCTCGCCCAGCACGGCCCGCAGGAACGTCGACTTGCCTGCCCCGTTCGGGCCCAGGACGGCGAGGAACTCCCCCGGCTCGACGTCGAGGTCCAGGCCGCTCCACAGCGTCCGGGCACCGAACGCCACCGCTGCCCCTCGGGTGGAGAGCGGCGCGGCGGCGTCGGCGGTGCTGGTCATCGGGCAGGTCAGGCCGACAGCGCGGCGGAGACGGCGTCGAGGTTGTTCTGCATCCAGGAAACGTAGTCCTCGCCGTCGGGCAGGGTCTCGGTCACCGGGACGACCGCGACGCCGGCGGCCTCGGCGGCCGAGAGCACCTGCTCGGTCTCCGGGCCGGTGGTCTGCTCGTTGTAGACCAGCGCCTTCACCTGGCCGCTGGTGAACAGGTCGAGGGTCTCCTGCAGCACGGCGGGGGCGATGTCGCCACCCTCCTCGATCGCCTCGGAGAACTCCTCGGGCGTGCGGTTCTCCGCACCGAGGGCGTCCAGCAGGTAGCCGGGGACCGGCTCGGTGATCGCCACGCCGGCGCCGGAGGTGCTGGGCTGCTGCTCGGCCTCGCTGTCGATCAGGCCCTGGACCGCCTCGGCGAAGTCCGCGCCGTTGGCCTCGTAGTCGTCGGCGTTGTCCGGGTCGATCTCGCTGAGCGAGGAGACGATCTCGTCCGAGAGCGTCAGCACGGTCTCGAAGTCGTACCACATGTGCTCGTTGAGCTCCTCGCCCGCAGCCTCGGCCTCGGCCTCCCGGCCGGACAGCTCGACGACGTCGATCACCGGGGCGCTGGAACCGCTGGCGTCGACCAGCGTCCCGACGAAGTCGTCGTAGCCGCCGCCGTTGGCGATGATCAGGTCGGCGTCGGAGACGGCCAGCTGGGTGCGGGTGTCGGCCTCGTAGGAGTGCGGGTCCGCCGACGGGTCGGAGATGATCGAGGTGACCTCGACGTCGTCGCCGGCGATGGCCGAGACGATGTCGCCGTAGACGTTGGTCGAGGCGACGACGGAGACGCCGTCGGTCGACGAGGACGCGGACGCCGACGAACCGGGGGCGGCTGCGTCGTCCGACCCGCACGCGCTCAGGAGCAGCAACGAGGACGCGGCGACGGCTGCCGAGCCCCACTGGACGATGCGCATGTGTCTCTCACTCTCAGGAACGACAACGGTTACCGCTAGCGTAAGCGCACGGCGGGTCCACCCGGTCGGCGGGTCACTCGCAACTGCCCGCTCTGCCGCCCTCCCCTGCACCGGTGCCGCGCCGGGCGCCGGCTCGGGGCACCCGGCAGCCGGGTCGGTCAGCGGTGCGGTGGCGGCGCCGACCACCTCGACCACTGCGCCGCCGACGCCACCGCCGTCCGGGTGGCGGTGCCGGCCGGCGTGCGACCCGACCACCACCGGGGCGTCGAGGACCCCCGGTGCCAGGACGCGCCCGACCACGGCGAGGGCGACCACCCCGGCCAGCACGCCGGTGCCGCGACCCGGCCGCGGGGGTGGGCGATGCGGGGTTCGACGAACTGCTCGGCGACGTCGGCCGCCCCCGCGTCGATGAGGACGGTTCCCGTTACCGTGGGCGGGGCATACGGTCCACGCGCCACCCACCAGCAGGAGCGAGGAGCTCGTCCATGACCGAGTCCAAGAGCAACCGCACCGCCACCGCCGGCCGACTGCTGCGCAAGGCCGCCGGCACGGTGGCCACCGGCGTGGTCGGCGTCCTCGTCGTCCGGGCCGCGGAGCGCGGCGAGGGCGGCACCCTGCCGCGCCGGGCGGCCGTCACCGCCACCCGGCTGGGGATCCTCGGCACCCGCCGGGCGGAGACCGCGGTCGAGCGGGCCCGGCTGGCCGCCGGCGACGTCCGCGCCCAGGCCTACGCCGACCTCGGTGAGCAGGCTCCCCCGCCGGCCGACCGGTCCACCGGCGGCTCCGACCACAGCCACTGATGTCCACCGCTCCCGCGGTCGTCGCCGACGCCGGCGGCCGGGTGCGGATCGCCGTCCCGGCGCTGACCGGCTCCCCGTCGCGCGCGGTCCAGGTCGAGGACGCCCTGGACGGCGTTCCGGGCGTGCTGGCCGCGCAGGCGTTCCCGGGCACCGGGCACGTCGTGGTCTGGCTGACCCCGGACGCCGACCGGGCCGCGGTGCTCGCCGTGGTGGCCGGCGCCGGTGAGCTCTCCGCCGACGCGGTGGTGGCCCGCCGCCCACGCTCGGCCGACGTGGCGAACACCGAGCTGCTGCGGATCGGCATCGGCGGGGCCGCGCTGGCCCTGCTCGGCATCCGCCGCTACGGCTTCGGCCGCCCGCCGGCGCTGTCCGGGCGCAGCCGGCTGGTGGCCGGCGCGCTCACCCTCTTCACCGGCTACCCCTTCGTCAAGGGCGCGTTCGGTGCGCTCGCCGGCAAGCGCACCGCCGGCACCGACGCACTGGTCACCGCCGCGACCTTCGCCAGCCTGCTGCTGCGGGAGAACGTCGTCGCGCTGACCGTGCTGTGGCTGCTCAACATCGGCGAGTGGATGCAGACCCTGACCCTGCGGCGCACCCGCCGGGCGATCTCCGCGCTGCTGGCCGGCACCGAGACCACCGCCTGGGTGCTCGTGCCCGGCGAGGACGGCGCCCCCGACGTCGAGCGCCAGGTCGACCTGGCGCAACTGCGGGTCGGCGACCTGGTGGTCGTGCACGACCAGGCCACCATCGCCGTGGACGGCGAGGTCGTCGAGGGCACCGGCGTGGTCGACCAGGCCGCGATCACCGGCGAGCCGCTGCCGGCCTCGGTGGCCGCCGGCGACACGTTGCACGCCGGGTCGGTGAACCTGCGCGGCCGGCTGGTGGTGCGCGCCTCGGCCACCGGCCCGGACACCGCGATCGGCCGGATCATCGCCCGGGTCGAGCAGGCCACCGACGACCGCGCGCCGATCCAGACCGTCGGGGAGAACTTCTCCCGCCGCTTCGTGCCGGCCTCCTTCGCGCTGGCCACGCTGACCTGGCTGGTCACCCGGGACGTGCGCCGGGCGATGACGATGCTGCTGGTCGCCTGCCCGTGCGCGGTGGGGCTGTCCACGCCCACCGCAGTGAGCGCGGCCATCGGCAACGGCGCCTCGCGCGGCGTGCTGATCAAGGGCGGCGCGCACCTGGAGGCAGCCGGCCGGGTGGACGCCGTCGTGTTCGACAAGACCGGCACGCTGACCATCGGCCGACCCGTGGTCACCAACGTCGTCTCCTTCTCCGACGCCTGGACGCCGGAGGAGGTGCTCGGCTACGCGGCGAGCTCGGAGGTGCACTCCCGGCACCCGCTGGCCCAGGCGGTCATCCGCTCGACCGAGGAGCGGCACGTGTTCATCCCGCCGCACGAGGAGTGCGAGGTGCTCCTCGGCCTGGGCATGCGCACCCAGGCCGACGGCCGGGTGCTGCTGCTGGGCAGCGAGGCGCTGATGGCCGGCGAGGGGGTGGAGGTCGGTCCGGACGCGGCGACCTGGCTGACGACGCTGCGCGCGGCGACCGAGACGCCGCTGCTGCTGGCCGTGGACGGCGAGCTGGTCGGGCTGATCAGCCTGCGCGACGAGATCCGCCCGGAGGCGCCCGAGGTGCTCGCCGCACTGCGCGCCGGCGGGGTGCGGCGGATCGTGATGCTCACCGGTGACCACGCGACCACGGCGGCGGCAGTGGCCGGGGAGCTCGGCATCACCGAGTGGCGGGCCGAGGTGCTCCCGGAGCACAAGCAGGACGCCGTGACCGCGCTGCAGGCCGACGGGCACACCGTGGCGATGATCGGCGACGGCACGAACGACGCCCCGGCGCTGGCCGCGGCCGACATCGGCATCGCCATGGGCGTGTCCGGCACCGACGTGGCGGTGGAGACCGCCGACGTTGCGCTGGTCGGTGACGACCTGCGGCACCTGCTGGACCTGCGCGAGCTGGGCGGCCGGACGCTGCAGATCGTGCGGCAGAACTACGGCATGTCGATCGCCGTCAACGGCATCGGCCTGCTGGTCGCCGGCGGCGGGGCGCTGTCCCCGGTGCTCGCGGCGGTGCTGCACAACGCCTCCTCGGTGGCGGTGGCCGGCAACTCCGCGCGGCTGGTCCGCTACCGCGGCGTGCGCCGCGACGACCCGGCGATCGAGCCGGACGGGGTGCTCGCGACGACGGCGTCGGGCGAGGCCACCGGGAGCTGACCGGCGCCGTCCCGTCGGCGGCGTTTTGACAATGATTGTCAATCTGTTGGACGATGGGCGCATGGCTCCGCACCGTCCGCACCCCGCCCGCACCCACGTTCCGGCTCTCGTCGCGCTCGCCTGCGCCGGGACGATGACGCTGGCGGGGTGCTCGGCGGCCGACGGGGCGGAGCCGGCCGCGGCGGGCGGGGGCGGCATCACCGTCGTCGCGTCCTTCTACCCGCTGGAGTGGCTCAGCCGGCAGGTCGCCGGCGACCTGGCCACCGTCTCCGGGCTCACCCCACCCGGCGCCGAGCCGCACGAGTACGAGCTCACCCCGGCCGACGTCGCCGCCGTCTCCGAGGCCGACGTGGTGGTGTACCTGGACACCCTGCAGCCCGCGGTGGACGCCGCGGTGGAGCAGCAGGCCGGCGACCGGGCCTTCGACGCCGGGAGCTCGGCCGACCTCGACCTGGTCTTCGCGGCCGGCGAGGACCTCGAGGACGGCGACGGCGAGCACGCCGAGGACGGGGCCGACGGCTCGGTCACCGACCCGCACTTCTGGCACGACCCGATGCGGATGGCCGCCGTGGGCGACGCCCTGGCCGAGCGGCTGGGCCGGGCCGACGCGGCGCACGCCGCCACCTACACCGCCAACGCCGCGGCGCTGCGGACCCAGCTGGAGGAGCTGGACGGCGAGTTCCGCACCGGGCTGGCCACCTGCGCCAGCCGCGACGTCGTCACCAGCCACAGCGCCTTCGGCTACCTCGCCGAGGCCTTCGGCCTGCAGCAGGTCGGCATCAGCGGGCTGGCCCCGGACGAGGAGCCCGCCCCCAGCGCGCTCACCGACGCCACCGCCTTCGTCCGCGCGCACGGTGTGTCCACCATCTACTTCGAGACGCTGGTCAGCCCGGCCGTCGCCGAGACCGTGGCCCGCGAGACCGGCGCGCAGACCCGGCAGCTCGACCCGATCGAGGGGCTCACCGACGCCTCGCAGGGCGACGACTACCTGGAGCTCATGCGGTCGAACCTGGCGAGCCTGGAGGCGGGGCAGCAGTGCTCCTGAGCTCCCGCCCCGCCCGCACCCCCGCTCCCCCGGCCGGCCGGTCGGGCGACGTCCTCGAGCTGCGCGGCGCCGCCTTCGGGTACGGCCGCCGGCCGGTGCTGCGCGGGGTCGACCTGACCGTGGACCGCGGTGAGGTGCTCGCCGTCCGCGGCCCGAACGGCGCCGGCAAGTCCACCCTGGTCCGCGGCCTGCTCGGGCTGGCGGACCTGCTCGCCGGCGAGGTCGCGCTCTTCGGCGAGCCCCGCGGGAGGTTCCGCGACTGGCAGCGGGTCGGCTACGTCCCGCAGCGCTCCGGGGTGGGCGGCGGCGTCCCGGTCACCGTCCGCGAGCTGGTCTCCTCCGGCCGGCTGAGCCGGGTGGGCCCGTGGCGGCGTTTCCGGGAGGTCGACCGGTGCGCCGTCGACTGCGCCCTGGACAGCGCCGGGCTGGCCGGCTTCGACCGGCGCCCGGTCGCCGAGCTGTCCGGCGGCCAGCAGCGGCGCGCCCTGGTCGCCCGGGCCCTCGCCGGCGACCCGGAGCTGCTCGTGCTCGACGAGCCGACCGCCGGCGTCGACGCCGGCAACCAGCGGGTGCTCGCCGCGACCCTGGCCGGGCTCGCCGCGACCGGCACCGCGGTGGTGGTCGTCGTCCACGAGACCGGGCCGCTGACCCCGGTGATCACGCGGACGGTCACCCTGGCCGGGGCGGCGGGCGAGGGGTGCTGAGCTACGGCTTCATGCAGCTGGCACTGGTGGCCGCCGTGCTCGTCGGGCTCACCGCGCCCACGGTCGGCATCTACCTCGTCCAACGGCGCCTCTCGCTGATCGGCGACGGACTGGGGCACGTCGCACTGCTGGGCGTGGCCGTCGGGCTCGCGACCCGCACGGCGCCGGTGCTCACCGCGCTGCTCGCCACGGTGGGTGGCGCGCTGGTGGTGGAGCTGCTGCGCAGCCGCCGCTCGGCCAGCACCGACGTGGCCCTGGCGATCATGTTCTACGGCGGCATCGCCGGCGGCGTCGTCGTGGTCACCCGGGCGCCGGCCGGCACGCCGGCCAACCTGGACAGCTACCTGTTCGGGGCGCTGACCACCACGACGCGGGCCGACCTGGTCGTCTTCGCCGGGATGGCGGTCGTGGTGCTGACCGTGACGATCGGGCTGAGCCGCCACCTGTTCACCGTCGCCCTGGACGAGGAGCACGCCGCGGCCGGCGGGCTGCCCGTGCTGCGGCTGAACCTGCTGCTCGCCGTGGTCACCGCCGGCACGGTGACGCTGTCGATGCGGGTCCTCGGCCTCTTGCTGATCAGCGGCCTGATGGTGCTGCCGGCCGGCTGCGCCCGGCTCGTCGCCCGCAGCTTCCGGGCCAGCGTGGTCGTCGCGGCGCTGGTCGGCGTCGGCGTCGCGGTCACCGGGACGGTGGTCTCCTTCTACGCCGACACCCCGTCGGGCGCGACGATCGTGCTGGTGACGATCGCGCTCTTCGCCCTGCTCGCGGTCGGTCGCCCCCTCGTCCGCGCGTCCCCCCGGGACGCCGACGAGCTCCTGCGGGTGGGCGGAGGCGTCCGGCACGGAGCCGGCGCGAACCCGTTGCCCGGACCGGGGAACTGACGGCCCCGGGGAACGACTGCCCGGGTGCGCCGGCAGTGGCCGGCCCTCGCGCACCCGCGGAGGACCGGTGCGCACCCTGACCCGTTCCTCGACCGTCGTCGCCGCGACCGCGCTGCCCGTCGTGGCGCCGCCCTGCACCGGCTGGGTGACCGCAGGCGGACCGCTCCCCGACTGCCTGCGGACGGCGCTCACCCGGGTCGCGTCGCGGCGGGGCTGACCCGGACCCGCCCCGCGGCCGGACCGACGCGCGGGGCCCGGGACGGTCGCCCGGGCCCCGCGCTGCGCTCACTCGTTAGCCGACCCCGCAGAGGCGCCCGCCTCCTGCTCGGAGCTCGGTGCCCCGACCCAGACGGTTTTGGCGTTCATGAACTCCCGCATGCCCAGGTCGGTGAGCTCGCGGCCGTAGCCGCTCTGCTTGACCCCGCCGAAGGGCAGCTGCGGGTAGCTGGTGGTCATCCCGTTGATGAACGCCATGCCGGACTGGATGTCGCGGACGAACTGCGCCCGCTCGCCCTCGTCCTCGCTCCACAGGTTCGAGCCCAGGCCGTAGGGGTGGCTGTTGGCGATCTCGATCGCCTCGTCCAGGCTGTCGACGGTCCACAGTGCCGCGACCGGGCCGAAGACCTCCTCGGCGTAGAGGTTCATCTCCGGCGTGATGCCGGTGAGCAGGGTCGGCTCGTAGAACCAGCCGGGCCGGTCGACGCGCTTTCCCCCGACCAGGACCTCGGCGCCCTTGCTCCGGGCGTCCTCGACGTAGGACTCGACGTCCTGCACGCCGGACTCCGTGGCCAGCGGCCCGACCTGGGTGGCGTCGTCCATCGGGTCGCCCACGGTCAGCGCGCCGATCTTCTCGGCGAAGACGCGGGTGAACTCCTCGGCGACGTCCCGGTGCACGAAGAACCGCTTGGCGGAGATGCAGCTCTGCCCGTTGTTCTGGTTGCGCGAGGTGACCGCGACGCTCGCGGCGGCCGCCAGGTCGGCCGAGGGCATCACGATGAACGGGTCGGAGCCGCCCAGCTCGAGCACCGTGGGCTTGAGCGCGTCACCGGCGATCGAGGCCACCGACTGCCCGGCCGGCGCGCTGCCGGTGAGCGTCGCGGCGACCACGCGGTCGTCGCGCAGCACCTGCTCGATGGTCGAGGAGCCGATCAGCAGGGTCTGGAAGACGTCGTCGGGGAAGCCGGCCTTGCGGAACAGCTCCTCCATGTAGAGGGCGGTCTGGGGCACGTTGCTGGCGTGCTTGAGCAGGCCGACGTTGCCGGCCATCAGCGCCGGGGCGGCGAACCGCATGGCCTGCCAGAGCGGGAAGTTCCACGGCATGATCGCCAGGACGACGCCGAGGGGCTGCCAGCTGACGTAGGCCTGCCGGGCGCCCACCGCGTCGGCGTCCAGCTGCTGCGGCTCGAGCATGCCCGGGCCCTGGTCGGCGTAGAAGCGCAGTGCGCCGGCGCACTTGGTCACCTCGGCCTTGGCCGAGGCCAGCGTCTTGCCCATCTCGGTGGTCATCAGCGCGGCGACGGAATCGGTGTCGGCGTCCAGCACGTCGGCGGCCGCGCGCAGCCAGCCCGCGCGCTCCTCGATGCTGGTCAGCCGGTAGCCGGCGAAGGCCGCCGAGGCGCGGGCGATCTTGTCCTCGAGCACCTCGTCGGTCAGCGGGTCGAAGCTCTTCAGCGTCTCGCCGGTGGCGGGGTTGACGGTGGCGATGGCCATGGGGGTTCCTCCTGGTCGGTGGACACGGCCGGCGTCCGTTGTGCTCGGGCGGCCGTGCCCTCTCCACCTGCCCCCCGCCGGGGGTGTGAAACAGCGGCGCCGGACACGCCGCCGGTCCGCGCACCAGCCAGCCGCAGGCCGCCCTCCGTTCATCCGGGGACCGCCCGCCGGTCGTCCGGCCCCGCGACAGTCCCGCACATGGCCTTCGACGCCCCCCTGTCCCGCCGCACGCTCCTGAAGGGCGGCGCCGTCACGGCCGCTGCCCTCACCTTCGGCGGGCTGTCCGCCGAGGCCGCCCGCGCAGCCGTCGCCGAGACGGCCCGCTCCGGGGTCTTCGGCTTCGGCGTCGCCAGCGGTGACCCGACCGCCACCGAGCTGCTGCTCTGGACCCGGGTCACGCCGACCCCCGACGCGCTGCCCGGCAGCGGCACGGGCCTTGCGGTCACCGTCCGCTGGGAGCTGGCCGCCGACGAGGGCTTCACGAAGATCGTGCGCAGCGGCGACGTCGTCGCCGACGTCAGCCGCGACCACACCGTCAAGGTCGTGGTCAGCCGGCTGACCCCCTACACCCGCTACTGGTACCGGTTCACCTCCGGCGGCCAGACCTCCCCGGTCGGCCGCACGCAGACCGCGCCCGACGAGGCCGGCCGGCTGCACGCGCTGCGGATGGCGTTCGTGTCCTGCAGCAACTGGACCGGCGGCTTCTTCACCGCCTACCGGGGCATCGCCGCGCGCGACGACCTGGACGTCGTCCTGCACCTGGGCGACTACCTCTACGAGTACGGCAACGACCCCCGCATCGCCGGGGTCGCCGGCTCCGGCGACCGCTACGGCCCGGACGCGCTGATCGGCGTCCGGGACCACGAGCCGGCCACCGAGATGGTGTCGCTGGCCGACTACCGCACCCGGCACGCGCTGTACAAGACCGACCCCGACCTGCTGGCCGCCCACCGGCAGCACCCCTGGATCGTGGTCTTCGACGACCACGAGATCACCAACGACGCCTACGGCACCGGCGCGGAGGACCACGAGCGGGACGACGACCCGGACACCGCCTACACCGAGCCGGGCAAGCCCGCGGGCACCCGCCCCGAGGGTGACTTCCTGGCCCGCCGGGAGCGGGCGTTCCGCGCCTACCTGGAGTGGATGCCGATCCGCGAGCCCGCCATGTGGCAGCCGCACGCCAGCCGGGGCCGGCAGTTCTTCCGCCGCTTCACCTTCGGCGACCTGGCCGAGCTGTCGGTCGTCGAGACCCGGCAGAACCGCGCGGAGCAGGTCCCGGCCACCGTCGGCGGCGCGGTCAACCCGGCGCTGGCCGACCCGCGCCGGCACCTGCCCGAGACCCAGCAGATGACCTGGCTGACCAGGGGCATCACCGCCCGGAAGACCGCCTGGCACCTGGTGGGCAACCAGACGGTGTTCGCCCGCGTCTTCGCGGTCCCCCGGGCCGGCGTGCTCGGCGGCCAGGTGTTCAATACCGACCAGTGGGACGGCTACCAGGCCGACCAGCGCACCCTGCTGGACGCGATGTCGGCCTCCGGGGGCACCGACCCGGTCGTGCTCACCGGCGACATCCACTCCTCCTGGGCCAACGACCTGCCCACCGACTGGGCCAGGTACCCGGTCGACGGCAACTCGGTCGGCGTGGAGTTCGTCTGCCCCTCGATCACCAGCAACGGGTTCAAGGAGTCCCTGGGCGGCTCCGCGGCCGCGGCCACCGCGACCACCGCGGCGTTCCAGGCCACCAACCCGTGGGTCCGCTACCTCGAGGGCATCGGCCACGGCTACACCGTGCTGGACGTGACGCCGGAGCGGGTGCAGGCCGACTTCTGGTTCATCCGCAGCAACGGTGACAAGGGCCTGGCCGTCGACCCGCGGCTGGACCCGCAGGCCACCGTCGGCTACGAGACCTCCTACGTCTCGGTGAAGGGCAGCCGGAAGGTCAGCGGCCCGGTCGGCCAGCTCGGCGCCCGCAGCGACCAGCCCCGCAGCGCCCGGTGATCCCCGGTCCCGCTCGCCCCGGCTCCCGGCCCGGGTGTGCGGGACCCCCGTCGGCGACCGTAGCGTCGGCCGGAGACCTCGGGCGCCGCGCCGGGTGGTCGACGACGAGGAGGACCGATGTCCGGCTCCAGCCGCATCCAGCACCCCGGGTTCGCCCGCAAGGTCGTGCCGGCCGAGGAGGCCGCCGCCCTGGTCCGGCCCGGGGAGACGGTCGGGATGAGCGGGTTCACCGGCGCCGGCCACCCCAAGGCGCTGCCGCCGGCGCTGGCCCGCCGGATCACCGAGGCGCACGCCGCCGGGCAGCCGTTCCAGGTCGACGTCTGGACCGGCGCATCCACCGCGCCGGAGCTGGACGGGGCGCTGGCCGCCGCCGACGGCATCGGCCTGCGGCTGCCCTACCAGTCCGACCCGGTCACCCGGGAGAAGATCAACACCGGGCAGATCGACTACCTCGACGTGCACCTCTCCCACGTCGCCCAGCTCGCCTGGGAGGGTTTCCTCGGTCCGCTGGACGTCGCCGTCGTCGAGGTCAGCGCCATCACCGCCGACGGCGAGCTGGTCCCCTCCTCCTCGGTCGGGAACAACAAGACCTGGCTGGACCTGGCCGACCGGGTGGTGCTGGAGGTCAACTCCTGGCAGCCGGCCGGCCTGGACGGCATGCACGACGTGTACTACGGGACGGCGCTGCCGCCGCACCGCCGGCCGGTCCAGCTGACCTCCCCCAGCGACCGGATCGGGGTGCCGCACCTGCGGGTCGACCCGGGCAAGGTGGGGGCCGTGGTGGAGACGCACGCCCCCGACCGCAACACCCCGTTCAGCCCGCCCGACGACACCGCCCGCGCCATCGCCGGGCACCTGATCGAGTACCTGGAGCACCAGGTGTCCCGCGGCCGGCTGCCCGCCGAGCTGCTGCCGCTGCAGTCCGGCGTCGGCAACGTGGCCAACGCCGTCCTGGCCGGGCTGCAGGAGTCCCGCTTCGAGCAGCTCACCGCCTACACCGAGGTGATCCAGGACGGCATGCTGGACCTGCTCCGGTCGGGCACCCTCACCTTCGCCTCGGCGACCGCGTTCTCGCTGAGCCCGACGGCGATCGCCGAGTTCACCGGCCACGTCGAGGAGTTCCGCGACCGGATCGTGCTGCGCCCCCAGGAGATCAGCAACCACCCCGAGCTCGTGCGGCGGCTGGGCGTCATCGCCATGAACGGGATGATCGAGGCCGACGTCTACGGCAACGTCAACTCCACGCACCTGATGGGCAGCCGGATGCAGAACGGCATCGGGGGCTCCGGCGACTTCGCCCGCAACGCCTTCCTGTCCGCCTTCGTCAGCCCGTCGACGGCCAAGGGCGGTGCGATCTCCGCGATCGTCCCGATGGTGTCCCACGTCGACCACACCGAGCACGACGTGTCGGTGGTCGTCACCGAGCAGGGGCTGGCCGAGCTGCGCGGCCTGTCCCCGCGCAAGCGCGCCCAGCAGGTCATCGACCGCTGCGCGCACCCGGACTACCGGCCGATGCTCACCGACTACACCGAGCGCGCCCTGCACGGGGCGCACGGCCGGCACACCCCGCACCTGCTGGACGAGGCGCTGAGCTGGCACTCCCGGTTCCTGCGGACCGGCAGCATGCGCCCGGCCTGAGGTCAGCCGCGCTCCGCGTCCAGCCGCTGCAGCAGGTCGTCGGCGGCCTGCTCGACCTCCGGGTGGTCGTTCTGGGCGGCCCGCTGCTTCGCGTGGACCAGCGCCGCCCGGTTGACCCGCTCGAAGTCGCCGTAGGGGAAGCGGTAGCGGGCCTTGGTCTGCTCGCCGGCGCCGGTGTCGACGGCGAGGTACCAGCGGCTCCACTCCGCGCGGCCGGCGTCCTCGATCTCCTCGTTGCGCTCGGCCGTGGACGGCGCCGCCTCCGACCACTCGGTCGTGTCGTCGAAGGTGCCGGCGTCGATCAGCTGCCGGGCGTGCGCGACGCCGGCGTCGTTGACTGCGTAGGAGGGCATGGCGCTCCCCTACCCGGCGCGGGTCACCCGGGGAACACGTCCTGCTGGGAGTACAGCAGCTCGCCGTCCGCGTCGTCCGGCTCCTCCCCGGGCACGAGCGCCGAGCCGACCACCAGCACCGAGCGGGCGGCCGACCGCAGCCCCGGCACGTCACCGAGGGCGTCCCACCCACCGGTGCGGGCCAGCCGGGCGAGCGCCTGGCCCAGCTCGGGCTCTCCCGCGGCGGCGAGCACCGCGGCCTCGTCGGTGACGTGCAGGTCGTGCCGCCGGAGCACCGAGACGTCGGTGGTGCCCGAGATCGCGGGCACCACCTCGTCCCTCGTCCCGGGAGTGTCCGGCACCTCGTCGGGGACGACGTCCTCATCGGCGTACTCGTGCAGCACGCCGAACGGGAAGTCGTTGCCGGTCAGGTCCAGCTGGGCGTCGGCGTAGGCGAGCACCGCCGGGAGCAGCCGGTCGTGGGCGGCCAGCACCTCCGGCACGCCGTCCTCACCGGTCACCGCGGACACCGCCGCGGCGTGCGCGGTCACCGCCGCGGCCAGCTCGGCTGCGGCGGCGCGCAGCCGCCCGGCGTCGGCGGGGGTCCACTGGGTGAGGTCGTCGTCAGCCACGGCGCGACGGTACGGGCCGCCCCTCGGCGCGGCGAGCTGCGCCAGGAGCAGCCCGGCCCCGGGTCGGGGCGTCCCCGCGCGTCGCCGGCGGCCCTGCCGGTCGCGGACGGCAGCATGCACCGGTGAGCCACGACTTCCGCGAGCAGCCTCTCCTGGCGGACGGCCAGGAGCCGCCCCCCGTCCCGTCCCGCCGGGCGGTGCTGCTGACGCCGGTCGGGCGGCCGGCGGCGACCTCCGCCCTGCGGCTCACCGGCCAGCCGGGGTGGCTGGTGCCCTGGGCCGACGACCAGGTGCTCGTCCTCGGCGACGTCCCGGCCACCGTGGCGGTCGCGCTGGTGGTGAGCGACAGCACGGCCGGCCCGGTCGCCACCGTGGTCTGGGTGGACCCGGACGACGAGCTCACCGACGACGAGCCCGACGACGCTGCGCCGGAACCCGCCGCCGGCGTCGTGCTGGCCCACCGCGGCTCCGTGGCCACCGCCCATGCGTGGACGGCGGACGGGGAGAGCGACGCCGACGTCGGCGATGCCCACCTGGTCGCCGAGCTGACCGGACGACCCGGTGCCGAGGTGGGACTGCGCGCGTTGATGCGTCGGCGGTCCACCGAGCCCGCCTCGCTGCTGCCCGAGCTCACGGCCCTGCTCGAACTGCCGGCTGCGCCCCTCGCGCTCCTCACCGCGCCGGAGCTCCCGGCCGGCACCGACCACGTGGCCGCCGTGACCGGCCTGCGGCGCGCGGGCGCCTTCCGGGCCGTGCTGGCCGACGTCCCGGAGCCCGGCTGGGCCGGCTCGGCGCGCCGCTGGCAGTTCCTCCTCCCGGCCACGATCGCCGGGTACTTCGCCGTCCGGGCGACCACTGCGGGCGTGACCGACGGCCCGGTCGAGGACATCTGGGGCTACGGGACGCTGTCGGTGGTCTCGACGTGCGCGGCGTTCTGGCGGGCCCACCGTGACCGGCGCCGGGCGCACCGGGACTGAGCACCCGGGACCGGCCGCCGAGGTCAGCGCAGCGGCGGGACGACCTTCCGGTCGGCCAGCTGCTCGAAGAGCTCGGCGAAGCGGTCCTCGGTGTCCAGGCAGTCGGCGAACCCGGCCTGGCGCAGCTTGATCGTGGAGCTGACGTTGTCGAAGCCGGAGGCGAAGATGAACTCGCCGAACTCCCAGCCGACCAGGTCCGGGAACGGGGTGGGCACCAGGTCGTGCCGGGCGGCCAGCCGCTCCCAGACGTCGCGGCGGCCGGCCATCGCCTCGGCCAGCGGCACCGGCTGCGGCTCGGCGTGCGCCATGCCGAAGGCCCGGGCGAAGGCCGGGAACAGGTGCCGCCAGCGCACCTGGTCGCCGTTGGTCACGTTGTAGACCTCGCCGTCGGCGGCGGGTTCGGCACCGGCCCACACCGTCGCGCGGGCCAGCAGCTCGGCGTCGGTGACCTGGTACAGGGCGTCGTAGGCGGCCAGGCTGCCGGGGAAGCGCAGCGGCTGGCCCAGCTCGCGGCTGATCGCGGCGTAGACGGCGATGACCATCAGCAGGTTCATCGGGTTGCCGACGGCGTAGCCGATCACGCCCTCGGGCCGCAGCACGGTCAGCCGGAACCCGCGCTCGGCGGCGACCTCGCGGAGCAGGTCCTCCTGGTCGTAGTAGAAGTTCGGTTGCACAATCCGCGGGTCGCTCTCCCTGGCCGGGGTGTTGAAGAAGCCCATGTGCGCCCCGTAGGCCTTGCCGCCCTGGTACAGCGTCACGTGCTCCAGCGGCGCGCCGGCCGCGGCCAGCCCGTCGAGGGTGTGCCGCAGCATCCCGACGTTGACCTCCGACAGCTCCGCGGCGGTGGGCCGCTCGGCGTAGGCGCCGAACACCAGGTGCGTGGTGTCGCCCGCCCCGGCCAGCCCGTCGCGGGCGGCGTCGGCGTTCCGCAGGTCGACGGCCAGGTGCTCCCAGCCGGCCTCCCGCGGCGCCCGCCGGCTCAGCCCGCGCACCCGCCGACCTGCCTTCTCGTACTCGGCGGCCGCGGCCGATCCGATGACCCCACCCGCGCCGGTGACCAGCACGCTGCCCTGCTCGCTCATCCCGCTGCACTCCCTCGTCTCGACCACGTCCCCGGGGCAGTGCCCGGCACGGCGACGGCCAACCGGCCCGGCCGTGCCAGGCTGGGCGGGTGGGCATCGAACGCACGGTCCGGCTCTCCTTCTCCGCCGACGCCCGCGCCGCGGGCACGCACACCAACCTCTCCGCCGTCCGCAGCGACGGCCCGGTGCTCTGGGTCGCCGGCGACGAGACGGCGACGGTCGAGCGGCTGGTCGCCGACGACGCCGCCGCCCCGACCGGGTACGCGGAGCAGACCACCTTCCGGCTCGCCGACCTGGTCGACCTGCCCGGCGAGGACGCCGACGAGGAGGCCGACATCGAGGGCCTGGCGCGGCATGGCGACTTCCTGTGGGCGGTCGGCTCGCACAGCCTGCGGCGCCGGCAGATCAAGGCCCGGCACGACGGCGGCAAGGCGCTGCACCGGCTGGCCAGGGTCACCGGCCAGGCCAACCGCCAGGTGCTGGTGCGCCTCCCGGTGGCCACCGTCGGCGGGCTGCCCACGCCGGTGCGCGAGCTGACCGTCGACGGCGTGGTGCACCGGGCCGCGGTGTTCGGCGCGCACGGCGACGACCTGCGCGACCTGCTCGCCGACGACGAGCACCTGGCGCCGTTCCTGCCCATCCCGGGCAAGGACAACGGCCTGGACGTCGAGGGCATCGCGGTGACCGGCGACCGGGTGTACCTGGGGCTGCGCGGACCCGTCCTGCGCGGCTGGGCGGTGGTGCTGGAGCTGCGCCCGGAGGTCGACCCCGACCACCCCGGCCGGCTGCTGCTGACCCCGTTCCCCGACGGCCGCGGCTACCGGACGCACGTGCTCCGGATGGCCGGCCTCGGCGTCCGCGACCTCTGCCCGCACGGCGACGACCTGCTGGTGCTCGCCGGCCCGACCATGGACCTCGACGGCCCGGTGCGGGTGTACCGCTGGCACGACGCGCTCACCGCGGAGACCCCGCAGGTCGTGCGCGGCGACGCGCTGACAGCCGAGCTGGAGCTGCCGTTCGGCGACGGCGACGACCACGCCGAGGGCATCGGCCTGCTGGGCGGGGACCGGCTGCTGGTGGTCTACGACAGCCCGGCGCCGGCCCGCCTGCACGAGCACGGGGTGGACGCCGACGTCGTCCGGCTGCCCACGTCCTGACCGGGGCCGGCCGGTCAGCCGCCGAGCGCGGCGAGGGTCGCCCGGACCTCCGCGGCGGTGACCGGCTCGACCGGCAGCTGCGGCAGCAGCGCCGGCACCTCCTCCGGCAGCAGCCCCTCGCCCAGCAGCACCTCGAGCAGCCGGTCGGCCTGGGCCAGGGGCACCGGCAGGGTCAGCCCCGAGCCGCGGACCGCGGCATCGGCCAGGAACAGCGCACCGGCCAGCTCGTCGGCCGCCGGGCCGGTGGGCGCCGGCACCGGCGCCGCCGCCCGGGTGACCGCCTCGGCCGCGCGCACCAGCGACAGCGGCAGCCCCTCGGCCTCCACCTCGACCAGCGGCACCGCACCGATCGCGGCCAGCACGAGGTGCTCGGCGTCGATCCGCAGCGGCGCCTCCCACTCCCCCACCCGCACCACCTCGGCCAGGTCGCCGCCGTCCTCACCGAGCTCGTCGACCAGCTCGGCCCACTCGGCGGCGCGGGTGGCCCGGGCCCGCTCGGCGGCCTGCACGCAGGTGTCGCGCACGAACGGGTCGACCACCTCGCGGTCGAACCGCTCGGCGTGCAGGACGCCGTCGGCGCCGATCGCGTTGAGCGCGTCCTGGAAGCTGCCGGGGCGGGCGTCGCCGAGCTCCAGCCGGCCGTTTTCCTCCCCGCCGAGCGGCTGGCCGTTGGCCGCGCGGGCGCCGAGGGTCGAGCCGCTGGGCACCAACCGGCCGCGCACCCGCTGGACGTGCGGGTGGTCGGAGAGGCCCACCGCCCAGGCGCACGCCTCGGCGATCAGGGCCGGGGTGCGCTCGCGGAGCACCTCGCGGCACAGCAGGGCCATGGGGTCGGGGCCGAAGTCGCTGTCGATCACCCCTCCACCATGCCCCCCGGAGGAGCCCGGGGCGAGCGCCGTCAGGCCAGCAGGGCCTGGCGGAGCTCCGCGGCGTCGGTGCGCACCTGGTCCAGCACCGGCGACACGTCGCGTTCGCGCAGCTGGCCGCAGCTGACCCGCTCGATGGGCAGCTCCTCGTGGTCGGCGTCCACCAGCCGGGCGGCGACCTCGAACGCCGAGCGCAGCAGCGCCCCGGAGAAGGAGGTCAGGTCACCGACCTGCTTGAGCGGCACCAGCATCCCGGCCGGGAAGCCCCACTGCTCCAGGGCGACCGAGGTCAGCCGCAGCGCCGAGATGCCGTAGCGCTGCACCTCCGCCGCGCGCCGTCCGTCGAAGGACCGCTCATCGGCCTCCAGCTCCACGTAGCCGTCGGGGTCGTTGTGGTGCAGCAGCGCGACGCCCATCTGGGCCAGCAGCCCCAGGCACAGCGCGTCCTGGGGGCGCTCGGCGAACCGGGGCGCCAGGGTCGAGGCGGCCAGCGCGAGGCTGGTCGACATCTCCCAGAAGTCCGCGGGCAGCCGGGACTCGTCGTCGAGGTCGGTGAGGGCGACGGTGGCCATCGTCCGCACGGTGGCGAAGCCGATCACCGTGACGGCGAACTGCAGCGAGGTCACCCGGCCGCGCATGCCGTAGAAGGCGGAGTTTGCCAGCTTCATCACCCGGCCGGCGAGGGCGACGTCGCTGGCCAGGATGCGGGAGAGCTCCGCGGCGCTGGCGCTGTCACCGTTGGCGATGGAGACGATCTGGGCGGCCACCGGGCGCTGGGCGGCCATGGTGTCGATGCTGGCCAGGACGCGTTCGAGGTCGAACAGCGGCGCGACCACCAGGGAGGTGGCCGGGGACGGGGTGGGGAGGGAGTTCACGACTGCTCCAGATCGGGGGTGCGGACGAGGCGGCGGTACCGGTCAGCCGGCGGCGGGTCAGCCGGCGGCACGGGCCTCGGCGAACCAGGTGGCGGCGTCGGCGGCCGAGAGCGGCGCGGCGAGGCAGAAGCCCTGCAGGTGGGTGGCGCCCAGGCGGGTGAGCTCCGCGGCCTGCTCGAGGGTCTCGACGCCCTCGGCGACCGTGCGCAGCCCGAGGCTGCGGGCCAGCGCGATGATCGCGGAGGTGATCTCGGCATGGCCGTCGGCGAGCTCGGCGACGAAGGAGCGGTCGACCTTGAGGCAGTCCAGCGGCAGGTGCCGCAGGTAGGCCAGCGAGGAGTAGCCGGTGCCGAAGTCGTCGATGGAGACCTGGACCCCGAGCTCGCGCAGCTGCTGCAGCACCGCGCGCGCCGACGCGGGGTCCTTCATCAGGGCGGACTCGGTGAGCTCGATGGACAGCCGGTGCGGCTGCAGGCCGTGCCGCTCCAGCGCCGACTGCACGTGGCCGCGCAGGTTGGCGTCCAGCTGCAGGGCGGAGACGTTGACGTTGGCCCGGCCGGGTGCGGCCGCGCCCAGCTGCGCGTCCCACTCGACCAGCTGGCGGCAGGTCTCGTCGAGCACGAGCAGGCCGAGCCCGGAGACCAGCCCGCTCTCCTCGGCGAGCGGGACGAACGTGGCCGGGCTGATCGCCCCGCGCTCGGGGTGCTGCCAGCGGGCCAGGGTCTCCACGGCGACGGCCCTGCCGTCGGCGGCGCTGAAGATCGGCTGGTAGACGCAGCGGATCTCGCGGCGTTCGATGGCGCCGCGCAGGTCGGCGACCAGCCGCAGCTTGTCCCGGGCCCCGGCTCGCCCCTGCTGGTCCAGCACGGCGATCCGGCCCTTGCCGCCGGCCTTGGCCTGGTACATGGCGATGTCGCAGTCGCGGATCAGCTCTTCGGCGGCGATGTGCTCAGCCGTCTGCACGGTCACCCCGACGCTGGCCGTGGGCCGCACGTCGACCCCGCCCAGGCTCATGGGCAGGCGCAGCGCCGTCCCGATCCGCTCGGCCAGGGCCACGGCGTCGTCCTGGTCGACGTCCTGGCAGACGACCACGAACTCGTCGCCGCCGAAGCGGGCCACCAGGTCACCGGGCCGCACGGTGGCCCGCAGCCGCCGCGCCACCTCGACCAGCAGCTCGTCACCGGCGGCGTGGCCGAGGGAGTCGTTGACGACCTTGAAGTTGTCCAGGTCGAGGAAGATGCAGGCCAGCCGGCCCTCACCGGGGGTGAAGCGGTCGGCGACGTGGTCGGCCAGCAGGGTGCGGTTGGGCAGCCCGGTCAGCGGGTCGTGGTTGGCCTGGTGGGCCAGCCGGGTCTCGAAGGCCAGCCGGTCGGTGACGTCCTCGATCGTGCCGACGAAGCCCGCGCCGACGCCGGGGGTGAACAGGTGCGAGAAGCGGATGACCGTCGTCCGCTCGGTGCCGTCACCGCGGACCAGCCGGGCCCGGGCCTCGCCCTCGCCGCCGTCGAGCACGCGCACGGCCTGCTCGATGACCCCGTCGAGGTCGTCGGGGTGCACGGTGGCCATCCAGCCGGTGCCCAGCAGCTGCTCGGCCCGCGCGCCGACGAGGGCGCAGAAGGCGTCGTTGACGTGCGCCAGCCGCATGCCCTGCTCGGACAGCAGCGTCGGCACCGGGGAGCGCTCGGTGAGGGTGGAGAAGCGCCGCTCGTGGGCGTCGGCGGTGGCGCGCAGGGCGCGTTCGGTCTCGTTGGCCGTCGACACCAGCCGCACGCTCCAGCGCCGGCCGGTCGCGGCGGGGACGGCGGTGACCACGCAGTCGAGCACCGCGCCGCTGGCGCAGCGGACCGGCAGCGACATCCCGACGGCGCGCTCCCGGCGCAGCAGCAGCTTCAGCTCGGCGGTGGTCAGGGAGGGCAGCAGCACGTCGAACGGCAGCGCGCGCAGGTCCTCCAGGCCGTAGCCGACCAGCGCGAGGGCCTTCTCGTTGCCCCAGCTGACGCGCAGCACGCCGTCCACCGGCTCGACGACGAGGATGGCCACGACGTCGCTGACCCGCACGCCGTGGAACACCGCCGCGACGACCTCGGCCGACACCTCGTGCTCGTCCGCCACCCGCGTCCGCGCTACCACGTGGTGTTCCCTCCGTCGCCCGGCAGGACGCATCCGTGCGTCCTGCCCTGAGCCTCGACCGCCGGCGGCGTGCTCTGCAGCGCATCCGGCGGAACTCCTCCCAAGGAGGCGGGCGCCGGCGGTACCGGTCACAGCTGGTCACCGGCGGCGGGAATGACCGGTGGCGGGTTACCGTTCGACCGGCCAGTAGTTGCACTCTCAACCACCAGCGCGAGGAGCACGCCATGCAGTTCGGGGTCTTCACCGTCGGCGACGTCACGCCCGACCCGACCACCGGCCGGGCACCCACCGAGGCCGAGCGGATCAAGGCGATGATCGCCATCGCGCTCAAGGCCGAGGAGGTCGGGCTGGACGTGTTCGCCATGGGCGAGCACCACAACCCGCCGTTCGTGCCCTCCTCCCCCACCACCGCGCTGGGCTACATCGCGGCGCGCACCTCGACGCTGCAGCTGTCCACGGCCACCACGCTGATCACCACCAACGACCCGGTGAAGATCGCCGAGGACTACGCGATGCTGCAGCACGTCTCCGACGGCCGGGTCGACCTGATCATGGGCCGGGGCAACACCGGCCCGGTCTACCCGTGGTTCGGGCGCGACATCCGCGACGGCATCCCGCTGGCGGTGGAGAACTACCAGCTGCTGCGCCGGCTGTGGCGGGAGGACGTCGTCGACTGGTCGGGGCGGTTCCGCACCCCGCTGCAGGGCTTCACCTCCACCCCGCGCCCGCTCGACGGCGTCCCGCCCTTCGTCTGGCACGGCTCGATCCGCAGCCCGCAGATCGCCGAGCAGGCCGCGTTCTACGGCGACGGCTTCTTCTCCAACCACATCTTCTGGCCCAAGGAGCACACCCAGCGGATGGTCGAGTACTACCGCCGCCGCTTCGCCCACCACGGCCACGGCGATCCCGACCAGGCGATCGTGGGCCTCGGCGGGCAGGTGTTCATCCGGAAGAACAGCCAGGACGCCGTCGCCGAGTTCCGCCCCTACTTCGACAACGCCCCGGTCTACGGCCACGGCCCCTCGCTGGAGGACTTCACCTCCCAGACGCCGCTGACCGTCGGCTCCCCCGAGCAGGTCATCGAGCGCACACTGGGCTTCCGCGACTACGTGGGCGACTACCAGCGCCAGCTGTTCCTCATCGACCACGCCGGGCTGCCGCTGACGACGGTGCTCGAGCAGCTGGACATCCTGGGCGAGGAGGTCGTGCCGGTGCTGCGGAAGGAGTTCGCCGCGCGCAAGCCCGCGCACGTGCCCGACGCCCCGACGCACGCCTCGCTCGTGGCCGCGGCCGGCGGCGCGCACGACACCACCGTGCACGCCGTGGACGACGTGACCGGGCGCACCGTGGAAGGGGCGCAGGCCTGATGACCACCCGCACCCTGGCCGTGCTGAGCGCCGGGCTCAGCGTCCCGTCGTCCACCCGGCTGCTGGCCGACCGGCTGACCACCGCGACCGTGGCCGCGCTGCGGGCCCGCGGCGACGACGCGACGGTGGAGGTGGTGGAGCTGCGCGAGCACGCCCACGACCTGGCCGACGCCCTGGTCACCGGGTTCCCCAACGCCGCGCTGACGACGGCGATCGACACCGTCGTGGGCGCCGACGGGCTGATCGCGGTCACGCCGGTGTTCTCCGCCAGCTACAGCGGCCTGTTCAAGACCTTCTTCGACGTGCTGGAGCCCGGCGCGCTGACCGGGAAGCCGGTGCTGGCCGGCGCCACCGCCGGCAGCCCGCGGCACTCGCTGGTGCTGGAGCACGCGGTGCGCCCGCTGCTGTCCTACCTGCGGGCGGTCACCGTGCCGACCGCGGTCTTCGCCGCCGCCGACGACTGGGCCGGTGGCGGGGTCGACCAGACCCTCGCCGCCCGCATCGAGCGGGCCGCCGGCGAGCTGGCCGGGCTGATCGCCGGGCAGCCGGTGGCCAGCAGGCCGGCCGACCCGTTCGCGGACCCGACGACCTCCTTCGAGGACCTGCTCCGGGGGCAGTGACCCCGGCAGGTGACGTCAGGGGGTGCACGAGGCGGGCCGCCGGGCGCCGCAGAGGTCATCGGCGCCCGGCAGCGCCGTCAGCTGACCTTGATCGCCGAGACGTCGAACTCGATCTGGACGCGGTCGCTGACCAGCACGCCGCCGGTCTCGAGCACGGCGTTCCAGGTCAGCTGCCAGTCGCTGCGCCGGATCGCCAGCGCACCCTCGAAGCCGACCCGGGTGTTGCCGAACGGGTCCTGCGCCGAGCCGGTGAGGGTGAAGTCGATGGAGACCGGGCGGGTGACGTCCTTGATCGTCAGGTCGCCGGTGACCCGGTAGACGTCGTCGTCGAGCTGCTCGACGTCGGTGGAGGCGAACCGCATCTCCGGGTAGCGCTCGACGTCGAGGAAGTCCGGTGAGCGCAGGTGCCCGTCGCGGTCGGGGGTGCCGGTGTCGATGCTGGCGGTGGCGATCCGCAGGTCGACGCTGCTGGCCACCGGGTGCGCGGTGTCGAGGTGGGCGGTACCCGCGAACTCGGTGAAGGCACCGCGCACCGTGGTCACCATCGCGTGCCGGGCGCGGACGCCGATCCGGGTGTGCGCCACGTCGACCGTGTAGTCGCCGGTGACGTCGGACAGAGCGCTGGTGGCGGCATCGAAGTCCGTCACCGAGCCCTCGGGTGCACGGTGCTTGCCCACGTTGCGCGCTCCTCGATGTGGAAGGTCGAACCCGTCGATCGTGCCCGACGGCCCTCGCTCCAGGAAGAGGGGGGCTCCTCCCCCTGCCGGGATCAGTACCAGCCGGTCGACTTCGAGTGGGACCAGGCGCCGCAGGGCGAGCCGTAGCGGGAGTCGATGTAGATCAGCCCGGCGTCGATCTGCCGGTAGCCGTCGGAGGTCTTGGCGATCCCGGTGCCCTTCCAGGTGGAGTCCAGGAACTGCGGGATGCCGTAGGCGGTGCTGCCCGAGTTCTGCGCGGTCGGGTTCCAGCCGCTCTCCTTGCCCCAGAGGCTCTCCAGGCAGGTGAACTCGCGGCTGTCCCCGCCGAGCTGGGCCAGCGCGTAGTCCTGGAACGAGCCAGACCGGCCCGACGACGTGCTGGCCGGGGCCTCGGCGGTGACCTCGGGAGCGGAGGTCGTCGCCGCGGGGGCGGCGGCCGACGCGCTCTTCTTCGTGGCCTTCGCCGCAGCCGCGGCCTCGGCGGCCGCCTCCTCCTCCTCGACGGCCTCCGCCGCAGCGGAGGCCTCGGCGGCGGCAGCCTCGGCCTCGGCCGCCAGCCGGGCCTCCTCCGCCAGCCGGGCCGCCTCCGCCAGCCGCATCTCGTCGGCCAGGCGCACCTGCTCCGCCTCGGCGTCGAGCACGGCCTGGTCGGCGGCGGCCTGCACCTGGGCGGCGGCGGCCTGCTCGGCCTCGCGCTGGCTGCGGTTGCCGGCGAGCGCACCGAGGCGCTCGCGCACCTGCCCCGGCGCCACGGTCAGTCCGGCCTGCTGGGAGCTGAGCCCGAGCTGGGCGGCGATGCTCACCGGCTCCGCGGGTGCGTCGGCGAGGGCGTCGTCCGGGCCGACGGTGAGCACGTTGACCATGATCGCCCCGGCCGCGGCGACGGCGACGTAGAGCGCGGGGCGGCGCAGCCCACCGGGGGTCAGCCGACGGCCGGTGCGCGGTGTGCCGAGGGGCCCGGCGAGGACCTCGGTGGCGGGGACCTCGGTGGCGGGGACGTGGAGGACGTCGGTGGCCGGGGTCTGCTCGTGCGAGGCGCGCGCCGTGGTGCGACGGGACATCGAGGGGTGGGCTCCGTTGGTCGTCCGCGGCCGCCTACCGGGTCAGCTGACGGATTCGGGCGGGAAGGCGCCCTACGCGCGCCGGGCGGTGGCCCGGAGCGAGATTCACCCCAGTGCTGCGGTGGGTTCCCGGATCGCTGCGGGCAGCGACTCGGCGGCATCCGGTGCGGGCTCCCCGGGTGGGGACCTGACGTCCGACCGGACTCGGCCAAGGTAGAGGCCGTGACGTGGTCGTGACAATCCCCGATCTCGGATCTGTGGGGATCTGCCACATTTGACCAGGTCGCAGACAGGCCAGTGGGGCGCCTGTGACCGAGGGCTCAGGGCAGTCGCCACACCGTCGTCCGGCGGACCTGCCCACCGTCGGCGTCCGGGACGTCGTACGCCGCCTGCGCGACCAGGCCCTCCCGGGGCACGTACGCCCGGCCCGGGTCACCGAGGAAGACGGCGGCGCCGCGCAGCCACGCGGTGCCCAGGAAGGGCAGCACCCGCGCGGTCATGTCCCGGTCGTAGCAGACGTCCCCGGCCAGGACGACGTCGACGTCCGGTGGGTCCTCGCCCAGCACGTCGCCGACGACCTCGACGCCGCCGACCCCGTTGAGCTCGCTGTTCAGCGCGATCGCGGTGTGCGAGTACGGGTCGATGTCGCTGGCCACGACCTCCCGGGCGCCGGCCAGCAGCGCCGCCACGGCGACCAGGCCGCTGCCGGCGCCGAGGTCGAGCACCCGCCGGCCGGCGACCAGCTCGGGGTGGTCGAGCACGTGCCGGGCCAGCGCCTGCCCGCCGGGCCAGGCGGCGGCCCAGAACGGCGGGTCCTGCCCGGCGCCCCCGCCCTCGGTCTCCATCGCCTCCCACAGCGCCACGACGTCGTCGACGACGTGCAGCTGGACCTCGGGCACCAGCGTGGGCCGGGCCGGCGTGGTGTGCGCCCGCAGGAACTCCGGGGAGACCTCGCGCGGCTCCGGCACCGGGCTCAGTCCTCGACGCCGTCGCGGACCACGGTCACCGCGCACGGGGCGTGCCGGGTGACCTGGTCGCTGACCGAGCCCAGCAGCAGCCCGGCGAACCCGCCGCGGCCGCGCGCGCCGACGACCAGCAGGTCCGCGCCCCGGGCCGCCTCGATCAGGGCCTGGGCCGGGGCGGTGTGCACCACGTGGCAGGTGGCGCCGGCGGCCCGCTCGGCGCCGAGCACGGTGGCGACGTCGGCCTCCAGGTCGGCCTGCACGGCGGCCTCGTAGTCGGCGATCGGCGGCACGAAGCCGGGCTCCCAGCTGGCCGGCTGCGGTGCGGTGGCGATCCGCCAGGCGCGCACCACGTGCAGCGGCCAGGAGGCGCGCTCGGCCAGCTCGGCCGCCCAGACCAGGGCCTCGCGGGCGTGGTCGGAGCCGTCGTGGCCGACGACGACGCCGCCGTCGACGACCGCCCGGGTGCTGACGTCGGCGGTGCCGGCCCCGGTCAGCCCGGTCGCCGCCTCGTCCCGCTCGGCCTCGGGTGCTGCGTCGAACCGGTCGTTGCCTGCCTGGTCGCTCACGACGTCCTCCTGTACCGGTGCACCTGCCCGGCCGCTGCCGGGCGCCGGGGATCCCCGGCGCGCACAGCCTGTCCTACCGCACCGGCGCCGGTTCCTGCAGGTGGCCGGTCACGCCCGCAGCAGCCCGGCGAGGAGTGCGGGGTACGCCTCGTGCGCCAGCCGCAGGCCGCGCAGGTCCGCGGCGGTGCACCAGCGCAGCTCGTCGTGCTCGTCGGGCGCGGTGTTGACCGGCTCGCCGTCCCAGCGGTCGACCCGGTGGACGGTCAGCCGCAGGCCGGCCTCCTCGACGACCCCGACCGGGGCGCTCCGGCCGACGGTGACCCCGAGCTCCTCGGCGAGCTCGCGCACCAGTGCCGCACGGCGGGACTCGCCGGGCTCCACGTGACCGCCGGGAAGGTCCCGGACGTCGGGGTACCAGCGGCGGGCCGGGCTGCGGTGGGCCAGCAGCACCGTTCCACCGCGCACCAGCGCACCGACGACGACGTCGTGCCGGGGCACGGGCTCGACCGACGACACCGCAGGAGTGTCCCCCGGAGATCACCCCGGATCGCGCACCCGGCCGCGGTGCTCTTGACTGGGCGGCGACCGGCGGCAGCCCCTGCCGCCCCCATCGAAGAGGAGGACGAGGTCCGTGGAGCACTTCACCATCGCCACCGTCGCCGAGCAGAGCGCCGACTTCCGCCGGGTCCTCTGGACCGGCGAGCACACCCAGCTCGTGATCATGACCATCCCCGTCGACGGCGAGATCGGCGAGGAGGTCCACGAGGTGGACCAGATCCTCACCTTCGTCAGCGGCACCGGCCAGGCCGTCGTCGGCGGGCAGAAGAAGAACGTCGCGCAGGGCGACCTGGTCGTCGTCCCGGCCGGCAAGAAGCACAACTTCCTCAACACCGGCGTCAACCCGCTGGTGCTCTACACGGTCTACGGCCCGCCGGAGCACGCCGACAAGGCCGTGCACGCCACCAAGGAGGAGGCCGACGCGCTCGAGGAGGCCGGCAAGGACGAGCCGCCGACCGAGAGCTGACCGCACGGCGGGCGCCGGGAGCAGGATCGGGCAGGCTGGTCGGGTGACGACGCAGCCCGGCATCTTCGCTCTCGGCACCCCCGAGCACTGCTACCTCGAGCTCGACCTGGAGCCCGGGGCGACCGGCGCGGAGCTCGTACGTGCCGTCGCCGGGCTCACCGGCCCGCTGTCCTCGGTCGGCGGGGTGAACCTCGTCGTGGGCTTCCGACCGGAGCTGTGGGCGGAGGTCTCCCCCGCCGACTCCCCCGCCGACGCAGCCGGCTGGACCGCGGACCTCATCGGCGCCGGCGGCTACCGGATGCCGGCCACCCAGCACGACGCGTGGATCTGGATCGCCGGCGGCAACCGGACGGCGGTGTTCGACAACGCCCGCGCGGTGCTCGCCGCGCTGTCCGGGGTCGCCGCCGTCGGGTGGGAGGTCACCGGCTGGCTGTACCGGCACGACCGCGACCTCACCGGGTTCGTCGACGGCACCGAGAACCCCTCGCTGCTGACCGCCGCCGAGGTCGCCGCGGTGCCGGCCGGCGAACCGGGTGCCGGGGCGAGCATCGTGCTGTTCCAGGTGTGGCGGCACGACACCGCGTCGTGGGAGTCCCTGGGCGAGCACGGCCAGGAACGGATGATGGGCCGCACCAAGCCCGACAGCGTCGAGCTCCCCGACGACGAGCAGCTGCCCAGCGCGCACGTCGTCCGCACCACCGTCGAGGTCGACGGCGAGGAGAGGCAGATCTTCCGGCGCAACGTGGCCTACGGCGGGGTCACCGACCACGGGACGGCGTTCGTCGGCTTCGCCCGCGACCAGTGGCGGATGACCGAGATGCTGCGCCGGATGGCCGGGGCGGCCGACGGCGTCCGCGACGGGCTCACCGGCTTCCTCACCCCGCTGTCCGGGGCGTACTACACGTGCCCGTCGCTCGACGCCCTCGCCCGGTTCGCCCCGCCCGGCGAGGACTGACCCGCGGCCGTGGGCTCCCGGGACGGCGACCCCGGCCCGCCCGCGCGCGAGGGCGAGGAGCCGGCCTGCCGGCTGGACGAGGTGTGCGCCGCCTGCGGCCGGCCGGCCGGCCGAGCGGACGGCGGCGGGACGCTGCGGGTCGTGCGGGCAGCCCGAGGAGTGACCGGCCATGTTCAGCACGCCGCCGGCGGGTAGGAGTGCGGCAGCCGACCACCGGCGTCCACGCCTGCCGAGGAGCGCACCCATGGCCCACCCCACCGTCGCCCGCCAGCTCGTCGAGATGCTCCGGGACGCCGGGGTGGTGCGCATCTACGGCGTCGTCGGCGACAGCCTGAACCCGGTCGTCGACGCCGTCCGGCACACCGAGGGCATCGAGTGGGTGCACGTGGCCAACGAGGAGGGCGGCGCCTTCGCGGCCGCCGCCGAGGCGCAGGTCACCGGGAAGCTGGCCGTCTGCGCCGGGTCGTGCGGCCCGGGCAACACCCACCTGCTGCAGGGGCTGTTCGACGCGCACCGCAGTGGCGCCCCCGTGCTGGCGATCGCCTCGCACATCCAGTCGCAGGAGATCGGGATGGCGTTCTTCCAGGAGACGCACCCCGAGCGGATGTTCGGCGAGTGCTCGTACTGGTGCGAGGTGGTGACCCCGAAGCAGATGCCGCACAACCTGCGGGTGGCGATCCAGACCGCGGTCGGCAGGCGCGGGGTGTCCGTGGTCGTGCTGCCCGGTGACCTGGCGGCCGAGGAGTCCGGGGGTGCGACCGTGCCCAGCGCGATGGTGACCGAGCCCTCGCCGGTGCGCCCCGCTCCCGCGCAGGTGCAGGCCCTGGCCGACGCGATCAACGCCGCCGGGACGGTGACCCTGTTCGCCGGCGCCGGCTGCAGGGACGCCCACGACGAGGTGATGGCGCTGGCCGGGCACGTGCTGGCCCCGGTCGGGCACGCGCTGGGCGGCAAGGAGTTCATCCAGTACGACAACCCCTACGACGTGGGGATGAACGGGCTGCTCGGCTACGGCGCCGCGCACAAGGCCACCCACGAGGCCGACCTGCTGGTGCTGCTGGGCACCGACTTCCCCTACGTGAACTTCCTGCCGCAGGCGAGGACCGCGCAGGTCGACGCCGACGCCTCGCACCTGAGCCGGCGGACCCCTCTGGAGGTCGCCGTGCACGGGGACGTCGGGGAGACGATCCGGGCGCTGCTGCCGCTGCTGGAGCGGAAGACGGACCGGACGTTCCTGGACCAGATGCTGCGCGAGCACGCGCACGCGCTGGAGACGGTGGTCGACGCCTACACCCGCAAGGTCGAGAAGATGCGGCCGATCCACCCGGAGTACGTGGCCGCGCAGCTGGACGAGCTGGCCGCGGACGATGCCGTCTTCACCGTCGACACCGGCATGTGCAACGTGTGGGCCGCGCGCTACCTGACCCCGAACGGCCGCCGGCGGGTGATCGGGTCGTTCCGGCACGGCTCCATGGCCAACGCGCTGCCGCACGCGGTGGGCGCCCAGTTCGCCGACCGGGAGCGGCAGGTGGTGTCGATGAGCGGGGACGGCGGGCTGGCGATGCTGCTCGGCGAGCTGATCACGGTGCGGCTGCACCGGCTACCGGTGAAGATCGTGCTGTTCAACAACGCCTCGCTCGGCATGGTCAAGCTGGAGATGATGGTCGACGGCATCCCGGACTACGAGACCGACCACGAGCCGACCGACTTCTCCGCGATCGCGGCGGGCGTGGGCATCCCGTCCTACCGGGTGGAGGACCCGGCGCAGGTGCGGGAGACCCTGGCGCGCGGGCTCGCCCAGCCCGGACCGGTGCTGATGGAGTTCGTGACCGACGCCAACGCGCTGTCGATCCCGCCGGCCATCACCGGGGAGCAGATCCGCGGCTTCGCGACGACGGCGACCAAGATGGTGCTCGGCGGCGGGGTCGGCGCGATGGTCGACCTGGCGCGGGCGAACCTGCGGAACGTGCCGCGCCCCTGACGTCACGCCCGCGAGGCCACGCCCGCGAGGCCACGCCCGCGAGGCCACGCCCGTGACGCCGCGCCCGTGAGGCCGCGCCCCTGAGCCGCCACCAGCGAGCCCGCACCAGTGGGCATCGCCCGCGCGCGACCGCTGGACCCCGCGGCGCGGGCCCGGCGGCGCGCAGCGGTCAGGCGGCGGAGCTGTCGCGCTGCGAGCCGAACCAGCCGGTGAGCAGCTGGCTGCGGACCGCAGCGGGCAGTGCACCCCAGCGCAGCAGGGCGGCCCGGGCGGGCAGCGTGCTGGAGGCGGCGAGCTGACCGAGCTCACGCACCCGCTCGGGACGGGGCGTGAACGGGCTGCGGTCGTGCAGACCGCTGGCCAGGTGTGTGTCGAAGGCGGCGAGGATGTCGGCCTGGTGGGCCGAGTCGAACCACTGGGGGCTCCGCGGCGAGCTCTCCACGGCCTGGGAACGGATCACGAGCACCTCATCGGCAGACGGCCACCCCGCCGTGACGTCCCCGCGCGACGGCGGCTGGCCCCGGAAGGCTGGTCAGAACGGCGGCGGATCGTCCGGATCGTCCGGATCGGTGCGCCGGGCGAGCGCCCAGGAGCCATCGCTGAGCGCGAGGGCCACCGGCGCGCCGGGTCCGCCCCGGCTCCGCACCCCGGCCGGCCGCAGGCCCGGTGGCCGGGTGGTGCGGGTGACCCCGCTGGGGGTGGTGGCCGACAGGACACCGTCGGCGGTCATGGTGAACCGCCAGCCGGGGGCATGGGTCTTGAGCCGGTGGTGCCGGCGGCACAGGCAGCACAGGTTGGTGCAGTCGGTCGGGCCGCCCTCGCCGTGGGCGTGCACGTGGTCCAGGTCGGTGCGCGCGGCGGGACGCCGGCAACCGGGATGGCGGCACGTGCGATCCCGTGCGTGGGCGAAGCGGCGCTGAGCCGGGGTCGGGGTGTACCGGTCGACCGGCGGCGGCCGGTCGAGCAGCGGGCAGCTGCACTCCCCGCGCGGGTGCTGCGGGCAGCCGCGGCGGACCAGGCCCTGCAGCTCCGGCCGGCTGACCGTGGCCCGCAGTTCACCGGTGACCGGGTCGACCAGCGAGAGGTCCAGGCTGCCACCGGCCGGTGCCTGCAACCCGCCGGGGCACAGCGAGTCCAGCTGCTCGAGCAGGCTCCGCAACTGCTGATGGGTGACCGGCGAACCGTCGACGGAGGCGGCGTCCTCATCGCTCGGCACCCACGCCCGTGGCCGGTCGTCATCCGCGTGCAGGGCAGCGTCGGTCGGGTGGCTGACCACAGCTGGAAGTGGCGCGATGAGCTGCAGGTGCGCGGTCACCGACGGCCAACTCGCGTCCCACGGCCGCAGGATCAAGTCACTCAGCACCAGTGCGCGCAGCTGCCCGACCGACCGCTCGTCACCGTCGCCCTTCGCCATCCGCGCATAGCTGTCCACCGCCTCCCGGCAGGCAGCCGCCACCGGGGTGGGCAGGTCCGCGATCAACTCCGACATCCCGTCCCCCACCGGACGCGTCCGCACATTCGCCGCCCGCTCGGCCTTCTTCCGCCGCCGGTCCGCCGCCGCCGCGTCCAGCGCGATCAACGCCGCCGCCGTCCGCTCCCGCAACCGCACCGGCGTCTCCCCCGCCCGCGCCCACCCCAGTGCCTGCGACTCCACCTCGGCCACCACCACCGGCTCCACCGCACCACCGGCGGCCTGCGACTGACCACCCAGCCCCCGCACGATCGCGTTCGCCCGCGGCTCGTCGACCAGCCCGTCGGCCAGCGCCGCCCAGGTGGCGGGCAGCTCGTGCACCAGCGCCAGCGACCGCTCCACCAACCCCGTCGCCGCCGCCAGCGAGATCCCCCGCAGCAGCGCCAGCTCATCGACCAGGAACTCACCCACCCCCACCGGCACCCGGGCAGGCGACCAGCCCTCCACCCCGTGGCCCGGCTGGTCCTCGACCAGATCGGTCTGAGAAGGCCGGCGGGTAGCCAGTTCCGCCACCAGCACCGCCTCGTACGCGGCCAGCTGCGCACGCACATCGGCGACCGCGCCCATCTCCCGCACCAGCTCCGACTCCGAGCACAACTCCGGCGCGACCATCTCCGACAACCGCGTCCGTCGCCGGGTCACCCCCGGCGGAGGAGGCGGCCAGGCAGCACAAGGCTCGGCACGGTCGACCACCGTGATCCCCACCCCGTAGCCGCTGAACACATCCCGAACCTAGGTCAGGGGTACGACAGTTCCGGGGCGTCGAGAAGCGCGCACGGAGCACCGCTCACCTGCTGCCGAGCCGGGGCAGCGTGACCGGCGTCCAAGGCTCACCGCAGGGGCGCAGCACCTGGAGTCCGGCTCCCCCTGGCCGGGGCAGTACCCGGAGTCGGGAGGTCGCCGTCGGGGCGCAGCACCCCGAGTCCCGCTCCCGCTGACTGGGGCGTGCCCCGAGGCCGGGGCCCGAGGTCACCGCCCGGGCGCAGCGCCCGGAGCGACACCCGGGGCGACCGCCCCCGAGAGCCGCAGCCACACGACGAGACAGTGGGCCGGCCACCCGAGACACTGCGGTGCATGACGTCCGCCCAGGGCCACGAGCCCCCCACGGAGACGACCCACGGGTTCGGTCTGCACCACGTCCAGCTGGCCGTGCCGCCCGGCAGCGAGGGTGACTGCCGGGCCTTCTACGTCGGCGTCCTCGGCCTGAGGGAGGTGGCCAAGCCGCCGGTGCTGGCCACGCGTGGCGGCCTGTGGGTGCGCGCGGACGCCCTCGAGCTGCACCTCGGGGTGGAGGCCGACTTCCGCCCGGCCCGCAAGGCGCACCCCGGCATCCGCGTGCAGGACATCGACGGCCTCGCCGCCCGGCTCACCGCCGCCGGGGTCGCGGTCCGCTGGGACGACGACTTCCCGGGCCACCGCCGGTTCTACGCCGACGACCCGGTGGGCAACCGGCTCGAGTTCCTCCAGCCGGACCCGACCGGCTGACCTACAGCCCGCCGGCCACCCGCAGGACCGCGCCGGTGCAGTAGCTCGCCTCGGGGCCGAGCAGCCAGGCGATCGCCGGGGCGACCTCGTCGGGCTCCCCCGCCCGCCCCATCGGCACGCGCGCGACCACCCGGTCCAGCCGGCCGGCGTCCCCGGCCCCGGCGTGGATGCCGGTGCGCACCAGCCCGGGCGCGACCGCGTTGACCCGCACGCCGTCGTCCGCGAGCTCCTTGGCCAGGCCCATCGTCAGCGCGTCGACGCCGGCCTTCGCGGCGGCGTAGTGCACGTACTCGTGCGGCGAGCCGAGGGTGGCCGCACCCGAGGACACGGTGACGATCGCGCCGCCGGCCCCGCCCCGCCGCCGGGACATCACCTGGGCCGCGCGCCGGGCGCACAGGACGACGCCGAGCAGGTTCACATCGAGCACCTGCCGGATCACCTCGACCGGGGTGTCGGCCAGGTCGCCCAGGTGCGCGGTGAGCCCGGCGTTGGCCACCAGCCCGGTGACCGCGCCCAGCTCGGCGGCCGCGTCGAACAGCGCGTCGACCTCCGCGGGGTCGGCGACGTCGGCCCGGACGGCGACCGCACGCACCCCCAGCGCCTCCGCCGCGGTCACCACCGCCCCGGCCCCGGTGCGGCTGCTGCGGTACCCGACGACGACGTCGTGCCCGAGGCCGGCGAGGTGGACGGCGGTGGCCGCACCGATCCCCTGGCTGCCGCCGGTGACCAGGGTGAGCGGACGCGGAGAGGAGGACACGCCCCGGAGTCTGCCGGGAACGTCGCACCCGCCCGGCAGACTCCGCTGCGTGGACCACCCCTCCGACGCCGTCGTCCGGCGGCTGCACCCCCTGCTGGTCGAGGTGCGCGACGCCCTCGTCCGCGGCCTCGCCGTCAGCCGGGCCATCCACGCCGAGCACGGCTGGCTGCCCTCGGCCGACCGCCACCTGGACCACCAGCTGGTCCGGCGCGAGGCGATGGAGCGGCTGCGCCCCTACGCCGAGCACGCCGACGACCCGTTCGGCACCCAGCTGGAGCTGCTCGAGCCGGGCAACGACAACCTGGGGTTGCCGATGAGCGGGCTCATCCTGCGCACGCCCACCGAGGTGCTGCGGGTCTGGCACTCCGAGGACGGTGAGCTCCCCGCGGCCGACACCCAGGGGCTGCGCGAGTACTACGCCCAGCAGCCCACCGCCCAGCTGCACCTGCAGCTGGCCCTGGACGCCGTCCCCGGCGACCCGGCCCGCCGCGACAACCTCGCCCTGCTGTGGGCCGACTCGCGGCGTCCGGGCCACGAGCCGGAACTGGTGCGCTTCGACCTGGTCCGGCCGCGCGGCCACATCGGCCGCCGGGTCGACGTCGACTGGCACCAGGGCCTGCTCGACCGGCTCGGGCGCAGCGCCGCCTGAGCGCCCGCGCCGGCTCCCCGGACCCCCGGGGAGACGCGCGCGGTGGTGGCCGCCACAATGTCCGGGTGCACAGAGGCAGAAGCGTGGACCCTGGGATCGCTCGTTCGTGGCTGCTCGTCAACGGCGCCCGCACCGAGCTCTTCGACGACGCCCACGCGTCGCGGGCCGATCAGATCGTGCTCGACATCGAGGATGCGGTGGACCCGGCCCGCAAGCCGGGGGCCCGCACCGACGTCGTGGAGTACCTGACGTCGGGCGAGAAGCGCGCGTGGGTGCGGATCAACGACCGGTCGACCGAGTTCTGGTCCGACGACGTCGACGCGCTCAAGGGCCTGCCCGGCCTGGCCGGCGTCATGCTGGCCAAGACCGAGGCCGCCGAGCACGTCACCGAGACCTACGACCGGCTCGGGGGCGTCACCCCGGTGCTCGCCCTGGTCGAGTCGGCGCTGGGCATCGAGGAGGCCGTGCACATCGCCTCGGCCCGCGGCGCCTTCCGGCTGGCCTTCGGCAGCGGTGACTACCGCCGCGACACCGGCACCAGCGCCGACGACCTGGCGATGGCCTACCCCCGCTCCCGCCTGGTCATCGCCAGCCGGGTCGGTGGCCTGCCCGGGCCGATCGACGGGCCCACGGTGGGCACCAGCCACCCGATCCTGCGCGAGCAGTCGGCGCTGACGGTCTCCCTCGGCCTCACCGGCAAGCTCTGCCTGCAGCTGGACCAGCTGCCGGTGATCAACGAGGTCATCAGCCCCGCACCCTCCGACGTCGCCTGGGCCCGCGACTTCCTCGCCGACTTCGACGCCCGCGGCCAGGTCATCCGGGACGGCAGCGACCTGCCCCGGCTCGGCCGCGCCCGCAAGATCGAGAAGCTCGCGACGGCGTTCGACGTCCAGCCCTCGTAACCGGTCCGGCACCGACGGCCCGCTCCCTGCCCGGGGAGCGGGCCGTCGTCGCGTTCAGGGGGCGAGCCGGCCGAGCACGGCGGTGCCGTCGAGGTCGTCGTCGGTGACCACCCGGGCGGCCAGGCCCGCAGCGGCGACCAGGGCCCGGGTCCCGGGCGCCTGCCGCCGGCTGGTCTCGATCAGCAGCGACCCCCCGGGCGCCAGCCAGCGCCGCGCCCCCTCGGCGACCCGGCGGTGGACGTCGAGGCCGTCCGCGCCGCCGTCGAGCGCCACCCGCGCCTCGTGGTCGCGGGCCTCCGGCGGCATCAGCGCGATCGCGCCGGTGGGCACGTAGGGCGCGTTGACCACCAGCACGTCGACCCGGCCGGCCAGCCCGGCCGGCAACGGGGCGAACAGGTCACCCTCGTGCACCGTCCCGCGCCCGGCCAGGTTGCGGCGCGCGCAGCGGACGGCGGCGGGGTCGACGTCCGCGGCGTGCAGCTCGACCCGCCCGAGCGCGGTGGCGACCGCCGCCCCGACCGCGCCGACGCCGCAGCACAGGTCCAGGACGACCGCCCCCGGGCCGCCCAGCTGCACCGCCCAGCGCACCAGCAGCCCGGTGCGGCGGCGCGGCACGAACACCCCGGGCTCGACGGCGAACCGCTGCCCGCAGAACTCCGCCCAGCCGAGCACCTGCTCCAGCGGCTCACCGGCGACCCGGCGCGCGACCAGCCCGTCCAGCACGGCGGCCGTCGGTGCGGCGGCCAGCAGCAGCTCGGCCTCGTCCTCGGCGAACACGCAGCCGGCGGCGCGCAGCCGGGCCACGACGACCGGATCGGGTGGGTTCATCGCCGCTGAGTGTGCCGCCTGGCTGACGGAACGGTTCCGGCCCCCTACAGTGCGGCAACGGCAGCGTAGAGGGGCGGCATGGACCGGCGGACCGACGACTTCACGGCCTTCGTCGCCGACTGCGAGCAGCAGCTGCGCGGCACCGCGCTGCTGCTGACCGGTGACCCGGCCGCGACCGACGACCTGGTGGTGGCCGCGCTGGCCCGCACCCACCGCCGCTGGCGGCGCCTCGCCTCCCCCGCCGATGCCCTGGCCGACACCCGCGCGGCCCTCCTCGCGGCCGCGCTGGGCGGCACCCGGCTGTCGGTGACCGGCGGCTCGATCGGCACCCTGCCCGGCCCGGACGGCGATCCGGCCGGCGACGGGCAGCTCGACCCCGGCGACCGGCGCTGGCTGGACGCGCTGGCCGGCCTCGGCCCGACGGCCCGGGCGGTCGTCGTCCTCCGGCTGGTCGAGGACCTGGACGAGGAGTCGGTGGCGACGCTGCTGGGCCGCTCGCCGCAGGTGGTGGCCGACGCGCTCGCCGCCGCCGTGCAGACGCTGGGCGACCTGCTCGGCAGCGAACCCGGGCCGACGCCGGTGGCACCGGTCGCCGCGTCGCCGGTCAGCACCTGGACGACCGGCGACGGAGCGGCGGTCTTCCGCCGGCCGGGCACCCCCGCACCACCGGCCCGGCCGGCCCCGGTGCCCGCCGCCCCGCCGGCCGTCCCCGCTGCGGTGGCGGACGCCGACGACCCGTGGGCCATCTACCGGCGGCCGACGTGACGAGCCCCGAGGCGCGCGACGTCGCCGCGCGGCTGCAGCAGCTCGCGGCCCGGGTGCCGCCCGGGGCGGTCGAGGGGGCAGCGGACCCGGCCGGGCGCGCCGTCGCGCTGAACCACTCCCGCCGGCAGCGCGCGGCCCGCTGGGTCGGCGCCGCCGTGGCCGTCGTCGTGCTGGGCACCGCGACCACCCTCACCCGGCCGGACGTGGCGCCGGTCGCGCAGTCCGCTCCGGCGACCACCCGGGCGGCCACCCCGTCCGCCACCCGGCCGGCCGCCCCGTCCACCACCCGCCCGCCCGCCCCGCCCCCGGAGGTCTACGAGCAGCCGCCGCGCGGGTCGCTGGCCGACGACCCGGGGTTCCTGGCCGGGGTCGCGGCGCTGCCCTGGTCACCGGCGATGGACCCCACGACCGGCAGCTCCGCGGAGATCGAGCCGGACACCCGCCGGGTGCTGTACGCCGCCGACGTCCCCGGCGGGCACCGGTGGGCCGTGGTCATGGCGCGGTCGCGCCAGTCGTGGGCGGTGAACTGGTTCGCCGGGCCGGGCGGCGCCGACCCGGCGAGCCTGACCGAGGCCTCGTACCCCACCGTCTGGTCACCGACGCAGCCGTTGGCGCTGATGGACGTCTCCGCGGCCACCGCCCCGATCGTGGTGCTCGGCGACCCCGGCGCCACCTACGAGTACTCCCCCAGCCTCGACCGCACGCCCGACGGCAGCCTCGTCCGCGACTTCCAGCCGCTGCCGGTGGTCGACGGCGTGCCGCTGGGTGCCGTGCCCACACCGGTCGTCTGGAACGCCGGCGAGCTCCGCCCGTCAGCGGGCGCCAGCTACTCCCCGGTCTGGGACGTCCGCTACACGGGAGCCGCACCGTGGGACAGCTGGTACGCACCCGTCGGCGGTCCGCCGGACCTGGCGGTGCTGGCGCCCTGCCTGACCGCACTCGGCTACACGGTGGACGTCGGCCCGGGCGAGGGCGAGTACAGCTACGGCGATCCGGCCTCGTTCGACCGCAGCAGCGCCGAGCAGGCGGTCCGGGAGAAGGCGACCGCCGACTGCCACAACGCGTCCAGCGGTGGCTGACCGGGCGTGCCCGGGCGAGGGTCCGGATGACCGCCGTCGAGCAGCACCTGCGGCACCGGGTCGCCCGGCACGCACCCGGAAGGCGGGCCTCGCGGTACGACGTCCCCACCCGGGCTCGCCGGCCGGGGACGCGGCGTCCGTGGCCGACGGGCAGGTCCTGGACCGGGCCACCCGCCGAAGGCCGCGCTCGGAATGCTGTCGCCGCCGGGTGCTGACCGCCGGGCTCACGGCTGCCGGTACACCGCGTCCGGGACGTCGGTGACGAACATGTGCCCCGGCGCGTGGGTGATCGCGAACGGCGGCCGGGAGGCCATCAGCGCCGCCTGCGGCGTGACCCCGCACGCCCAGAAGACCGGGACGTCGCCGTCGGCGAGCTCCACCGGATCGCCGAAGTCCGGCCGGGCCAGGTCGGCGATGCCCAGCCCCGCCGGCGCACCGACGTGCACCGGCGCACCGTGCACCTGCGGCATCCGGCCGGTCACCTGCACCGCCGTGGCCACCAGGTGCCCGGGCACCGGGCGCATCGAGACCACCAGCGGACCCGACAGCCGCCCGGCGGGCCGGCACTCCCGGTCGGTGCGGTACATCGACACGTTGCAGCCCTGCTCGATGTTGCGCACCGGCACCCCGGCGTCCAGCAGCGCGGTCTCGAAGCTGAAGCTGCAGCCGATGAGGAAGGCGACCAGGTCCGGGCCCCACAGGTCGGTGACGTCGGTCGGTTCGTCGGCCAGCTCGCCGTCCCGCCAGACCCGGTAGCGCGGCAGGTCGGTGCGCAGGTCGGCGTCCGGGGCCAGGGCCGTGCGGGAGGACCCGGCGTCGGTCACGTCCAGCAGCGGCACCGGCTGCGGGTTGCGCTGGCCGAACAGCAGCATGTCGTACGCCCACTCGCGTGGGAGGACGACGAGGTTGGCCTGCGTGCACCCGGGCGCCCAGCCCGAGGAGGGCACGGACAGCCCGGCGCGGAAGTGCGCGCGGGCGGCGGCGGGGTCGGTCGCGGGGAGCGGGACGGTCATGGCTGCCTCCGGTGGGCGTCGCGGTGGACGGTGCGCAGCTGGGCCTCGGAGTCGTGCAGGTAGGCGTCCAGCTCCTCGGCCGCCCGCCCGGTCTCCCCGGCGGCCAGCAGGTCCAGCAGGGCCCGGTTGCGGCTGACGTAGGGCTCGTGCAGCGGCCGGGGGTCGGCCACGGTGTGGAACAGCAGCCGCAGCTCGGCGAACAGCCGCGTCGCCGTCTCGTCCAGCCGGCGGCTGCGGCCCAGGGCGACCAGCGCCAGGTGGAAGCGCATGTTCGCCGTCCCGACGGCCGGCCAGTCACCGCGCCGGGCGGCGTCCTCGGCAGCGGCGACGGCGTCGTGCAGCGGCCGCAGCCGCACGGCGTCGGTGCCCTCGAGGCGCCGGACGACGTCGCACTCGATGGCCCGGCGGGCCCGGTACAGGTCGACCAGGTCGTCCTCGTCGAGCTCGGGGACGAAGACGCCGCGGTGCAGCCGGTGCACCAGCAGGCCCTCGTGGGTGAGCAGCCGGAACGCCTCGCGCAGCGTGTTGCGGGAGACGTGCAGCACCTCGACCAGCTGCTCCTCGCTCAGCCGGGTGCCCGGCGGCAGGTCGCCCTCGATCACCCGGGCGCGCAGCAGCTCGGCGACCCGCTCGGCGGTGCTGGAGCGGTCGAAGCTGCGCACCTCGTGCGCGACGGTGCGCAGCCAGCCCTGGTCCCGGGCATCGGTCATGCGGCCATCCTGCCGGGTCGGCGTGTGTCGTCGCAGTTAATTGTCCACCCGGCCCCTTGTCGGATTGTTCAACAACTCCCTAGGTTCACCCGGCAAGGGGCCGACGCCCCGCCGGGGCGCAGCGTGGGCGGCCCCGACCGATCCCACCGGGAGCAGCACATGGCACACGAGTCGCACGGCACCGAGCCGACCAGCGCACCAGCTCCTGGCGGGCGGCTGGCCACCAGCACCCGCTCGACCCTGCTGGGCGCGATGTTCCTGATGGCCACCTCGGCGATCGGGCCCGGCTTCATCACCCAGACGACCACCTTCACCGTCCAGCTCGGTGCCGCGTTCGCCTTCGCGATCGTCATCTCGATCCTGATCGACATCGCGCTGCAGCTGAACGTCTGGCGGGTCATCGGCATCAGCGGCCGGCGCGCCCAGGAGCTGGGCAACCTGGTGTTCCCCGGGCTGGGCTGGGTGATGGCCGGCTTCCTGCTCATCGGCGGGCTGGTGTTCAACATCGGCAACGTCGCCGGCTCCGGGCTGGGCCTGGACGCGATGCTCGGGCTGGACCCGAAGCTCGGCGGCGCGCTGTCGGCGCTGATCGCGATCGGCATCTTCCTGAGCAAGAAGGCCGGGGTCGCGGTCGACCGGATCGTCGTCGTCCTCGGGCTGGTGATGATCGCGCTGACCACCTACGTGGCGATCACCTCCGGCCCGCCCGTCGGCCGGGCGCTGCAGAACGTCGTCCTGCCCGAGCAGGTCGACGTCCTGGCCATCACCACGCTGGTCGGCGGCACCATCGGCGGCTACATCGTCTACGCCGGTGCACACCGGCTGCTCGACTCCGGCGTCAGCGGGACGGCGAACGTCCGCAGCATCACCCGCGGCTCGGTCACCGGCATCCTGATCACCGCCGTGATGCGGGTCGTCCTCTTCCTGGCCATCCTCGGCGTCGTCTCCACCGGGGCGGAGCTGGACCCGGCCCGCCAGGCCGCCTCCGCCTTCGAGGCGGCCGCCGGCCAGGTCGGCCTGCGGGTGTTCGGCGTCGTGCTGTGGGCCGCGGCCATCACCAGCATCATCGGCGCCAGCTATACCTCGGTGTCGTTCGTGACCTCCCGGACGCAGACCTCCGACCGCACCCGCACGCTGCTGGTCGTCGGGTTCATCGCGTTCACCTCGCTGGTCTACGTGCTGATCGGTACCGCACCGACCACCCTGCTGGTCTTCGCCGGGGCGTTCAACGGGCTGCTGCTGCCGATCGGCATCGCCGTCCTGCTCTGGGTCGCCACCCGCCGGGCCGACCTGCTCGACGGCTACCGCTACCCGCGCTGGCTGCTGGTCATCGGCTGGGTGGCCTGGCTGCTGACGCTGTACCTGGCGGTGCGGTCGATCCAGCCGGTCATCGACCTGTTCTCCTGAGCGGCGAACCGGGCAAGGAGCGGGACATGGACCTCAACAGCGACCTCGGCGAGGGCTTCGGCCAGTGGACCCTCGGCGACGACGACGCCCTGCTCGGCGTGGTCACCAGCGCCAACGTCGCCTGCGGCTTCCACGCCGGCGACGCGGCGATCATGGCGCGGGTGTGCGACCGGGCGGTGGAGTCCGGCGTCGCGATCGGCGCGCAGGTGGGCTACCGCGACCTGCCCGGCTTCGGCCGGCGGTTCATCGACGTGGAGCCCGAGGCGCTCACCGCCGACGTGGTCTACCAGGTGGGCGCGCTGCAGGCCTTCGCCCGGATCGCCGGCGACCGGGTGCGCTACGTGAAGCCGCACGGCGCGCTCTACAACGCGATCGTGCACCACGAGGAGCAGGCCGCCGCCGTGGTGGCCGCGGTCGTCGCGCTCGACCCGACGCTGCCGGTGCTGGGGCTGCCCGGCTCGGCCTGGCTGCGGCTGGCGGCCGAGGCCGGGCTGACCGTGGTGCACGAGGCCTTCGCCGACCGCGCCTACACGCCTGAGGGCACGCTGGTCTCCCGCCGGCTGCCCGGCGCGGTGCTGCACGACCCGGCCGAGATCGCCGCGCGGTGCGTCGCGATGGCCGCCGGCGAACCGGTGCGGGACGTCGAGGGCGGCGAGCTGACCCTCGCGCCGGGGTCGATCTGCGTGCACGGCGACACCCCGGGCGCGGTCGGGATCGCCCGGCAGGTGCGGGCGGCGCTGACCGCGGCCGGGGTCGCCCTGACCCCGTTCGCCGCCGCCTGATGCGGCTGCTGCCCAGCGGCAGCGCCGCCCTGCTGGTCGAGGTCGACGGGCTGGACGACGTCCTGGCGCTATACGCGGCGCTGGCCGGCGCCCCGCCCGAGGGCGTCGTCGACGTCGTGCCGGCCGCCCGCACGGTGCTGCTGGTGACCGACCCGGCGCGCACCACCCTCGATGCGGTGGCCGCGGCGGTCCGCCGGACCACCCCGGTGGCCGGTGCCGAGCGGTCCGGCGACGCCGTCGAGCTGCCGGTGCACTACGACGGCGCCGACCTCGCCGACGCCGCCGAGCTGCTGGGGCTGACCCCCGGCCAGCTGGTCGAGCGGCACACCAGCGCGGCGTGGACCGTCGCCTTCTGCGGGTTCGCGCCCGGCTTCGGCTACCTCGTCCAGCCCGGGGGTGGGTGGGACGTGCCGCGCCGGGCGACCCCGCGCACCAAGGTGCCGCCGGGCTCGGTCGCGCTGGCCGGGGAGTTCAGCGGCGTCTACCCGCGGGAGTCCCCCGGCGGCTGGCAGCTCATCGGCCGCACCGACGTCGCCGTCTTCGACCTGGCCCGCGACCCCGCCGCGCTGCTCCGGCCGGGCACCCGGGTGCGCTTCGTGGCGGCGTCATGAGCCTGACCGTGCTCGCCCCCGGACCGCTGACCACCGTGCAGGACGAGGGGCGCCCCGGCCAGGCCGCGCTGGGCATCGGCCGCTCCGGTGCCGCCGACCGCGCCTCCGCCCGGCTGGCCAACCGGCTGGTGGGCAACCCGCTCGACGCCGCGGTGCTGGAGGTGACCCTCGGTGGACTGGCCGTGCGCGCGGAGGCCGACCTGCTCGTGGTCACCACCGGCGCCCGCTGCCCCGGCTCCCCGCACGACGCCCCGACCCTGCTGCGCGCCGGGGCCGAGCTGCGGCTGGGCGCCCCGGCCGCCGGGTTGCGCACCTACCTGGCGGTGCGCGGCGGGATCGCCGTGCCGCCGGTGCTGGGCTCGCGCGCCACCGACGTCCTGGCCGGGCTGGGGCCGGCCGTCGTCGCCGCCGGGGACGTGCTGCCGGTCGGCGCGCCGGCCGCGCCGCTGCCCGGGGTCGACCTCGCCGCGGTGCCCGACCCGGCCGTCGGCGACCTGACCGCCGCGGTGCTGCCCGGCCCGCGCGCGGACTGGTTCGGGCCGGCCGGCTGGAGCGCGCTGACCGGGCAGCGCTGGACGGTGACCAGCGAGAGCAACCGGGTCGGGCTGCGCCTGGACGGCGTCCCGCTGGAGCGGCTGCGGGCCGGCGAGCTGCCCAGCGAGGGCATGGTGCGCGGTGCACTGCAGGTGCCGCCGTCGGGCACGCCGGTGCTCTTCCTCGCCGACCACCCGGTCACCGGCGGCTACCCGGTGATCGGCTACGTCACCGACGCCGACGTCGACCGCTGCGCCCAGCTGCGCCCAGGCCAGGGCCTGCGGCTGCGCGCCGGCTGACGAGCGGCCGGGATCGTCCGGTGAACGACGACGAGGTCCAGGAGCCCGGCCGGGCGTCCGGCGCGTCGCGGCCTACGCCGACCGGGCCGGGGAGACCCGCTCGATCTGAGCGGTCAGTCCCCGCGCGGGGGCAGGTAGGCCGAGCCGCCGCGGAACCGGGCGCGGGCGGCGGTCACCAGCGGGGCGAGGACGACGCCGTCGCGGGCGAGCCGGGCGCGCAGCTGGCGGCGGTGGGTGAGCACGCCGACCAGCCCGATCGTCCAGAAGACGTACTGCACCGCGAAGGCGGCCCGGAAGGCGTCCAGCGAGTAGTCGGTCGAGCTGCCCGGGGTCATCGCGTCCAGCACGGAGCCGATCGCCAGCACCGTCAGCAGCGAGGCCACGAACCCGCCGACGTTGACCACGCCGCTGGCGCTCCCGGAGCGCTCGACCGGGTTCTCGGTGCGGGCGAAGTCGAAGCCGATCATCGACCCCGGCCCGTTGGTGCCCAGCACGAGCACCAGGACGACGAGCAGCCACAGCGGAGCCCGGCCCGGCCACAGCAGGACGACGGTCCAGGTCGCCGCGGTGGCGCCGAGGATGCCGAACACCAGGTTGGACCGGCGCAGCGGCCACCGGGCGACCAGCTGACCCAGCAGCGGGCCGAAGGCCATGCCCACGACGACCAGCAGGCTGAGCAGCGTCGCGGCCGCGCCGGCGGACAGCCCCTGGCCGGTGGTGAGGAACGGGTAGCCCCACAGCAGGGCGAAGACGGTGCCGGAGAACTGGGTGACCAGGTGGGTGAACAGGCCGATCCGGGTGCCCGGCTCCCGCCAGGTGTCGACCAGGTTGCGGCGCACCTGCGCCAGGCCGGCCGGCGGGGCCAGCACCGTGCCGGGCGGGGCGTCGCGCAGCGCGACGAGCACCAGCACCGCAGCCAGCACGCCCATGGCCGCGGCACCCAGGAAGGTGGGCTCCCAGCCGAGGGAGTGCAGCAGCCGCACCAGCGGGTAGGCCGCGGCGATCTGCCCGACCTGGCCGAGGATGCCGGTCAGCTGGGTGAGCACCGGGACGAGGCGGCCGGGGAACCACAGCGGCACCAGCCGCAGGACGCTGATGAACGTCATCGCGTCGCCGGCGCCGACCAGCACCCGGGCCACCACCGCGGTGGGGACGTCGTCGGCCAGCGCCAGCACGAGCTGGCCCACGGACATGGTCAGCGCCCCGGACAGGATCATCCGGCGGGAGCCGAACCGGTCCAGCGCGACCCCGACCGGCACCTGGAGCCCGGCGTAAACCGCCAGCTGCAGCACCAGGAACAGCGAGATCGCCGACGCCCCGGCGGAGAACCGCTCCTGGGCCTCCACCCCGGCCACCCCGAGCGAGGCGCGGTGGAAGATCGCGACCGCGTAGGCGACCAGACCGACCGCCCAGATCGCGTAGGCGCGCCGTGCGGTGCTGGCGGACGTCGCGCTGGGAGTGGACACGTGCACAGATGACACCACGACCCCGCCGCTGCTTCCACCCCGGCCGGTGAGTTCGCTCACCGGCCGGGCCGGCGCCGCTCACTCGAAGACGACGGTCCGGCTCCCGTGGACGACGATCCGGTTCTCGGTGTGCCAGCGGACGGCGTGGGCCAGAGCCCGGGTCTCGGCCTCCCGGCCGCGGGCGGCGAGCTGCTCGGGGCCGAGCGCGTGGTCGACCCGGAGCATCTCCTGCTCGATGATCGGGCCCTCGTCGAGGTCGGCGGTGACGTAGTGCGCGGTCGCGCCGATGAACTTGACCCCGCGGGCGTGGGCCTGGTGGTACGGCCGCGCGCCCTTGAAGCTGGGCAGCATCGAGTGGTGGATGTTGATCGCCCGCCCTTCGAGCTGGCGGCACAGGTCGGAGGAGAGGATCTGCATGTAGCGGGCCAGCACCACCAGCTCGACCCGCTCGGCGCGCACGATCTCCAGCAGCGCCGCCTCGGCCTCGGGCTTGGTCTCGCGGGTGACCGGGACGTGGTGGAAGGGGACGTTGTAGAACTCCGCGGTGCTCGCCAGGGTGGCGTGGTTGGACACGACCGCGACCACGTCGAGGGCGAGCTCGCCGATGGAGTTGCGGAAGAGCAGGTCGTTGAGGCAGTGCGCGTACTGGCTCACCATGATCAGCACGCGCTGCCGGGCCGCGCCGTCGGTCATCCGCCAGCTCATCCCGAAGGCGCCGGCGATCCCGGTGAAGGCCCGCCGCAGGCCGTCGAGGTCCAACGGCGCACCGTCGGCGTGCGCGAACTCGACGCGCATGAAGAACATGCCGCTGACCGGGCTGTCGAACTGGTGGCTCTCCACGATGGTGCAGCGCTCGGCCACGAGCAGCCCGGAGACCGCGTGGACGATGCCGGGGGCGTCCTGGCAGTTCAGGACCAGCACCCCGTGCTGCGCGTCGGCGGGCCGGGTCATCGCGTCTCCTCCGGTTCGGTGCCGGGGCCCGGTCGACCGGCCCCGGCTGGGTGGTCCCGCCGCCACCGTGGTCGGCGACCCGACCACGGTGCGGACGACGGTGCCGTGAACCTACGCAGCCCGGCGACGGGCCGAACACGGCAGATGACGACTCCGCGGCGGCGGGGAGTGCGAGCGCGGCCGCGACAATCGACGTAGCCGGGCCGGAGCCGGGCCGGAGCCGCCCGGTGCCCGTACCGGTGCGCCCGGGCCGACGGGCGCATCGCGGTCGGGGGGACGCCGCCGGACCCGCGCACCGTGCGCCGACCGGCGTCGGCGACCTGTTGCCCCCGGCCCGGGAGAGCGGGCAGGCTGTGACCGGCGCCACGATCACTGGAGACCGTGCCGGCCGCACGCACCAGGAGGACCGATGACCCGGATGTACGCCCGGTCGACCACGATCCACGGCGACCGGCGGTCGGTGGCCGCAGCGACCGCCTTCATCCGCGACGAGGTCGTGCCCGAGGTCGCCGCGATGGCGGGGTGCACAGGACTGTCCCTGCTGGCCGGCAGCGGCTCGGGTACCTGCATCGTGACGACGTCCTGGCTCGACGAGGGCGCGATGCACGCGAGCCGGGAGGGCGTCGCCGCCCCGGCTGCACGCACCGCCGAGATCCTCGGTGGCCGGCCGGAGCTGCAGGAGTGGGAGATCGCCGCGATGCACCGGGTCCCGGAGAGCCGGCACGGGGCCCGGTCGCGCGTCACCTGGCTGCGGACCGGACCCGACGCCGTCGACCGGGCCGTCGACGCCGTCCGCCTGTCGCTGATGCCCAAGCTCGACGACCTGCCCGGGTTCTGCAGCGTGAGCGTCGTGGTGCGGCGGTCGGAGGGGCTCACGGTCGCGACGGTCTCCTACGACAGCCAGGCGAACCTCGAACGGGCGCGGGAGGGCGCCCGGGAGTTCCAGGAGGCCGTCGCCCCCGCCCTGGGCATCGAGGTCCTCGACTCCGCCGAGTTCGACGTCCCGATCGCGCACCTCCGGGTCCCGGAGACGACCTGAGCGCTCCCGCAGAGGCGTCCCCCGACCGCCGGGCACCTCCCGGCCCGCTCGTCCGACCACCGCCACCGCCACCGGCACAGGAGCGCCCATGATCCCGACCGACCTGCGCGGCGAGGTCGCGCCCGGCACCGTCGTGCTGGTCACCGGGGGCGCGCGGGGCATCGGCGCGGAACTGAGCCGGCACCTGGCTGCCCAGGGAGCGGCCGTGGTGACGGCCGACGTCGTCGAGCCGACCGCGGAGACCGGGGGTCTGGACATCACGCACGTGCGGGCGGACGTGAGCGACGAGGCGTCCTGGCGGGAGCTCGTGACGGCGACCCTCGACCGGCACGGCCGCATCGACGCACTCGTCAACAACGCCGCGGTCTACCAGGGGCTGGGGGCCAAGCGACCGTTCACCGACATCCCGGTCGACGAGTGGGACCGGGTCATGGCGGTCAACACCCGCGGGGTGTGGCTGGGGATGCGGGCCGTCCACCCGGTCATGAAGGCCCAGGGGCGGGGTCGGGTGGTGAACATCGCCTCGTCCACGGTCCACCTGGGAGTGCCGTACTTCGCCCACTACACGGCGTCCAAGGGCGCGGTGATCGCGCTGACCCGCAGCGTGGCCCGGGAGGTCGGCTCGGACGGCATCACGGTGAACGCCGTCGCTCCCGGGCTGGTCGAGACCGAGGCCACCCGGTCCCTCAACGACGCCGACTACCTGGCTGCCTCGGCCGGCCGCCGGGCCGTCCCGCGCAGGATGGAGCCCGGGGACCTGGCACCGGTGGTGTCCTTCCTGTGCTCGGAGGGCAGCGGCTTCCTCACCGGGCAGACGCTGGTCGTGGACGGCGGGGTCGCCTTCAGCTGACGCCCGCGCCCCGCACCTGTCTGCGCTGACCTAGCCGGCCCCTCCCGGCACGAGGGCACTGCGCAGGAAGGCCGCGACCGCCGCCAGGCTCGCGGGGGTCTCGAACGCCGGGTCCTCGTGGTTCGCCCCGGCCAGCAGCCACAGCGACGAGTCCACGCCCGCCGCCCGCAACGCCCGGTGCAGGGCGCGGCTGTGCTCGGCGGGGACCATGCCGTCCCGGTCCCCGTGCACGAGGAGGAAGGGCGGGGCGCCCCGGTGCACGTGCGTGACCGGGCTGGCCGCCCGCGCCGCGGCCACCACGTGCTGGAGGGACTCCGCGCCCAGCAGGAGCGCCTCCGGCGACGGGTCGGCCCGCGGCCCGGTCATGAACGGTGGCGGCGGCCCCGCCGGCACGTCGGTGTCCCGCACCGTGAGGTCGGTGACGGGGAACCAGCACACGGCGGCCTGCACCGAGCTGTCCCCGAGGTCGGGATCGCGGTCGTCGGGGCACAGCGCCAGCAGGGCCGCCAGGTGCCCGCCCGCCGAGGCCCCCCAGACGCCGACCCGCTCGGCGTCCAGGTCCAGGTCCGCGGCGTTGCGGCGCAGCCACCGGACCGCCGCCCGCACGTCGTCCAGCGGTGCCGGGAACGTCGCCGCACCGCTGAGCCGGTACTGCACGGCGGCGACCGCCACCCCGCTCGCGGCCACGGGCAGCAGCCGTTCCGCGGCCCGGGCCGTGCGCGACCCGCGCGCCCAGCCACCTCCGTGCAGCCACAGGCACAGCGGCGCCGACGAGGTCGCCGGGAGGTACAGGTCCAGCTGCAGCTCCACACCCTGCGGAGAGCTGTAGACCAGGTCCGAGCGCACCGTCACGCCCGCGGCACCGCCCCGTGCCGCCTGGACCGGTGGACCCCCGGTCACCTCAGCGCCCGGCCACGAGCCCCGTGGACCGCCGGGACCACCTCGTCGCGGAACAGCTGCACCGAGCGCAGCGACGTCTCCAGGTCCAACGACCCCCAGGCGAAGGAGCCCGCCACGTAGTTCACCTCGCCCACGGCCACGGCCTCGGCCACCTGCCGGGCGACCGTCTCCGGCGAACCGACGTAGAGCTTGCCCTCGGCGAGGAGCTGGTCGACGTCGAGCGGTCGGGTGTGCCGCTCGTCGCCGTGCAGCCGCCAGAGGTGCGTGAAGCTGCTGTGGTGGTCGGCGAAGGCCGGCCGCAGCAGTGCCATCGCCTCCTCGTCGGTCGGCGCGACGAGGACGTGCCTCATCAGCCCGAACCGCGGGGTCACCCCCGGGAGGCCGTACCGGACCTCGCCTCGCCCGCTCGCCTCCCGGAAGCGGTCGAAGAAGATCCTGCTCTGCTCCCGGACGACCTCCAGCGGCGGGGAGAAGGAGCCGAAGCCGAAGATGACGTTGTAGCCCTCCTCCCCCAGCCGCGGGATCGAGGCGGCGTTGGACGTCGGATACCACAGCGGCGGGTGCGGCCGCTGGCGCACCGGCACGTGCAGCTCGACGGCCCGACCCTCCCCACCCGGGCGCTGGAACACCCCGGTCTCCAGCGCGGCCAGGACCGCCGGCACCAGCTCCTCGAACCGGGCGGCGGCCTGCGGCGGCGTCAACCCGTACATCGCGGCCTCGTGCGGGGAGGACCCCTTGCCGACCCCGATCTCCAGCCGCCCGCCGCTGAGCTGGTCGAGCATCCCGATCTCCTGCACGAGCCGCAGCGGGTCGTACAGCGGCACGATGAACGTCGTCGGCGCGAGCCGGATCCGCTCGGTGGCCTGGGCGGCGGCAGCCATGAACAGCGCCGGGGAGGGCGCCAGTCCCAGCGGGGTGCCGTGGTGCTCCGCGAGGTGGTAGACGTCGAAACCGCCACGGTCGGCCTCGGCCAGCAGCCGCAGCCGGTCCTCGTAGACGGCGCCCGGCGTCCTCCCCGGCATCGCGTCGATCCAGTCGAAGACGCCGAAGGTGACGTCCTGCTCGGCGTCCGGTGCGGCTGGGTCGAGCGGCATGGTGTGCGTCCTCCGTCGTCGAGGGGTTGCGAACGAGTGTCTCAGGTCACGTCGAGTTCGGTCCGGCTACGGTTCCGGCGTCCCTGCTCCCCCGCGCCCCCCACCCCGGCCGCCGGGGTCGCACCCGCGCACGTCGGCTCCCGCGGCGACCAGGTCCCGGGCGGCCTCCGACCCGGCCGCCCCCAGCCCCAGCACCGCGCCCCGGGTGCTCATGCCGGCTCCTGCGGCACCGGTGGCGTGCCGTGGGTGTGGAAGGTGGAGATGGTCTGCAGACCCCAGGCCTGGCCCCTGGCGCGCTCGGCCGCCGACCAGTCGATCGGCTGCCAGTCCGGGGCCAGCACCAGCCGGGCGCCGGGGTTGTCCAGCTCGATCCGGTTGCCCGCCGGGTCCCAGACGTAGAGGAAGAAGCTCTGCTGGATGGTGTGCTTGTGCGGCCCGGTCTCGATGTGGATGCCGTGCTCGAGCGCCAGGTCCGCGGCCCGCAGGACATCGTCCCGGCTGTCGACGGCGAAGGACAGGTGGTGCAGCCGGCCGGCGGTGCCGGTGTTGTCCCGGGTCCAGACCGCGTCGTAGCCCTTGTTGGTGAACGTCGTCCAGCTGCCGGCGACGCCGTCGTCGAGCACGATCTGCTCGGTGACCATCCCGCCGAGCACGTCGACGGCGAAGTCGCGGTTGGCGACCGGGTCCACCCCGAGGTAGTTGATGTGGTCGATCCGCCGCACGCTGACGCCGCGTCCGGGGTAGGCCTGCGCCTGGTTCTTCAGCGCCGGCACCAGGTCGCCCTCGGGCCGGTACCACTCGGTCTCGAAGTAGACGCCCATCTCGTGGCCGTCGGGGTCGGTGAAGACGTAGACCGGGCCGTAGCCGGGGTCGCCGTCCTCCCACCCCCGGCCCAGCCCGGTCGCCTCGATGGCGGCGACCCGGCGCTGCAGCGCCGCGGGGCTGCTCGCCCGGAAGTTGGTCCGCCCGACCCCGGGCCGCGGGGCGGCGGTGAGCTTGATGGTGGTGTTCTCGTAGTCGTCCCAGGCGCGCAGGAAGACCGAGTCCCCCGACGACCCGTGCTCGGTCATCCCGAGGTAGCGCACGTAGAAGTCCAGGCACTCCTCCGGCCGGTCGGTCAGCAGCTCGACGTGGGCGAGATGGGCGATGTCGTGCAGCGGGGGCACAGCACTCTCCTCTGGGTCGTGTTCGTGGACGGGGTCCTTCTCCGGCGCGGGGAGTCCGTGCCGTCGAGCAGCGGGCGGGCGGTGCGCAGGACGCCGCAGCCGGCCACCTGCGGCGGCGCGACCACGGCGTCGACGAGCGGGTGCCCGGCCGGGTGCCCGACGTCGGCCTGCGACGTGCCCGCCGGCCGGTCCGCGGTGAGCTCGGGCGCACCGCGCCGGGCAGCAGCATCCCGGGGACGACGCTCACCGCGGCACCCGCACCGAGCGATCGGTGCGGGTGCACCGGGACGGTCGACCGGGCACACACCGGCCTGCCGTCGCGGGAAGCGGCGAGCAGCGCAGGTCGCCGGCTCCGGGGAACAGGGCGCGCGAGGTGCCGGCGCGCAGCGTCGTGCAGCGGACGCCGGTGCCGTCGCAGCTCATCGCTGGTCCACCCGCTCCGGGTGGCGCCCCGCCAGGTCGGCCGGGACGTCGCGCCCGGGTGGCCCGCCCCGGTGCCTCGTGCGCGGTGACGACGCCGGCCGCCCAGGCTCTCGGCGTCCGCCGGGTCGGCACGGGGTGGATCGGCACGGGGTGGATCGGCACGGGGTGGATCGGCACGGGGTGGATCGGCGCCGGCGACGTCCCTCATGCCGGCCCTCCGGGGTCCGTGGGCGGCTGGGACAGCGCGGCGATGACACTGCGGAAGTGGGCGACCGCCGCGGCGTCGGCCCGGTCGGGGTCGCGGTCGGCGATCGCGGCCACCAGCTCGGCCAGCTCGGCCAGGCTGACCCGGGGGCGCCCGGGCCGGACCGAGAGCCGGAACTGGTGGCGGACCAGCTGCGCCTGCAGCTTTCCGACCAGGTCCGCGGCCACCGCGTGCCGGGCGGCGCCGGCGACCAGGCCGTGCAGCTGCTGGATGAGCTCGCCGTACGTGATCAGGTCACCGGAGTCGACGGCGGCGGTCATCGTGCCCAGGTGCGCGCGCAGCCGGCCGGCCTCGGCGTCGGTGACCCGCTCGGCGGCCTTGCGGGCGAGCAGCGCCTCCAGCGGCAACCGGCACTCGGTGATCTCGACGGCCTCGGCCGCGGAGACCACCCGGACCCGCGCGCCACGGTTGGGCACCCGCTCGACCAGCCGCTCGGCGACCAGCGCGTCGAGGGCCAGCCGGACGCTGCCGCGGCTGACCCCGAGCACCTCGACCAGGTCGGCCTCGACCAGGCGGAACCCGGGCAGCAGGTCACCCCGCGAGATCTCCGCCCGCAGGCTCTGGACCGCGTGCTCGTGCGCTGCGCTCACTGTCACCTCCTCGTGTCGGTGGCCCGACGCCGGTGCGCGGTCCGGCAGATCGCGGACGTCCCCTGTCGACGATCCGCGCGTCGGCCCGCGCGCTCTCCTCCGTCCCCGAGCGGACGCCTGCCCCGCCGACGCGGCCGCCCGGTCGACGGTCGGCCGGACGGGCAGCCCGTCCCGCACACCGGCGGGCGGCCCGCCCGGGGACGGACCGCCCTCCGCGTCACACCGGGGTCACTCGAAGGCCTCGACCGTGTCGTAGCCCGTGCCGTTGTACTTCTGCACGACGACCGTCGACACCGCGGGCTGCCCGGCCTGGGTGGTGTCCACGGACGTGCCCGGCAGCATGAGCGGCGCCTCGAAGCCGGAGATCCCGCGCAGCGCCGTCATGAAGGCCTCCCGGGTCGGCTCGGTCATCGCCGTGAACGCCTGCTCCAGGGTCGCGCCGACCATCCAGCTCCACTGGCAGTGCGGGAACGCCGGCGAGTCCGGGTAGTCCCCGTACTCCTTCAGGGCCTGCAGGTAGGTCTGCACGTCCTCGTCCGAGGCGGACGCCGGGCTCGCCGGTGCCTTGGCGAAGGACACCGAGTAGATGCCGGGGAACGCGGCCCCGCCACCGGGCTCGAGGACGCCCGCCGGGCTGGAGGTGTTCGAGGGCAGGAACCAGCTCGGCTTCCAGTTCAGCTGCTGCGCCTTCTGCAGCGACGAGACCACGAGCGGGACGACGGACATCGCGTTGAAGAGGACATCGGCGCCGCTGGCGGAGAGCTCGGTGATCTGCGCGTCGACGGAGGTGTCGGTCGCCTCGTAGGTGAGCTCGTCGACGATCTCGATGTTGGCCGCGCCCTCGACCGCGGACTTGAAGCCCTCGACGTAGCCCTCGCCGTAGTCGTCGTTCTGCGACAGGATCGCGACCTTGTGGGCCTCGCCCGAGGAGGCGAGCAGCTCGCCGAAGGCCTGCCCCTCGTTCTGGTACTTCGGGACGAAGCCGAGCTGCCAGGGGCTCTGGTCGGTGTCGCTGAACAGCGGGTCCCCGGTCATGATCAGCACCTGCGGCACCTCGTCGGCGATCGCTGCGTCCCGCCAGGCACGGTTCGTCGGCGTGCCCAGCCCCGCCGTCATGGCGAAGACCTCGTTCTTGAGCTGGTCGTAGTTCGCCTTGGCCTTCTGCGGGTCGTAGGCGTCGTCCAGCGCGTCGATCTCGACGGTGCGGGTCTTCCCGTCGCCGAACTGGATGCCGCCCTCGGCGTTCTTCATCCCGAAGTAGGCGGTGACGCCGGCGACCGTGCAGGTGCCCGGTCCGGCCGTCGAACCGCTGAGCGGGGTGGTCATGCCGAGCGTCAGCGTCGTGTCGGTGATGCCGGGGCTGGCCGCGCCGGCAGCGGCGTCCCCGCCGGCGTCCCCACGGCCGCAGCCCGTGAGCGCCAGCGCGAGCGCCGACACGACGGCGATGCCGCGCGCCGGCTGCGATCGGAAGTGCAGGTTCATACCTGACCTTGCCTCTCTGTCTCGGGTTCATCCGCCGCGGTGCCCGACCGTGCGGTCGATGACGGACTGGTCGGTGGGGTCGGTGGGGCGGCGGGACCGCCCCCGGTGTGCGAGCGCCGCCGTCCGCGGGTCAGGGCCCGGGGCAGCGACACGAGCCCACCCGGGAGGACGAACAGCACGATCAGCAGGAGCGCGCCCTGCAGCAGTGCGGTCAGGCTGGGGTCGACCAGGTTCGTCAGCTGCGGGACCAGGACGTAGTACGCGCCGCCGAGGACCGAGCCCACGATGCTGCCCGCGCCGCCGATCACCATCGCCGCGACCAGCTGGATCGAGTGGCCGAACGTCATGGTCTCCGGGGATGTGTACTGGATGACCAGCATGTACAGGAACCCGCTCACGCCGCCGATGAGCGAGGCGATGGTGAACGCCAGCACCTTGTACCGGTACGGCGAGATGCCCATGGAGGACGCCACGGCCTCGTTGCCCTTGACGATCGCGAACGCCCGGCCGTACTTGCCGCGGACCAGGCTGCGGGTCAGCAGGAAGACGATGCCGCCGATGACCAGCACCACGTACAGCTGCCACTGGTCGTCGTAGAGCGGGGTGCCCTCCGGGGCGTCGGCGAAGCGCGCGGACAGGCCCTGCGAGCCCCCGGTGAGATCGCCCAGCCGCTTGGCCAGCGGCACGCCGACGATGGGCAGCGCGATCGTGACCATCGCGATCGCCAGCCCGCCCAGGCGTGCGGCGGCCAGCGCCACCAGCAGTCCCACGACCGCGGGGAGCAGGCAGGCGAGCAGGAAGACCAGCACGATGTTCCAGTCGTGCGTCACCCCGTACGCGGTGACGTAGGCACCGAGGCCGAGGAAGAAGATCTGGCCGAGCGATACCTGCCCGGTGTAGCCCATCACCACGTTGAGCCCCAGCACGGCGACGGCGAAGACACCGATCCGGGCGAGCGTCTGGTTGGTGCCCTCCGCCAGCACCAGGGGCAGCACGGCGAGCGCGACCACGAGCAGCAGCGGGCCGGCCCAGCGCAGCCAGGGGCGCTGCCGGGAGGAGGGGGCAGGAGCGTCCATCGCACGGGCCATCACACGCGCACCACGGTCTTCCGGCCGAACAGGCCCTGGGGTCGGACGACGAGCACGACGAAGATGAGGATGAAGGGCACCGCGACCTTCAGGTCGAAACCGATGAACGGCACGTACACGGCGGCCAGGTTCTCCAGCACGCCGATCAGCCACGCCGCGACGACGACGCCGACCGGGCTGGTCAGCCCGCCGAGGATGACGGCGGCCAACGCGTAGACGAGGGCGTTGTCGAGCATGCCCGGGGTCAGGGTGAGCTGCGGGGCGACGAGCGCACCGGCGACGGCGCCGATCGCCGCGGCCAGCCCCCAGCCGACCATCAGCAGGCGCCCCACGGGGAGCCCGGAGAACGCCGCGGACTCCGGGTTGATCGCGACCGCCCGCAGCGCCAGGCCGAGCTTGGTGCCGGCGAACAGCGCCTGCAGCAGGACCATCGCCACGACGATCACCAACGTCGTCCCGATCGAGCGGATGCTGACCGAGACGCCCAGCAGGGACACCGTGTCGAGCGGGAACAGCGACGGGAACTGCTGGTTGTTGTACGTCCACAACCAGCCGCTGATGCCGGTGATCAGGGTCAGCAGACCGATCGTGACGACGACGGCGGTGTCGGGGTCGCCGCGCTCGAAGCGCCGCATCAACCACCGCTCGACCACCGCGCCGAGCACGAAGGAGAACGCCATCGAGGCCAGGATGGCCAGGACGAGCGGTACGCCGTGGTTGGTCAACCACCACGCGACGTAGGCGGCGAGCACGGCCATGCCGCCCTGCGCGAAGTTGATCAGGCCGGTCGCCTGGTTGACGAGCACGATCGCGAGGGCGATCGCCGCGTAGACCGAGCCGGTCGACAGGCCGTCGACGACGAGTTGGACGAAGGTGCCCACGTCAGCCCCCCAGGTAGGCGCGTCGGATCTCGTCCATGCCCCTGAGCTCGGCGGAGGTGCCGGTCAGCACGTTCCGCCCGGTCTCCAGCACCGTGGCGCTGTCGACGAGGGAGAAGGCGAGGTTGGCGTTCTGCTCGACCACGACCATGGCGATGCCGGACTCGGTGCGCAGCCGCCGGATCGCGTCGTAGACGTCCTTCGCGGTGCTCGGGGCGAGTCCCAGCGACGCCTCGTCGAGCAGCAGCAGCCGCGGCTTGGACATGATGGCCCGCCCCACGGCGAGCATCTGCTGCTCGCCACCGGACAGGGCCGACGCGTTCGACCTGATCCGGTCCTGCAGGTTCGGGAACAGGTCGAGGCAGTAGTCGATGTCGGTGGCGACTCCCTTGGCGTCCTTGCGCAGGTAGGCGCCCACCCGCAGGTTCTCCCGGACGGTGAGGTCGCCGAGCGTGCCGCGGCCCTCCGGCACGTGGGCGATGCCGAGGGCGGCCACCCGGTCGGGCCGCATCCCGCGGATGTCCGTGCCGTCGAAGAGGATGCGACCGCTGGCGCGGACAGTGCCGCTGATCGCCCGGAGGGTGGTGGTCTTGCCGGCGCCGTTGGCGCCGAGGATGCCGACCGCCCCGTTCTCCGGGACGCTGAGCGACACGCCCTCCAACACCTGCACGGGGCCGTAGGAGGCGGTGACGTCCGCGAGCTCAAGCAGCGTCATCGACGGCGTCCTTCCCGATGTAGGCCTCGATGACCCGGGGGTCGGACTGCGCCTCGGCGGCCGTCCCCTCCATCAGCTTGCGGCCGTGGTCGAGCACCACGACGCGGTCGGTGAGGGCGGCGATGAGCCCCATGTGGTGCTCGACGACGACGACGGTGATGTCGTCCTCGGCGCGCAACCGCCGGACCGTCGCGATCAGCTGCTCCACCTCGGTGTGCGGCAGACCGGCGGCCGGCTCGTCGAGGAGCAGCAGCTGCGGCCTCATGAGCAGGGCCCGGCAGAGCTCGACGCCCTTGTGCAGCCCGTGCGAGAGCTCGTCGGCCGGCAGCTGCGCGGCCCACGACAGGCCGTGCCGCTCCAGCAGCTCGAGCGCCTCGGCGCGCAGCGCCTGCTCCGCACGCCGGGTGCGCGGCATCCGGACCGACCACGCCAGCGGCCCGCCGGGGAGCCGGGCGTGGGCGCCGAGCAGCACGTTCTCCAGCACGGTCTCCCGCAGCTGCAGCGCGGGGTGCTGGAAGGTCCGGGCCAGGCCGTGCCGGGCGAGCGTCGCCGGGCGCGCGCCCTGCACCTCGGCGCCTTCGATCCGGATGGCGCCCCCGGTCGGCTGGTAGTGCCCGCTGATGCAGTTGAACAACGACGTCTTGCCCGCGCCGTTGGGCCCGACCAGCCCGAGGATCTGGCCCGGCTCGACGGTGAAGCCCACCTCCTCCAGCACCGTGATCCCGCCGAACTGCAGGCGCACGTCCTGCAGGGTCAGCTCAGCCGCCACGGACTGCCTCGCCGCCGGTCGCCGCGCCGTCCCCGTGGGCGGGCTCCCGCTGCGCAGGGGGGCCGGTCCTCGCCCGAGGTCGTCCACCCCGGGCGGCAGCGCGCTGCCGCCGTGACGTCACGGCCCTGCCGACTCCAGGCACGTCGACTCCCTTCCTCGCTCGGTGGTGCCGTGGTCTCCACGCCGTCGCGACCACCCGGGGTCCGGTACCGGTCGCTGCGGAGAGGGAGCTCGCGGCGCCGCGTCCTCCGTCGAGCGTCCTGTCCCGGTGGGCAGTGCGTCTCCGACGGGGAGCAGGCTACGAGAGGTTAGCTGTGGCGGTGGTCACGTCAACGTCTCGATCGGTTCCTGCGCCGGAGTCAGGTCAATTGACCTATCCCACCCCGTCCCGAGCGGTGGTGGCACGTCACCGCTCCCCCTGCCGACCCCGGCCGAGAGCTACGCGCGCCGGCCGGGCGGAGGTCGCGCCGACGCCGTCCGGCCCCGTCGACAGGGCCCCCGGGCCCGTCGACGCGAGTGCGGACGCGACATCTGACGTACGCCGGGGCGGCTGATGCGGCTGGCCGCCGCCCGCCATCCGAATGTGTCCAGCGCCACTCGCCACCCCCTAGCGTTCACGCGGGGGCAGGGCCGTACCAGGCAGCGCACCGGCCGAGCGACCGGACCGGGTCGCCGTCGCCCGCGACGACCTGGTCCCACGTCACCGACGGCGGCCGGCCCGCCACGAGCCGCCTCCCCGAGGCGGTGTCCACGAGAGACCACACGAGGACGGATGCACATGACCGCGAACAACCTGCAGGAGCTCCTCGACCAGACCGGCGACACCGTCGGGATGCTCCGCAGCTCCCAGCTGGGCACCTACATCTACCCGGTGGTCCCCTCGGAGTTCACCAACTGGCGGCGTGAGCAGAAGGCGTGGCAGGAGACCGCCGTGCTCTTCGACCAGTCGCACCACATGTTCAACCTGTTCATGAGCGGACCGGGCGCGATCGAGCTGATCTCCGACACCGGCATCAACAGCGTGGCGAACTTCCCCGTCGACACGGCCAAGCAGTTCGTCCCCGTCACCCCGGCCGGCAACGTCATCGGCGACGGCATCCTCTTCCGCCTCGCCGAGGAGGAGTACGTCTACGTCGGCCGCGCGCCCGGCGCCAACTGGTTGCAGTTCAAGGGCGGGACCGGCGGTTACGACGTCGACATCCGCAACGACCCGCGGTCGCCCTCGCGGCCGTACGGCAAGGCCGTCTCCCGGGACCTGTGGCGCTTCCAGATCCAGGGCCCCAACGCCTGGCCGATCATCGAGAAGCTCAACGGCGGCGACGTCGAGCAGCTCAAGTTCTTCCGGATGGGCACGATGACGATCGCCGGCGAGACCGTGCGCACGCTGCGGCACGGCATGGCCGGCGCCCCCGGCCTGGAGATCTGGGGCCCCTACGAGAGCTACGACCGGATCCGCGAGGCCGTCCTGGAGGCCGGCCAGGAGTTCGGCATCGAACCCGTGGGCTCGCGCGCCTATTCCACGAACACCCTCGAGTCGGGCTGGATCCCCTCGCCGCTGCCGGCCATCTACACCGGTGAGGAGCTGCGCCCCTACCGGGAGTGGCTCGGCGCCGACAGCTACGAGGCGACCAACGCCATCGCCGGCAGCTTCGTCTCCGACGACATCGAGGACTACTACACCAACCCGTGGGAGCTCGGCTACGGGTCCTTCGTCAAGTTCGACCACGACTTCGTCGGCCGGGACGCCCTCGAGGCCCTCGACCGGGACGCCCAGCGCCGCAAGGTCACCCTGGAGTGGAACTCCGACGACCTCGCCACGCTCCTCGCCTCCCCGGTGCAGGGCGCCAGGTACCAGTTCTTCGACCTGCCGAACGCGAACTACGGGTCGTCGAACTTCGACCAGGTCGTGGACGCCGACGGCACCGTGCTCGGCGTGTCGATGTTCACCGGCATCTCGGCCAACGAGCAGAAGGGGCTGTCGCTGGCCACCGTCAGCCCCGACGTCCCGCACGGCGCCGAGGTCCGCGTGGTCTGGGGCGAGCCCGACGGTGGCAGCGCGAAGAGCACCGTCGAGCCGCACGAGCAGTTCGAGGTGCGCGCCATCGTCAGCCCGGTCCCCTACGCCACGATGGCGCGGGAGACCTACCGAGGTGGCTGGCGCACCTCCGGCAACGCCTGAGCGCACCGGTACGACGGCCGTGCCCGGGGCGACGAGCCCCGGGCACGGCCGTCGTGCCGCAGCCTGCCCACCCCGACGAAAGGACCACCCCGCATGTCCTCCGAGAGTCTGGCCGCGGCGCTCGACCGGGCCGGCAGCCCCGTCGAGCTGCTCCGGAACCTCGCGTTCCCGCCGAGCACCTTCCCGGTGCAGCCCGAGTTCACCAACTGGCGCACCGAGCAGCGCGCCTGGCTCGACACGTGCGCCCTGCTCGACCAGTCCCACCACATGCACGACCTGTTCATCGAGGGCCCCGACGCGCTGCGGCTGCTCAGCGGCCTGGCGGTAAACAGCTTCGCGAACTTCGGCCCGGGCAGGGCCAAGCAGTTCGTCGCGGTGGACCCCGGCGGCCACCTGATCGGTGACGCCATCCTCTTCCACCTGGACGAGGGCTCCTTCGACCTGGTCGGCCACCCCATGGTGCTCGACTGGGTCACGTTCCACCTGGAGCGCGGCGAGCACCGGGCCACCGCCGAGCGCGACGAGAACTCCCACCTGCGGAAGTCGGGACCACCGAAGCTGTACCGGTACGAGCTGCAGGGCCCCACGGCCGCAGCCATCGTCGAGCAGGCGACCGGTGCACCGGTCCCCGACGTGAAGTTCTTCCAGATGTCGGAGTTCACCATCGCCGGCAAGCGGGTGCGCGGTCTGCGGCACGGCATGGCCGGGCAGCCCGGCTTCGAGCTGTTCGGCCCCTGGGCCGACAGCGATGCGGTGCTCGAAGCGCTGCTCGCGGCCGGCGAGGACCACGGCCTCCGGCGGGTCGGCGCCAAGGCCTACTCGACGGCGAACCTCGGGTCCGGCTGGGTGCCGGCGCCGATGGCGGCGCTCTTCTCCGACGACCCGCTCATGCAGGAGTACCGCGAGTGGCTCCCGGTCGAGCGGGTCGGCTCCATCGGCGGCAGCCTCGACTCCGCCGACATCAGCGACTACTACCTGACCCCGTACGACATCGGCTACGGCAAGACGATCAAGTTCGACCACGACTTCATCGGCCGGGCGGCCCTGGAGGAGATGGCGCAGACGGCGCCGTCCCGCACCAAGGTCACCCTCGTCTGGAACGCCGAGGACGTCACGGCCGCGCTCGGCTCGCTGTACGCGCCCGGACCGGGCGCGAAGTACATCGACATGCCCAAGGCCCGGTACGCCACCCACCACGAGGACGTGGTCCGCAAGGACGGGCAGCAGGTCGGCATCTCGCTGGACTGCGGCTACCTCGCCAACGAGCGGGTGATGGTCTCCCTCGCCACCGTCGACACCGCGCTCAGCGAGCCCGGCACCGAGGTGACCGTGGTCTGGGGCGAGCGGCCCAACTCGGCCAAGCCGGCCGTCGAGGAGCACGTGCAGGTGGAGATCCGCGCCGTCGTCGCGCCCAGCCCCTACGACGCGCGGGAGAGCTACCGGTCCCGGTGACCGACGGGGGCACCCGCTGACCGGCGACGGTCGGCGGGTGCCCCCGGCGGGGCGGGGTGTCAGCCGAGCTCGGCCACCCAGTCCACGAGGGTCTCCGCGAACTGCGCGGGCCGCTCCACCTGCAGCCAGTGGCCGGCGCCCGGCCAGTCGACGGCCCGGGACCGCGGGTCCCCGAACGTGCTCTCCTCGAACCCGCTCATCGCGCGGGTGGAGTGGATGGCGAGCACCGGGCAGCGCCGTCGGGCCAGGTAGGCATCCGCGGTGGGGCGGCGCTCGATCCCGCCGGGGTGCTGCCACATCGACACGAAGCCGCCGTGCAGCGTCTCCCGGGAATCGGCGGCCACCCGGCGTTCCGCGAGGACCTTGAGCCACCCGGGTGTCTCGTCGGTGTAGTTGATCGCCCGCCACAACCCGGTGACGGCCTCCCAGGCCGCCTCGGTCTGCAGCACCGGTACCAGCCCGTCGGCCAGCGCGGCCGCCGCGGGCTCCGCGGCGTACGGCGGGTCGAGCACCACGACCGCCCGCGCCACCCCGGGTCGTTCGACGGCCAGGCAGGAGGCGATCGCCCCGCCCAGCGAGTGACCCACCACGACCGGGGACGGGCAGCCGACGTGCTCGATGACGCGCACCAGGTCCTCGACCTGGCGCTCCATCGAGTGGTCGGCCGCAGGACCGGAACGCCCCTCGCCCCGGCGGTCGTAGGCGATGACCCGGAAGTGCTCGAGCAGCGTCGGCAGCGCCCAGGTCCAGTCGGTGGAGTCGCAGGTGTACCCGTGCACGAGCACCACCGGCGGCCCGTCCCCCTGGTCGGTGTAGAACAGCCGGGTGTCCGGCAGGTCCAGGTACGGCATCTGTCTCCTCGTCCAGGTCAGGTGTGCCGGCGACGCGCCGGTGCCCGGTCGTCCGGGCCGGCGGGGTCGCCGGATCAGGTCACCGGGTCAGGCGGGCGAGGGCCGGTTGTCGAACAGGGCGATGCCGGCGGCGGTGTTCGACGCCGGCACGAAGTAGTCCGAGTGCACCTTGCCGATCCGGTCGTCCATCGCCCCGCGCATGACCAGCCACATGATCAGCTCGATCCCCTCGGAACCGGCCTGGCGGATCAGCTCCTCGCGGGACAGCGCGGCCAACCGGCCCGGGTCCTTCTCGATCGCGTCCATCCAGAAGGCGTCGAACTCCGGGTTGATGAAGCCCGCCCTGGTCCCGGCCAGCTGGTGCGACATCCCGCCGGTGCCGAGGACGCCGACCGTGATGCCCGCCGGGTAGCTGGCGATCGCCCGGCCCAGCGCCTGGCCGAGGGCGTAGCAGCGCGCAGCGGTGGGCTGCGGGTACTGGATGACGTTGACCAGCAGCGGGATCACCGGGCAGGGCCAGGCGTCCCCCGGGTCGGGGGTCCAGACCGACAGCGGCACGGTGAACCCGTGGTCGACGGCCAGCTCCTGGAAGACGGTCAGGTCGAACCCCTCGTCCACCAGGCTCTCCACCAGGTGGAAGGAGAGCTCGGGGTGACCGAGGACGTCGGGCACCGGCCGCCGTCCGTAGCCCTCGTCGGCGACCTCGTACCGCTCGGCCGTGCCCAGCCCGAAGGTGGGGACGACGTCCAGGTCGATGCCGTTGGCGTGGTCGTTGTAGACCAGGATCGCGACGTCGGGCCGGTGCTCGGCCAGCCACGCCCGGGCGGGGGCGTAGCCGTCGAAGAGCGCCCGCCAGGCCGGGTCGCCGGTCTTCCCGCGGTCCATCGCCGCGCCGATCGAGGGCACGTGCGAGGTCGCCAGACCCCAGATGACCTCAGCCATCGCGGCGGCCCCCCGCGCGCATCGCGGCGAGGAAGTCGTCCTCGCCCATGCCGGTGAACACCCCGCCGAGGTACTGCATCGACCGGCCGTCCATCACCGCCAGCTTGTAGACGTAGAAGATGCTGCCCCCCAGCTCGATCATGGCCTGCCAGTCCCGGTCCAGCACGGCCTGCTGCTGGTCGGCCGTCAGCCCGAACTCCCGGCAGCAGGCGGCCTCGTCGGCCAGGAACCGCTCGCGGTTCGCGGCCTCGCGCAGGCTCATGAAGAGCTTGTTCATCCGCAGCCCCCGACGGCTGGTCTCGCCGTCGAAGACCGGTGTGCCCGGCAGGTCGAGCCGGCCGGCTCCGGTGGTCATGGCTGGCGGTGTCCTCTCTGCGGTGCCGGTGCCGGTGTGCTGCCCGGCCGTCTCACGTCCGCTCCTGCGGGTGGGTGGCGAGCGCCTCGACGTGGACGTCGAGCCAGGGGGCCATCGGCAGCGACATCAGCGCGTCGTGCAGCGCGGCCGGGTCGGCGGCCTCGTAGAGGCCGATGGTCGCGTTGCGGCCGGGCACCCGCCACAGCCGCTTGAGCACCCCGTCGGCGCGCAGCTCCACCGCCCGGGCGCGCTCGCCGGCCCGCAGCTCCGCGCGCCGCTCGGCCGGGGTGTCGGCCGGCAGCCGGTTCTCCGACCTGACCAGGAACTCCATCTCAGACCCCTCCCCGGGACATCTCAGGACCCTGCCGCCGACGCTGCCGGCAGCCGGCCGGCGACCTCGACGAGCACCGCGGCCAGCTCCGCCGGCGCGGTGACCATCGCCTCGTGGCCGGTCTCGAGCTCGTGCACCGGCCAGTTCCGCGCCCGGGCGCGGTCGGCCTGGGCGGCGAAGACGCGCATCCAGCTGACGCACTCGACGAAGACGGCGGGGACGGCGTCGACCGCGCCGGTCACCCGCAGCGGGTCGGTGTAGGTCCGCCACGGGTGCGGGGTGAGCCGCGGGCCCAGCCAGTCCAGGTCGGCCTGCTCGGTCACGCCGAGCACCGACAGCTTCCGCACCGGCACCAGCCAGCCGAAGCCCTGCCCGGCCGCGGACTCCGCCCAGTGGTGCGCGACGGTCTCGGGCAGCAGCTGCCGCGCGGACTCCCCGTCCGACCCCACGAAGGCATCGAGGTACACCCGCTGGGCGACCGCGTCCGGACGGCGGTCGGCGACGGCGGTCACCACCTGCCCGGCGTAGCTGTGCCCGACCAGCACCACGTCGGTGAGCCCGAGGACGTCGATCAGCCCGAGGACGTCCTCGACGTGCGTCTCCAGCCCGACCAGCGGGGAGACCAGGTGCGCCCGCTCGGACAGCCCGGTGAGCGTGGGCGCGTGCACCTGGTGGCCGGCCGCGCGCAGCAGCGGGGCCACCCGGTCCCAGCACCACCCGCCGTGCCACGCCCCGTGCACGAGGACGAACGTCGTCATGTTCCCGCCTCCTCCGCGGGACCCGGCGGTCCCGGTGGGTGCACCCCACGCGCTCACGGTAGGGACGGCGACCCGGGGCGGGAACGGCCCGATGTCATGCCCCGACCACCGTCGCGGCAGGGACGGGCTACGTCATCCGTCGTGGTCATCCGTCGTGGTCGTCCGTCGTGGTCGTCCCCCACGGCGGCGCCGGGGTGGCGGCGTGCCGGTCAGAGGTCGAGCACCAGCCGGGCCGTCGCGGCCCAGGAGACGCAGATCATCATCGTCTCCCCCACCGCGCGCTCGTCGGCGGTCAGCACGCCGTCCCGGTGGTCGGCCGTGCCCTCCAGCACCCTGGTCTCGCAGAGACCGCAGCGCCCGTCGGTGCAGGCGGTCGGCACCTCCAGCCCGGCCGCGCGCACCGCCTCGAGGACCGAGGAGCCCGGCGGCACGGCGAGGGAGATGCCGGCGGCCGCGCAGACGACGTCCAGCGTGAGGTCACCGGCGGTCCCAGCAGCGACGGTCACACGACCCTCCTCCGACGGGCGGCCGGGCCACGGAGCGGGGCCACGGGATGCGGGCCCCGGCTGCCCGGCCTGCGGCCACGGTAGGCCGGGCAGCGCGTCGGAGGATCACCCGCTTGACGGTGCCCGGTGGCCGCCGCTGTCGCGCCGCGCACGCGACATCTGACGCAGCCGGCCTCAGCGGGGCTGGACCAGCCCCTCCTTCACGGCGAGCAGGGCCGCCTGGGTGCGCGAGGTGAGACCGATCTTGGCGAGCAGGTGGCTGACGTGCGTGCGGGCCGTCCGCTCGCTGATCACCAGGTGCTCGGCGATGTCCTTGTTCGACCTGCCCTCGGCCACCAGGATCAGCACCTCCTTCTCCCGGGCGGTGAGCACGCCCAGCCCGGTCCGGGGTGCCCGGATCTCCTGGGTCAGCCGCCGGGTGACCGCCGCGTCGAGGAACACCTCGTCGCGGACCGCCGCCCGCAGCGCCGCGTCGACCTCGGCCGGTCCGGCGTCCTTGAGCAGGTAGCCCGACGCCCCGCCCGCCAGCGCCGCGTGCACCCGCTCGGTCTCGCCGAAGCTGGTCAGGATGACCACCTTCAGCTGCGGGAACCGGCGCAGCACCTCCGCGGTCGCTGTCACCCCGTCCATGCCGGGCATCTGCAGGTCCATCAGGACGACGTCGGGCAGCTCCCCGTGCGCGGACGCCTTCGCCAGGCGGTCCAGCGCCTCCTGCCCGTCGGCGGCCTCGTCGGCCACCTCGACGTCGGCGAGGGCCTCGAGGTAGGCGATCACGCCCCGTCGCACGACCGAGTGGTCGTCCACCACCAGGACCCGGATCGGGTGCGGACCGGTCACGGCGCGACCTCCGGCTCCGTCGGCGTCACCGGGAGGGTGGTCGGGAACGGCAGGCTCAGCAGCACGCTCGTCCCCCCGGCCGCCGGCTGCCGGACCCGGACGGCGCCGCCCCACCGGGCCGCGCGCTCGCGCATCACGGTCATCCCGAACCCGCTCGACGCGCAGTCGCGGGCAGCGGTGCGGCGGGCCGGTGCGGCGAGGTCCGGTGCGGCGAGGGGCGGGTCGCCCATCCCCCGGCCGTCGTCGGTGACCTCGGCGACGAGCCGGCGACGACGGCCGTGGGGGGCCACGGCGAGCCGGATGCGGACCTGCGAGGCGTCGGCGTGCTTGACGGTGTTGTGCAGCGCCTCGGCGATGACGCGGTAGACGTCCTCCAGCAGCGCGGCGTCGAGCGCGGCCAGCTCGTCGCCGCGGTCGTCGACGTCGAGGGACACCGGCACCCCGGTGCGGGCCGCGGTCGTGTCGACCAGCGACCGGACCGCCGGGACCAGCCCGCCGGCCGTGGCGGCCGCGGGCCGCAGCTCCACCACCATGCCGCGCAGGTCGGCCAGCACGTCCTGGGCAGCGCTGCTCAGGTCGTCGGCCACCCGGGCCACCTCCTCGGGGGTGGGTGGCAGTCCCCGCGCGACGAGCACCTCCAGCGAACGCGCCTGCATCATCATCGAGAACACCTGCTGGACCACCGAGTCGTGCAGGTCGCGGGCCAGCTTCTGGCGCTCCTCGCGGCGGGCCACGTCCCGCTCCCACTCCAGCAGCGCGGCGTGGTCGACGGCCATCGCGGCCTGCTCGGCCATGGCCAGCAGGAACTCCAGCTCGGTGTCCCCGACCACCTGGCCGGGGGCGAAGAAGGCGTTGAGGATGCCGACCGGCTCACCGCGCGCCAGCAGCGGGACGCTGACGAACCAGTCCCAGCGCGGATGCTGCATGAGCTGCTGCAGCGGCCGCCACGCAGGGTCGGCCATGACGGCCTCGTAGCGGTTCGCCGCGATGACCGGCTGCCGGGTGTCCAGGGCCTCCAGCATCATCAGCCGGGCACCGAGGGCGCGGCACTCCATGAGCTTGTCGAAGAAGTCCGCGGAGCGCCGGAACCCCGAGGCGCCCACCACGTGCAGCCGGTCCCCCGTCGAGTTGACCGTCAGGACCTGGACGGCGGCGATCGCGTCCGACCGCGCCACCTCCTGGGCGAGCACCTCCAGGGTGCCGATCAGGGAGCGCTTCGACGCCACGCTGGAGGCGGCCTTGGCGATCGCCGCCAGCCGCCGCTCGCGCAGCCGGCTCAGCGTCACGTCCCGGAAGGAGACGATCCACCGCTCCTGCCCGGGGACGCGGGACAGGACGTAGCTGAACTCGCGCCGCTGACCGGTCACCGGCTCCCAGGCGACGGTGAGCTCGCCGGACCGGCCGGTGCCCGCCGCGTCCTGCGGTGGGGCGAACGGCGACGGGGCGCCCGCCACCCGGTCCGGGTCCAGGCCGCACAGCAGCACGGCGGCCGCGTTCGCGTCGACGAAGCGGGCATCGGCATCGACGACCGCCAGCCCGTCCGGGGCGTGCCGCACGACGTCCGCGGCCGGGACGTCCGGAGCGGTCCTCGCGCCGACCGCGATCGATCCTGCTGTCTCCATCTGACCACCTCCCCCGCACAGCTCCGTTGCCGCGCGTCCACGGGATGACCCAGGTCACCCCGGCCCGATCCTGGCAGCACCGGCGTCCCGTGCCCAGAGGGGGGCCGGGCCCCTCCCGCGCCGACCGCGACGATTGACCTAGGGCCGGCGACCGATCCGGTGCCGCAGGTGCCGTCAGAGCACCATGTCGGCCCGGCGTGGTCCAGGTCACGCTGATGGCCGGGACGGACGACGTCGGGCCGTGCCGCCGACGCCGTCCCCGTGGGGCGCCCGCCCGGCCAGTGCAGGAGGAGGACCACGTGAAGCGCGTGCTGACCGTCCGCGACGGAGCCACGCGGGAGTCGTTGAAGCGGGCGGTCACCGACCTCGGCTTCGAGGTCATCCCGTTCAAGAAGACCGAGCAGGCCGTGCTCGACCACGTGCCGAGGGACGTGCGCCTGACGGTGACCGCGTCACCGGCCAAGGGCCAGGACGCCACCGTCGACCTCGCCGTGGCCCTCGCCGGCCACGGGTACACGGTGGCCCCGCACCTGTCGGCCCAGCAGGTCCGCGACCGGGCACACCTGGCCGACGTCGTGGCCCGGTGCCGCGAGGCCGGCATCACCGACGTGTTCGTGGTGGGCGGGGACCCGGGCGAGGAGCCCACCGGGTTCGACAACGCGCACGAGCTCCTCGTCGCCCTGCACGAGCTCGACCACGGCTTCACCGACATCGGTATCGGCGGCCACCCCGAGGGGCACCCGAACGCCCCGGTGGAGCTGCTGTTCGAGGCGCTGGCCGCCAAGGCGCCGCTGGCCACCCACATCAAGACCCAGATCGTGTTCGACCCGCGGGTCATCCTGACCTGGGCGCGCGAGCTGACGGCGCGCGGGATCGACCTGCCGGTGCACGTGGGCGTCCCCGGCGCGGTCACCCGGCAGAAGCTGATGCGCGTCTCCGGTGGCCTGGGCATCGGCGAGTCGGCGAAGTTCCTCACGAAGCAGCAGAACCTGCTGTGGCGGTTCTTCATCCCCGGCGGCTACAGCCCCGACAAGATCATCCGGGGCCTGGCCCCGCACATCGGCCGGCCGGACAACCACATCGAGGGCTTCCACGTCTTCACCTTCAACGACCTCGAGCCGACCGAGGCCTGGCGTCAGCAGATGCTGCGGGACCTCGCCTGACCCCCGCGGCACCGGGCACCACGCCCGGCCCGACCTCCGGAGGAGGACCCGGTGACCGCACGGCTGATCGGCGGCACCGCCGTCGCCCGCGGGGCGCACCGACGTCGACCGCCGGGTGGCCGAGCTCGTGGCCGGCGGCGGGACCGGCTGCAGCTGCCGGTGCCCGCGTACCTGGACCCCGAGGCCACGACGGTGCTCGCGGCCTCGGCCGGCGCCTGGGGGGTCCGCGTGCACGACGTCGCCGGCAGCGCCGACGCCGTCCGCGGTCCTGGCCGCAATCGCCCGGGTGGCCGCGGGCGCCCCACCGGGCGCCCGGCGCAGCGCGGCGGCACGCGACCTGACCTGCCGCTGAGACCTGGCGCACCAGCGCCGCCCCGGGGGGCCGCACGACCTCCCGGGCGAGTACGGACGACGCAGGGAGATGGCGATCGGCATGACGGACACGCAGAGCACGGCGGCCCCGGTGACGACGGGGCTCTACATCGGCGGGCAGCCGCGGTCCACGGCCGACGTGCTCGAGGTCGTCGACCCGGCCCGTCCAGGTGTCGTCGTCGGTACCGCGGCCGCGGCGACCGAGCAAGACGTCGCCGACGCCGTCGCGGCGGCCTCGGCGGCCTTCCCCGCCTGGTCGGCGCTGCCGGCTCCCGAGCGCGCGGCGGCCATGGCCGCGGCCATCGCCGGCATCGCCGACGACCGCGACGAGGACGCGCGGGTGCTGTCGCTGGAGAACGGCAAGATCGTCCACGAGGCCTGGGTCGACGCGCTGGTGTTCGAGATCCGCTGGCAGCTGGCGCTCTCCCTCGCCGAGGAGGTCGAGCAGACCACCGTGCTGCCGCCGGCCCCGGGCATCGCCGTGGAGACGACCATCGCCCACCAGCCGCTCGGCGTGGTGACGCTGATCGTGCCGTTCAACTGGCCGATCGCGATCCTCGGCGCAGCGCTCCCGCACGCGCTGCTGGCCGGCAACACCGCCATCGTCAAGCCGCCGCCGTCCACACCGCTGGCGACCACGCGGCTGGTGCAGCGGGTCGCCGAGCAGCTGCCCCCGGGCGTGCTCAACGTGGTGACCGGCCGGGACAGCCAGATGGCCGGGCTGATCGACAACCCCCGGGTGGCCAAGGTCTGCTTCACCGGCAGCGTCACCGGCGGCAAGCGGATGATGGAGATGGCCTCCCGCAACCTCACCCGGGTCACCCTGGAGCTGGGCGGCAACGACGCGGCGATCGTCCGCGCGGACGCCGTCCTCGACGCCGAGCACCTCGACCGCATGTTCGCCGGCATCTTCGACACGACCGGCCAGATCTGCATGGCCGCCAAGCGGCTCTACGTGCACCGCTCGCGGATGGACGAGCTCGTGGCCGGGCTGTCCGCGCGGCTGGAGCGGGTCGTCCTCGGTCACGGCCTGGCCGAGGGGACGACGATGGGGCCGCTCCACCAGCCCGCCCAGCAGGCCTTCGTCGCGGAGATCATCGAGGAGGCGAAGGCCTCCGGCGCGACGGTGCTGGAGTTCGGCGAGCTGCCCGGCGGCGAGTTCGCCGAGGGCAACTTCCTGCGCCCGGCCATCGTGGTGGACCCCGACCCGTCGCTGCGGGTCGTCACCCAGGAGCAGTTCGGCCCGGTGATCCCGGTGCTCCCCTACGACGACGACGCCGAGGCGGTCCGGCTGGCCAACGACAGCTGGGGCGGTCTCTGCGGCTCGGTGTGGACGGCGGACACCGCCGCCGCCACCCGGCTCGGCGGGCAGCTGCAGTGCGGGTACGTCTGGGTCAACGACCACGGCGCCACCCGGCTGGACCTGCGCGCACCCTTCGGCGGCATGAAGCAGTCGGGCATGGGCCGCGAGCAGGGCATCCAGGGGGTCCGGGCCTTCCAGGACACCCGCTCCATCGCGCACCCGGCCCCGACCGAGCCTGCGGTCTGAGCCCGGCGCCCGGGGGCGGGCGGCCCACCCCCGGGCCTCAGCCGGCCAGGACCGCCCAGCCGTGGGCGGCCAGCCGGACGGCGTTCCCCTGCACCGCACCGGCGCCGGCCAGCACGGCGCCGGCGCCGGGGGCGGGCAGCGTGGCCGGGGTGTCGGCCAGGTTGAGCGCCACCACCAGCCGGCCGCCGTCGCCGGCGCCGGCTGCACCGGTCACCTCGTAGCTGAGCTGCCGGTTGTCCCGGTGCAGCGGCGTCGTGCGGGCGGTGTGCAGCCAGCGGTGCCGGCGGCGCAGCCCGATCAGCTCCTGGTGCAGCCGGAAGGTGGGCTCCCCGAACGGGGCGAGCCCGGCCGGGCTCTCCGGGAACGGCGGCCGGACGGCGTCGTCCCCGCCGGCCCGGTCCTCCTTGACGCCGGTGAAGGCCTGCTCGTCGCCGGCGTAGACCGACGGCGTCCCGCCCACGGTGAACAGCACCGCGAGGGCGTGCGGCAGGTGCGCCGGCTCGGTGAGCCGGCTGGCGATCCGGGTGACGTCGTGGTTGCCCACGAAGGTCAGCGGCACGAACGTGTCCAGGAAGCCGTCGTGCCGGCCGAGGGCGTGCGCCAGCTCGTGCAGGTTGCCGTCGTTGAGCGCGCTCCAGATCGCCTTCCACAGCTCGTACTGGGTCACCGCGTCCATCCCCGACCCGGTGACGATGCCGGCGTAGTCGCCGTGGATGACCTCACCGACGACGTAGGCCTCGGGGTGGGCCTCGCGCACCCGCGGCAGCACGGTCGCCCAGAACGACGGCGGGACGGCGTAGGCGGCGTCCAGGCGCCAGCCGTCGGCGCCGCGGTCGAGCCAGTAGGTCATCACCTCCGCGACCCAGTCGGCGACCACCGGTGCCGAGTGGTCGAGCGCGACCAGCTGGCCGTGGCCCTCGAAGGTGTCGTATCCGGGGACGACGCCGGGCTGCCAGTCCTCGGGCCACTGCAGCCGGAACCAGGACGCCGACGGGGCGTCCGGCCCGCGCTCCACGACCGCCCGGAAAGCCGGGTGCTCGCGGCCGACGTGGTTGAAGACGCCGTCGAGCAGCACCCGCAGGCCGCGGTCGTGCGCCTCGTCGACCAACTCGTCGAAGTCCGCGTCGTCGCCGAGCCGCGGGTCGATCCGGCCGTGGTCGACGGTGTCGTAGCCGTGCGTGCTGGAGGCGAACACCGGGCCCAGCGCCAGGCCGTTGGCACCCAGCTCGACGGCGTAGTCGAGCCAGTCGGTGATCCGGTGCAGCCGGGAGGTGACCTCCTCGGTGGCCTCCTGCTCCGCCCCCACGAAGCCCAGCGGGTAGACGTGCCACCACACCGCGTCCTGCACCCAGTCCGGCATGCTCGTCCCCTCGGCTGATCTCGACTCGCTGGCGTTACTGAAGCTACCTCACTAACGTGCCTGCCGTGCCCCGCACCGACCGTTCACCGCGCCGGCGACTGGACCCCGCGCAACGGCGGGACGCTATCCTCGACGCCGCCCGGGCGGCCTTCGCCACCGCGCCCTACAGCGCGGTCGGCGTCGCCGGCATCGCCGCCACGGCCGGAGCGTCCGAGGCGCTCGTGCACCGGTACTTCACCAGCAAGGCCGGCCTGTACCTGGCCGTGGTGGCCGAGAGCATCGACGAGCTGCTCACCCGCCAGGTCGCCGCGGACACCGCGCTGGGCTCCCGGGCGGCGGTGCGGCTGCGGCTGGCCACCTCGATCGAGGTCTACCTCGAGGTGATCGGCAGCAGCCCGGTCGGCTGGGCCGCACCGCTGCGGGACGCCCGCCACGAGGTGCCCGGCGCCGCCGAGCTGCGCGCCCGGGCCCGCGACCGGTACGTCGAGCTGCTGCGCGGCATCCTCGGCCTCGGGACCGACCAGCCGCGCGGCTCCTCCCCGTCCGGCCTGGCACTGCACGGCTACCTGGGGTTCCTCGACGCCGCCTGCCTGGCCTGGGTGGCGGACGGCTGCCCACCGGAGCAGCGCGGCGCGCTCGTCGCGATGGCGGTGGCCGCGCTGGCCGGGGCGCTGGACGCCGTGGGCACCGCGCACGCGCTCACCTGACCCCACGGCCGCACCGCGGCGGGGGCTCACCGCCGGGCCCTCGCGTCGGAGGTCACCACCGGCCCGGTGGTGACCGGGCAGACGCCCGCACGCCGGGTGGAGCGGGTTAGCGTCGTGTGCGTGACACCGGCCGACGCACAGCGCGACCTCTCCCCCCGGACGCCGGCCGCGCTGGTCCCGGTGCTGATCTACCTGGCGATGGTGGTGGCGGTCATCAGCAGCCTGGGCGCGCCGCTGGTCCCGGCGATCGCCGCGGCCAACGACGTCTCGGTGGCCGACGCCCAGTGGTCGCTGACGATCACCCTGCTGGTCGGCGCGGTGGCCACCCCGGTGATCGGCCGGCTCGGCGACGGACGGCACCGGCGCACCGTGGTGCTCGTCGTCCTGGGCGTGGTGCTGGCCGGCAGCGTGCTCGCTGCGCTGCCGCTGGGGCTGGGCTGGCTGATCGCCGGGCGCGCGCTGCAGGGCCTGGGGCTGGGCCTGACCCCGCTGGCCATCGCCACCGCCCGCACCGCGCTGACCGGGGAGCGCTCCCGGTCCACCGTCGCCGCGCTGTCGGTCACCGTGGCCGCCGGGGTGGGGCTGGGCTACCCGCTCACCGGGGCGATCGCCGAGTTCGGCGGCGTGCACGCGGCCTTCTGGTTCGGCGCCGCGGCCAGCGCGGTGGCCCTGGCTGCGGCCGCGGTGGTCTACCCGCCGTCCCCCGAGGTCGCACCGCGTCGGCTGGACGTGCTCGGCGCGCTCCTGCTCGGCACCGGGCTGGCGACCGCGCTGCTGGCGCTGGCCGAGGCGGAGAGCTGGGGCTGGACGTCCCCGGCGGTGCTCGGCCTGACCGCGGTGGCGGTGGTCGCGCTGGCCTCGTGGGCGGTCTGGCAGCTGCGCGCCGAGACCCCGCTGGTCGACCTGCGGCTGGCCCGCGGCCGCGACGCCGCCACCGCGCACTGCGCCGCGCTGCTGGTCGGGCTGGCCAACTACCTGCTGCTGTCCGCGGTGCCGCGACTGGCCCAGGAACCGGTGTCCGCCGGCGGCTTCGGCACCTCGATCGTGGTGGCCGGGCTCATCCTGCTGCCGTTCTCCCTCGCCAGCTTCTCCGCCAGCCGGCTCGCCGGGCGGCTGGACCGGTCGCACGGGCCGCGCGTCGTGCTGCCGGTGGGCGCGGTCGTGCTGGCCGCCGGCCAGCTGCTGTTCGCCCTGCTGCGCGAGGACCTCTGGCAGCTGTTCCTGGCGATGGCCGTCGTCGGCCTGGGCGTGGGCACCATGTTCGCCGCGCTGCCCGGGCTGATCGTGGGCGCCGTGCCGAAGCACGAGACCGGCAGCGCGATGAGCCTCAACCAGGTGATGCGGTACGTCGGCTTCTCCCTCGGCAGCGCGCTGAGCGCCACCGTGCTGGAGGCCGCCACCCCGGCCGGGGCCGCGTTCCCGGGCAGTGGTGGCTACACGACCACCGCCTGGGCCGGCGTCGCCACCTGCGTCGTGGTCGCCCTGCTCACCGGCCTGCTGCCCACCCGGGGCCCGCGGCGGGCCGGGCCGCCGCGGGAGGCGACCGCCGCCGAGGCGGCCGACGCCGCCGCCGCCCCGCACGACCCGGCGGCCCGCTGATCCCGGGTCAGGCCGGCCGGCCCTCCAGGAGCGCGGTCATCGCCGGCAGGTCGAAGAAGGCGGCCGTCGCGCGGGCGCTGGGCTGCCCGCCGTCGGGGTCGGCGCCGGCGGCCAGCAGCGCACGGACGGAGTCGGCGGACTGCTTGAACACCGCGGCCGCCAGCGGCGTCTGACCACGGTCGTTGTACCGGCTGTGGTCCGCGCCGCGCGCCAGCAGCGCGGCGACCGTCTCCGGGTGGCCGTGGTAGGCGGCCAGGACGAGCAGGGTGTCGCCCTTCTCGTTGGTCAGGTTCGCCGGCACCCCGGCGTCGAGGTAGGCGGCCAGCTCCTCGGCCTCCCCGGCCCGGGCCAGCCCGAACACCCGGATCGCCAGGTCCAGCACGCCCTGCTCGATGGGCTCCCGCTGCTCGACGGGCTCCCGCTGCTCGCTCGGTCCGGGCTGCTCCACCGGTTCCTGCTGTCCGCTCACACCGGCCAGCCTAGGTGCGCCCGCACCGCCTGCCCTCACCCGTGCGGGTGAGGGCGGGATCGGCTCAGCGGACCGCGACGCGGTCGGTCAGCGCGAGCACGTGCTGCCAGGCGTCGGCGCAGACCTCGGCCCACTCGCCGAACGCGCGGTCGAAGAACGAGTGCGGGGCGCCGTCGTAGACGACGTCGTCCACCTCGGCGCCGGCGGCGCGCATCGTGGCCGCCAGCTCCAGCTGGTCGGCGACCGGGGTGGCGCTGTCGGCCCCGGCGATCAGCATCACGACCGGCTTCCTCGCCGCGCCCGCCGCCTCTCCCACCAGGCTCGGCCGGCCGTAGAACCCGGCGCTGCCGGCCAGGTCCAGGTCGCCGGCGGACTGGCGCCAGGCGTGGCTGCCGCCGAAGCAGAAGCCCACGGTGACCACCGGCAGGTCCGGGCGGGTGCGGCCGCGCAGGTACTCGATGCCGGCAGCGGTGTCGGCGTCGATGCCCGCCGGCGTGGTCTGCGGGATGTGCGCCTGCCAGTCGAAGTCGTCCTCGCGGGTGCCGGTCTCGGCCAGCCCCGCGGTGCGGCCGAAGTAGTCCAGCGCCACCGCGGGGACGCCGGCCTCGGCGAACCGCTCGGCCAGCGCGACGTAGTAGGGGTGCAGCCCGCGGATGTCGGGCAGGATCACCACCCCGGCGGTGGCCGGGCCCGCCGGTGCGGCGTAGGCGGCGGACAGCTGGTTGCCGTCGGCGGCGGTCAGCTCGAGGGTGCCGCGCTCGGCGACGTCCCCGGAGCGGGGCGGTGCGGGCGGGCGGCTGTCGGAGTCGTGGCACATGGGCCTGTGTCTACCTGCGGACCGCGCCGTCCGCGCGCCGACCGCCGGCTCGCACCACCCCCGGCTCAGGCATCGGTGGTCTCCTCGATCACCCCGGGGTCGCCCCCGAAGACGCCGGCGGCGACCTGGCGGCGGGCGCCGGTCAGCCAGAGGTACTGCCGGTTCGCCTGGTTGATCAGCGACTCGACGAGCACCGGGTCGATCCGGGGGTCGACCGTCGCGGCGATCCGCAGGGTCTCGAAGCCGCTGCGCTTGCCGCGCACCGCCGACGCCAGGAACTCGAACTCCACCAGCCCGCTGAGCGGGGACCGGGTGAGCAGGTGACCGTTGAGCTTGAGCCGGCTGGCCTTCTCCGCGATCCAGATCGCGACCTGCTTGTACTGGCGCAGCGGGATGCCCAGCGACCCGGCGATCGCCGTCAGGTCGGACTTCTCCTGGCGCAGCTCGTCCAGCAGCTGCCGCAGACCGGCCTCGTGCTGGTTGCCGCGGTTGACCCCGATCATCCGGGTGACCAGCTCGATCCCGCCGGCGGCGGAGGCGATGTGGTCGTTGAGGTAGACGGCCAGCAGGTCGGGGTGGGCGACGGCGCCGGTCGGTGCCGGGATCTGGGACATCGGGTGCTCCTCGCAGGTGGTGCCGGGGTCGGCCGGGTCATCATCCCCCGCACCCCCGGAGGGGGCAGCCGGAGATCATCCGCGGCCTCAGCGCCGGTTGCGCCGGCTCCAGCTGGTCCACGAGTAGTCGCGGGCCACCGGGTTCACCAGGTCGGCGTCCCGGCGGTTCTCCCGCACCTCGCGCCAGAGGTCGGAGTGGTGGGACACCCGCGAGCCCCGGCGCCGCACCGCCTGGTCCATCCGCCAGGCCGCGAGCAGGACCAGCAGGACCACCAGCCCGACGGCTCCCCAGACGATGCCCATGGCCGCATGGTGCCGGAACAGGATCGGCCACGCCCGGTCCGGCGTCATCTCATCTGTGAGATATTGTCGGCGGCGATGACGATCACCGAGGAAGCGACCGGTCAGTCCCTGCGCCAGATCGGCACCCTGGTCCGCGACGCCCGGCGCCACCACGGGCTGACCCAGTCCCAGCTCGCCGAGCGGCTGGGCACCAGCCAGAGCGCCATCGCCCGGATCGAGCAGGGCAACCAGAACCTCACCCTGGAGCTGCTCGGCCGGCTGTCCGCGGCGCTGGACAGCGAGCTGATCACCGTCGGCCGCTCCGGCCCCACCCACCTGCGGGTCAGCGGCGGCCTGCCGCTGTCGGGCAGCGTCACGGTGAAGTCGTCGAAGAACGCCGCGGTCGCCCTGCTGTGCGCCTCGCTGCTCAACCGCGGCCGCACCACGCTGCGCAACGTGTCCCGGATCGTCGAGGTCGACCGCATCCTCGACGTCCTCACCTCGATCGGGGTGTCCGCCAGCTGGGACGCCGCCGGCCGCGACCTGACCCTCGTCGTGCCCGAGCAGCTGGACCTGACGGCGATCGACGCCGACGCCGCCCGCCGGACCCGCAGCATCATCATGTTCCTGGGCCCGCTGCTGCACCGCGCCGAGCAGTTCGAGCTGCCCTACGCCGGCGGCTGCGACCTGGGCACCCGCACGATCGAGCCGCACATGATCGCGCTGCGCCACTTCGGGCTGCAGATCGAGGCGCACGCCGGGGAGTACCACGCGACGGTGCAGCGCCCGGAGGCCCGCGACCGCGCCATCGTGCTGACCGAGCGCGGCGACACCGTCACCGAGAACGCGCTGCTGGCCGCCGCCCGCCACGACGGGACGACCACCATCCGCAACGCCAGCCCGAACTACATGGTCCAGGACCTCTGCCTGTACCTGGAGAAGCTGGGCGTGGGCATCTCCGGCTTCGGGACGACGACCCTGGTGGTCACCGGCTCACCGGTGCTCGACGCCGACGTCGACTACACGATCTCCGAGGACCCGGTGGAGGCGATGAGCCTGCTGACCGCCGGCATCGTGACCGGCTCGGAGCTGACCGTGCGCCGGGCGCCGATCGAGTTCCTGGAGATCGAGCTGGCCACCCTCACCGAGATGGGGCTGCGCTTCGACCTGTCCGCGGAGTACGCCGCCGACAACGGCCGCACCCGGCTGGTCGACATCACCCTCCACCCCTCGCAGCTGCGGGCGCCGATCGACAAGATCCACCCGATGCCGTTCCCGGGGCTCAACATCGACAACCTGCCGTTCTTCGCCGTCATCGCGGCCACCGCGACCGGCGAGACCGTCATCCACGACTGGGTCTACGACAACCGGGCCATCCACCTGTCCGACCTGACCCGCCTGGGCGCCGACGTGCGGCTGCTGGACCCGCACCGCGTGCTGGTCAACGGGCCGACCCGCTGGTCGGGGGCGGAGATCGTCTGCCCGCCGGCGCTGCGGCCCGCGGTGGTCATCCTGCTGGCGATGCTGGCCGCCAAGGGCGACTCGGTGCTGCGCAACGTCGACATCATCGCCCGCGGCTACGAGCAGCTCTACGAGCGCCTCGTGGAGATGGGCGCCCAGATCGAGGTCTTCACCGACTGACCCCACCCTCGAAGGCCGAAAGTGGCCACTCTCGGCCCGGGCGGGGCGAAAGTGGCCACTCTCGGCCCGGGAGGGGCGAAAGTGGCCACTCCCGGCCCGGGAGGGGCGAAAGTGGCCACTTTCGCCCTGTCAGCGGTTCAGTGCCGCCCGGACACGGGTGACGACGCCGTCCAGGTCGCGCAGGTCGCCGGAGCTGAGTCGGACAACCCGCCAGCCTGCGGCCTCCAGCCGGACGAACCGCTCGTCGTCCCGGACGATCTGGTCGTCCTCGAAGTGGTGGGCGCCCTCGTACTCGACGAGCACCCGCTGCTCGGGGAAGGCGAGGTCCACGCGACCGAGGAAGGCGCCTGCCGCCCAGACCTCGAACTGGGGCATCGGTGCCAACCCTGCGAGGACCAGCGCCACCCGGACCCGCGACTCCGGTGGCGACTCCGCCCGCGGGTCCACGAGCCCGACCGCCCGGCGGACGCGCACCACACCCCACCGCCCGGCGCCGTCCTCGACCTGTGCGACCAGGTCCGGCAGGGAGACCGAGCCGCAGCGGACCATGGCGTCCAGGGCAGCCACCGCCGTCCCGAGCGACTCCAGGCCGGCCACGTCCCAAGCCGTGCGCAGGGGCGAGGTGACCGGCACCCCGTCCCGTTGCTCGACGTCGCCCTCCGAGAGAGCCGCCCGGCGGACGCGCACCTCACGCGGCCCCTTCCACAGCACGGACGGCGGCCGGATCACGGTGACCGGGTCGTGGGGTCCGGCGAAGGGCGCCCCGTGCCATGCCGCGGCGGAGTGACCGCCGATCGCCGCGCCCGGTGGCAGGACCAGTGCCACGCCGGCGCACCGCAGCCGGTGGTGGAACTCGAGGCCGGGATCGGCGTAGACGCCCTGCACGAGCCGGCGGTAGCTGCGCTGACGCAGCTGCTTGGCGGTCAGCAGCCCCTCGGCGACCGCGTGGCTGCCGACGAAGACGCCCGTCAGGTGATGCCGCATCCGGTGAGGGTGCCGACTCCCGCACGAGGGGCGTTCTCGTCGTCCACAGCCCGGGGCGAAAGTGGCCACTTTCGCCCTTCAGGGCGGGTCAGGAGTGGAGGAGGAGGCTGACGCCGACGCAGGCCAGGGCCCAGAGGCCGCTGGCGAGGGTGCCGATGATGAAGCGCTCGGCGGCGACCGGGGCCTTGAGCTCGCTGAACCGGCCCAGACCCTTCACCGCGACCAGCACGGGCAGGCCCTCCTCGTACCGGGCCAGCACGACCGCGGCCACGGCCGTGCGCTCGAGGACGCCGATCCAGGTGCCGCCGCGCAGCACCTCGGGATCCGACGCCCGCCGCCGGTCGGGCCCGCGGTCGGGGTCGGCGGCGCGCAGCACCGCGGTGGTGACCGGCCCACCGCCGAGGGCGGCCGCGGCGACCGCCAGCAGGACACCGGCGGCCTCCACCTCGTCGCCGAGCCGCCCGGTGCGCCACGCCAGCGCGGCGGCCGCACCCAGCACGAGCACCAGGAAGACCGCCCCGGCCGGGCTGCGGCGGCGGTCGCTGCGCGGGGTGAGCACCGCCCCGGTGGCGGCGACGACGCCGAGCAGCACGAGCACGGCGATGCTCACCGGCCGCTCACCCCGCCGCCCGGGCGAGCAGCCGGGTGGCCACCGGGTGCAGGTCGCGCTCGATCTCCCAGCCCCCTGCGGCCAGCCGCTGGCCGACCGCCTGCCGGGTGACCCCCAGCGCGGCCGCGGCCTCGACCTGGGTCCGGCCGGCCTCGACGTGCTCGATGGCCTCCCAGGCCTGGACGCTGCGCCGCTCGACCAGTGCGGCGAGCGCGGTCAGCACGGCCTGGGCGTCGCCGGCGGGCTCGCCGGCCACCCCGCGGACGGCGATCCGCACCGGGCGCCGCTTGGCCGCCTCCACCGCCGCCCGGGCGGCGAGGAACGCCGGGCCGGCACCGGCCCGGGTGCTGCTGGGCAGCGGCGTCTGCACCGGCCCGGCACCGATGCCGATGCTCCAGTCGCCGTCGCGGACCAGCCGGCGCACGGCGTCGACCACCGCGGCCGCGTCGTCCAGGACCCCCTGGAACTCGTCACCCGCGGTGCGCTCGAAGCGCAGCACGGTGGGCACCCCGGACAGCGCGGTCAGCGCGCCGGGCACCCGGTCGGGGGCGCGGCGGCTGCCCCGTTGGTCGACGGTCAGCACGAAGGGCACCACGCAAGTCCACCAGCTTGCAGCGCGAAATGCAAGGGTCTGGCCTTGTCAGAGTGCGGTCAGGTGCCGGCGAGCTCGGGCGGGAAGCCACCGGTGGCGACCGGCCCCCAGCGCTCGATGGTCACCCGCAGCAGCGACTTGCCCTGACGCACCATCGCCTCCCGGTACTCGTCCCAGTCGGGGTGCTCGCCGCTGATCGCCCGGAAGTAGTCGACCAGCGGCTCGACGGACTCGGGCAGGTCGAGCACCTCGGCCGTGCCGTCGACCTGCACCCAGGGGCCGTCGAAGTCGTCGGAGAGCACGCACAGCGACACCCGCGGGTCGCGCCGGGCGTTGGCCACCTTGGCCCGCTGCGGATAGCTGGACACGACCACCCGGCCCGCCTCGTCGACTCCGCAGGTCACCGGGGACAGCTGCGGGGTGCCGTCGCCGCGGCGGGTCATCAGCAGGGCCTTGTGCCGCGGGCGGAGGAAGGCGAGCAGCTCGGCGCGCTCGACGCGGTCGGCGGTGGCGGTCTTCGGCATGCGGGCAACCTACGACGTGGGTGCGACAGCCCACCGCGCGCGGTGTGACCCTGCACGGTCGAGACGTGCGATGGCCCGGGATGTGCTGGGATCAACGCATGCCCGACGACCGATCCGCCGAACCCGCCGACGAGACGCCCACCGAGGGCAGTGGCGCCTCGGCCGCCCCGGACTCGAGCTCGGTCACCTCCACCGCCTCGACCAAGGCCCGGACGCCGGGGCCGGAGCGGACGCAGCGGTTGCAGGCGGCCACCCGCCGGGCCGCCGTCGGTTCCGCCGAGCTGATCCTCATCGTGATCGCCCTGGTCGTCCTGGCGCGGGTCTTCAGCGCCCTGTGGGTCGTCCTGCTGCCGATCGTGCTCGGGCTGCTGTTCACCACCGTCCTCTGGCCGATCGCCCGGTTCCTGCGCAAGCACTCCTGGCCACCGGCGCTGGCCGCCGCCGTCGTGCTCCTGGCCTTCCTCGCCGCCATCGGCGGCATCCTGGCGATCATCGTGCCGCAGGTCGTCGGGCAGGTCGAGGAGGTGGCCGTCCAGTTCAGCGGTGGTCTGCAGGAGGTCCAGAGCTGGCTGGCCGGCCCGCCGTTCAACCTCGAGGACGACCAGGTCGGCAACGCCGTCCAGGCCCTGATCGACCGCGTGCAGAGCAACGCCACCCAGATCGCCTCGTACGCCTACTCGACCGCCACCACGGTCGGCAACATCCTGCTCAACCTGGTGCTCGCCCTGCTGCTGACCTTCTTCTTCCTCAAGGACGGCCCCAAGTGGGTGCCGTGGCTGGCCGCGCAGACCGGCCCGCGGGCCGCGCCGCACGTCGCGGCGCTGTCGCAGAAGACCTGGGCGACCCTGTCGGAGTTCATCCGCCAGCAGGCCATCGTCGGCTTCGTCGACGCCTTCTTCATCGGCCTGGGGCTGCTGGTGCTCGGCGTCCCCCTGGTCGTCCCGCTGGCCGTGCTGACCTTCTTCGGCGCCTTCATCCCGATCATCGGTGCCTTCACCGCCGGCGCGTTCGCCGTCCTCATCGCCCTGGTCAGCAACGGCTTCACCACCGCGCTGCTCGTGCTGGGCGTCGTCCTGCTGGTCCAGCAGCTCGAGGGCAACGTGCTGCAGCCGATCCTGCAGGGCCGCGGGCTGAACCTGCACGCCGCCGTGGTGATCCTCGCCGTCACCGCCGGGGGCAGCATGTTCGGCATCATCGGTGCCTTCCTGGCAGTGCCGGTCGTCGCGCTCATCGCCGTCTTCTACCGGTACGGCCGGGACCAGCTCGACGGCCTGGCGCCGGAGGTCAGCGCCGACGGCACGTCCCAGCAGCTCACCTCGGACGGCTCCGGCTCCCGGCTCATCCGCCGGCGCGCCGGCCGGGAGCGGCAGCCGGCGGGACCGGGATCCCCGGACGCCGGGACCACCGGGAAGCCGACCGGGTGAGGCGGGCCGGGCCGGTCGGGAATGCCGCACGCCCGCTCCGCCTTCACGGCTGAGAGTCCTCCAGCGATCCCGGAGGCAGCCGACCCAGGAGGAGACCCGTGCCGCAGCGACCGGAGGACCTCGTCGAGGTCCTCACCCCGGCCGAACCCTTCCTCGTCCGTGAGGCGTCGGTCAGCTCGCCCGACGAGCGCCGCGGCCTGGTGCTCGTCCACGACCTGGCCGGCGAGTTCGACGCCGCCCACGCCGGCGCCCTCGCCGGCGCGCACCTGCTCGACGCCCTGCCCAACGAGGTCATCGCGCGCTTCGACGCCGACGCCCTCGTCGACTACCGCGGACACCGGCCGCGGATCGTCTTCTCCGGCGACCGCTACGAGTCGATCGTCTCCCCCGAGATCACCCTCCACGCCCTCGAGGACGACGCCGGGACGCCGTTCCTGCTGCTGCACGGCGCCGAGCCCGACTACGCCTGGGAGCGGTTCGTGGCTGCGGTGATCGGCCTGGTCGACCGGCTCGGGGTCACCTCGGTGGTCGCGCTGCACGCCTTCCCGATGCCGGTGCCGCACACCCGCCCGGTGACGGTGACCGCGCACGCCACGCGCCGGCCGCTGATCGAGTCCTACCCGGTCTACTGGGGCGAGATGCGGGTGCCCGGCAGCGTCGGCGCCCTGCTGGAGCTCCGACTCGGCGAGGCCGGCGTGGACGCCCTGGGCGTCGGCGCGCACGTGCCGCACTACCTCGCCCAGGCCACCTACCCCGCGGCCTCGCTCACCCTGCTCGAGCACCTGGAGAAGCTGACCGGGCTGCACGTGCCCACCGAGACGCTGCGCGAGGCCGCTGAGGCCAACCGCACCGAGGTCGACGAGCAGATCGCCCGGTCCAGCGAGAACACCGCGGTGGTGACAGCCCTGGAGGAGCAGTTCGACTCCTTCACCGCCTCCCGCGAGGACAGCGGCCTGCTCGGCTTCGGCGGCCAGATGCCCAGCGGTGAGGAGCTGGGCGCCCAGATCGAGCAGTTCCTGGCCGAGCAGGACGACCGCCCGGGCGAGTGACGGCGCGGCGGCCGCCGGACGGTCAGCCCTCCACCGGCGCGGGTCCACCGCTCTCCCGCAGCACCTCGCCGACCGGCCGGCGGCCGGTCGGCGAGCCCGGGGTCGCGGGGTAGCCCATCCGCAGCAGCATCTGCGGGTGGCCGACCAGGGACAGCCGCACGCCCAGCCCGACCCGGGTCCCCGGCCAGTCCAGCGCCTGGGTCAGCGGCGAGGCGGCGACCCCCACCGAGGTGGCGAGCAGCAGCAGGCGCCCCAGGGCGCGGCCGGCCTGCACCCACGCCACCCGGTCGTCACCCACGGTGCCCAGCAGCAGCACCGTCGGTCGTTCGACCACGGGCGGTGGTGCGTCCGTGGACCCCGGCTGCGCCGGCTGGTCGTCGGTGCGCCGGCCGGCCAGGAAGTCCCGCACCACCCAGTTCGACGCCCGACCCGCCGGGTCCGCACCCGGCACGGCAGCGACCGGCACGCCGTCCGGCGCGTCCTGGTCGGTGCGCAGCCAGCGCTGCAGCTCCGCCAGGTAGGCCGGGTCGTGCTCCTCGACGTCCTCGGCCCGGGCGAGCAGCGAGACGGTGGCCAGCTCCGCGTCCTCGCCGACGATCGGCTCCACCCAGACGCCGAGCTCCTCACCCGCGGCCTGCCAGCGGTCGACCAGCTCGGCCGGGACGACCCGCGGCAGGAACGGTGCCCGTTCGGTGTGCCGGCGGTCGATGGCGTCGACCAGGGCCCGGTCCTCGGCGGTCACCTCGTGCCGGCCGGCCACCGAGACCACGGCCAGCAGGTCGGGCCGCTCCCGGTCCGGCAGCAGCGCGACCTGCGGCGACCACCCGGCGGCCCGCAGCGCGACGACGAGGAACTCCACCGCGCTGCCGCAGCTGACCACCTGCTGCCGGCCGGTGGGGTCGACGGCCGGCAGCGACCGCGCCCGGTCCAGGAACACCTCCACCCGGTCCGGGGACCAGCTGAACGTCCACGGCTGCGTGTTGTGGATCGACGGCGCCCGGGTCGCCGCCTCGACGAGCGGAGCCCAGTCCTGCGTGTCCACGTGCGACCTGCTCCCCGCCGGCGCGCCCGGCCGGCCTCGCCTCCCATGGTGCACCCCGGGAGGTCCCGCTGACCAGCGGTCGGAGGTCCCGAGCACCCCGGACCCTCGCCGCCGCGGCGGCCGCGGCCAGCCCGGCCGGCGACGTCCGCAGCGTCAGGCCGCCGACCACGGGAGGTGCTGCGTGGACGAGTCACCGCTGGCCGGCATGCGGCTGACCGGGTGGCTGCAGGAGGTGCAGGACCGGCTGGCCGCCGTCACCCGCACCCGGGCGCGGGTGCACGACCTGCTGGACGCCTTCCTCGGCGTCGCCGCCGGGCTCGAGCTGGACACCACGCTGCGGAAGATCGTCGAGGCGGCCACCGGGCTGGTCGACGCCCGGTGCGGAGCGCTGGGCGTGCTCGCCCCCGGCGGGGGGATCAGCGCCTTCCGCACCGTGGGGCTGGACGGGGAGCCCCGCTCCCGGTCGGCCACCTGCCCGAGGGCACGGGCATCCTCGGCCAGCTGATCGCCGATCCGCACCCGTTGCGGCCGGCCGGCTCACAACCCCGGGTCGGCGACGTCCAGGCGGGTGACCAGGCGGGGGACCAGGCCGTCGGTCAGGGTCAGCAGGTGGAGGACGACGGACTCGCTGAGCAGGTCGCCGTCGGCATCCTGGACGACCTGGTCGACCAGCACCTCGACCCGGCCGTCCGGACGCTCGCGCATCAGCCGGGGGTGCAGCGAGAACCGGAGCTCCACCCACTGCCGGGCCCAGTACGCGCGGACGGCGTCCCGGCCGACGACCCGGCCGCCGGTGACGGCCTCCGGCCAGTCGACGTCGGGTGCGAGCAGTGCGGCGAGCGCGTCGCCGTCCCGGGCGCCGATCGCCGCGTACAGCCCGGCCAGGTGGTCCACCTCGTCAGCCTAGGAGGACCGGCCCGGGAGGGTCGGCACAGCACTGCGGGCCACGACCGGAGTCCGGTCGTGGCCCGCAGGCGGTGGTGCTGGCTGGTCAGCCGACCGTCAGCTGGTCAGGTCGACCCGCTCGTTCGGCACGCAGTGGGTCATGACCAGACCGCTGACGTCGCGCGGGCCGTTCTTGCCCAGGTTGGCGGCGCGCTGCAGCTCGGCCTCGGTGAGCGTCTGGGACTGCAGCGGCGGCAGGCCCCGGACGTCGTCGGCGCTGATGCCCAGGCCCTCGCCGACCCGCTGGCCCAGCTCGTCCTCGACCATGAAGAGGTGCCACGTCATCCGCTCCTGGATGGGCCGGTCGCACTGCGACAGGTTCCCGATCAGGTTGGCGACGAGGTCGTCCTTCTCCCACTGCTCGGAGAGCAGGTAGCGCTGCCCGGCCTGGGTGTAGTCGTCGGTGCGCGGGATCCGCTTGCGGGTGAGCCGACCGGTGATCTCCGGGCCCTGGTCGTCGTGCGTGGGGTACTGGGCCTCACGCAGGCCGCCGGTGATCGACGGCTCGTAGTTCACGTGCGGGTTCTGCCCCGGGCCGAGGTCCACGCCGTAGGACATCGCGCCGTCGCGCTGGTTGGTGGCGACCTTGGCGCCCTTGGGGGCGTTCACCGGCAGCTGCAGGTAGTTCGGGCCGACCCGGTAGCGCTGGGTGTCGGAGTAGGAGAACGTGCGGCCGACCAGCATCTTGTCGTCGGAGAAGTCCAGCCCGTCGACCAGCACGCCGGTGCCGAAGGCGATCTGCTCGCTCTCGTTGAAGAAGTTCTCCGGCGCGCGGTTCAAGGTCATGGTGCCGACCTTGCGCAGCGGGAAGTCGTTCTCCGGCCACACCTTGGTGTCGTCGAGGGGGTCGAAGTCCAGCTCGGGGTGCTCGTCGTCGCTCATCAGCTGGACGTGCAGGTCCCAGGAGGGGAAGTCGCCGCGGCCGATGGCCTCGTAGAGGTCCTTGGTGTGCACGCCGAGGTCACGCCCCTGCGCCACGTCGGCGTCGGCCTGGGTCCAGGACTGCAGCTGCTGCTTGGGCAGCCAGTGGTACTTGACCAGCTGGGTCTCACCGGCGGCGTTGACCCACTTGTAGGTGTTCACCCCGAAGCCCTGCATGTGCCGGTAGCTCGCCGGGAGGCCGCGGGGGCTCAGCACCAGGGTCATCATGTGCAGCGCCTCGGGCGACTGCGACCAGAAGTCGAAGACCCGGTTGGCGACCTGGCGGTCGAAGTTCACCGGGTCGGGCTTCTGCGAGTGGATGAAGTCGGGGAACTTGATGGCGTCCCGGATGAAGAAGACACCCAGGTTGTTGCCGACGAGGTCCCAGTTGCCGTCCTCGGTGTAGAACTTCACCGCGAAGCCGCGCGGGTCGCGCGCTGCCTCGGAGGAGTCCCGGCCACCGGCGACGGTGGAGAAGCGCAGCGCGACCTCGGTCTCCTTGCCCTTCTGGGAGAAGAGCTTGGCCCGGGTGTACTTCTCGATCGGCTCGTCCCCGACGGTGCCGTCGGCGACGAAGACGCCGAAGGCGGTGGCGCCGCGGGCGTGCACCACGCGCTCGGGGATGCGCTCCCGGTCGAAGTGGCTGATCTTCTCCAGGAACTGGTAGTTCTCCAGCGTGGCCGGGCCACGGGCACCGACGGTGCGCTGGTTCTGGTTGTCGTAGACCGGGTGGCCCTGACGGTTGGTCAGGACGGCGCGGTCGGCCTCACTGGCGGCCGGGCCCTGCGATGCGACGTCGGTCATGCTCCCACTCCCCTTTCGATGGCGGTTGCTGCTGTGCCGTTCCTCCTGCGCGCGAGCTGGCACCCGGCGCAGAGTCCCCAGAAGACGACCTCGGCCTCGTCGACGGCGAAGCCCGCCGCGTCCGAAGGGGTCAGGCAGGGCGCCTGCCCCACCACGCAGTCGACGTCGGCGACCAGCCCGCACCCCCGGCAGACCAGGTGGTGGTGGTTGTCGCCGACCCGCAGCTCGTAGAGCGCGGGCCCCCCGGCCGGCTCGATCCGCCGGGCCAGGCCGCTGCCGACCAGCGCCCTGAGCACCCCGTAGACCGCCTGCGGCGAGATCGAGGGGTGGACGGCGCGGGCCGCGGTGGCGATGGTCTCGGCGTCGACGTGCGGGTGCTCGGCGAGCACGCCCAGCACGGACAACCGGGGCCGCGTCACGCGGAGCCCCGCTGTCCTCAGCTGGTCGTCCCAGGCCGTCTCCACGAGGCCCAGCCAACCGCGTTCTTTTGACTCAGTCAAATCAAGACCGGGTGAACGTCGCCCGACCGGGCGACGACGACGGTGCGGTCCCCCTCGCAGACCGGCTCCTGGCGTCCGCACCCCACCCCGGTCGGCCACCCGTCCACCGACTGCTGCGTGCTCGTGGTCCCCCGCGACCGGGGACCACGGGGACGCAGCTCCGCCGGGTCGGCCGGGCGGCTCAGCTCCCGGGCAGCGGGGCGCGGCGGCAGGTGGTGACGTCGAACAGGTCGCCGTGCTCGGCGACCCTGGCCAGCACGTCCGCGGTGCGGAAGCGGACCGACTCCGGGTCCGCTCCCCCGCGCAGCGCGTCCACCTCGGCCCAGCGCAGCGGCGTGGAGACGGTGGCCAGCGGGCGGGCCCGCAGCGAGTACGGCGCGACCGTCGTCTTCGCGGTGCTGTTCTGGCTCCAGTCCAGCAGCACCTTGCCCGGCCGCAGGCTCTTGTCCATCCGCCACACCACGTGGCCGGGGGTCTCCGCGGACAGCTGCCGGGCCAGCGCCCTGGCGTAGCGGCCGGGGTGGTCGGCGTCGGCGCAGGTGATCGGGGCGTAGACCTGCAGCCCCTTGGAGCCCGAGGTCTTCACCACCGGGTCCAGGCCGTCGTCGACCAGCCGCTCGCGCAACCGGTGCGCCAGCTGCGCGCACTCGACGACGCCGGTACCCGGGCCCGGGTCGAGGTCGAGCACCAGCAGGTCGGGCAGCTCCTGCTGCCCGCGCGCGGAGACCTGCCACTGCGGCACGTGCACCTCCAGCGCGGCCAGGTTCGCCGACCAGACCAGGTCCGGGACGCACGTGAGCAGCACCATCTCCAGCGTCTCCCGGCCCCTGGTGGAGCCGGGCGAGGGCACGGTCACCGTCTGCACCCACGGCGGGGAGTGCCGGGCGTTGTCCTTCGCGAAGAACGCCTGCCCCGGCACCCCGTCCGGCCAGCGGGTGAAGGTGACCGGCCGGTGCGCGACGTGCGGCAGCAGCACCGGCGCGATCCGCACGTAGTAGTCGATGACCTGGGCCTTGGTGAACCCGACCTCGGGGAACAGCACCTTGTCCAGGTTGGACACCTCGAGCTCGCGCCCGTCGATCTGCACCCGCTGCCGGGTCACGGTTCCACCACCACGTCGTCGGGGTCGAGGTCGTCGCGCAGGCCGCGCCACGAGGGGTGCCGCAACCGGCCCTCCCGAGTCCACTCCCCGAACGTGACCTCACCGACCAGGGTCGGCCGCACCCAGTGCGCGTCCCGGGTGACCTCGCGCGGCAGCGCGTCGGCGAACGGGGACGTCGCCCGGGCGGTCAGCAGCGGCGCCAGGTCCGCCAGCGCCGTCGCGGTGAACCCGGTGCCCACGTGCCCGGCGAAGACCAGCCGCCCGGTGCCGTCGTGCACGCCGAGCAGCAGCGAGCCGATGCCGCCGGCCCGCCGGCCCGCGCCCGGACGCCAGCCGCCGACGACGACCGACTGGGTGCGCAGGTTCTTCACCTTGCGCCAGTCCGGGCCCCGCCCGCCGGGCCGGTAGACCGAGTCCAGCCGCTTGGCGACCACCCCCTCCAACCCGAACTCCGCGCTGGCCGCCTGCACCTGGTCGCCGGTGCCGCGGAACCACGGGGTGGTCACCCACCGGTCGCTCGCCACGCCCAGGGCGTCCAGCCGTTCGCGGCGCTCGGTGTAGGGCAGGGCGAGCAGGCTCTCGCCGTCCAGCGCCAGCAGGTCGAACACCAGGTAGCTGACCGGCGCCGCGGCGGCCAGCCGCGCGACCTCGGGCCCGGTGCGGTGCATCCGGCCCTGCAGCAGCCCGAAGTCCGGCCGGCCGGCGGCGTCCAGCGCCACGACCTCGCCATCGAGCACCGCGTCCCGCCCGGCCAGCGCCGCCGGCAGCGCCTGCAGCTCGGGGTAGGTGGCGGTGACGTCGTTGCCGCTGCGCGCCCGCAGCCGCAGCCGGCCCGACCGCACGTGCGCCAGGGCCCGGACGCCGTCCCACTTGAACTCGTAGGCCCAGCGCGGGTCATCGGCCGGCGGCAGCTCACCCAGCGCGGCCAGCATCGGCGGCAGGTCCTCCGGCACCCCGGCCACCGCCTCCTCCACCACCGGGTCGGGGTCGAGCCGGCGCAGGTTCCAGGTGCCGCCGGGCAGCCGGGACAACACGTACCGCCCGGTCAGCCGCTGCCCGGCGAAGGCGACGGTCACGTGGTCGTCGGCCCACTTCTCGGTGGCGTAGCGGCCGGCGTCCCAGATCGTCGGCACCCCGCCGCCGTGCTCGCCGGTGGCGATCGTGCCGGAGGACGCGGCGTGCTCCGGCGGGTGGTCCTCGGTGGGGACGGCGAGCCGGTTCACCCCCGGCTCCAGCGGCGGGCCCTCGGGCACCGCCCAGCTCCGGAGCACCCCGTCGCGCTCGAGACGCAGGTCCCAGTGCACGCGCTCGCCGGTGCGGCCGCGCGGGGTGCGGTGCTCGTGGACGACGAAGGTGTCGTCCTCGTCCTGCGGCTGCCCGGCCGGCGGGACCGGCTCGGCGGTCCGGGTCGGGTCGCGCCTGGCCCGGTGGGTGGCCAGCGGATCGGCGGCGGCCACCGGGTCAGGCGGTCCTGCGGGCCCGGGACGCGCGCTTGGCCGGCTCCGCGGGCGCCTCGGCCGCCTTCTCGGCTGCGGCCTTCTTCGCCGGAGCGCGCGTGGTCGGGGTCTTCGCCGCCGGGGTGGCCTTCTTCGCAGCAGCCTTGCGCGGCGCCTTCGCCGGCGGGGCGTCGTCGGCGGCGGCGTCCGGGGCGGCCGCGGGCGCGTTGCCCCCGGCGCGCTCGACGCTGCGGCGCAGCGCGCTCATCAGGTCGACGACCGCGCCGCCACCGGTGTCGGCGGCCTCTGGTGCGGCCCGGACCTCACCGCCGGTCTGCTTGGCCTCCAGCAGCGCAGCCATCGCCTCGCGGTAGTCGTCGGTGAAGGCGGTGGGGTCGAAGTCGCCGGCCATCGTGGAGATCAGCGACTCGGCCATCGCCAGCTCCTGCGGCCGGACGGTGACCTCCTCGTCGAGGAAGGCGAACCCGGGACGGCGGATCTCGTCGGGCCAGCGCATCGTGTGCAGCACCAGGACGCCCTCACGCACCCGGAGCGCGGCCAGCGACTCGCGCTGCCGGATCGCGATCTTGGTGATCGCGACCTGGCCGGCGTTCTCCAGCGCGGTGCGCAGCAGCACGTAGGGCCGGGTCGCGACGCCGTCGGGCTCGAGGTAGTAGGTCTTCTCGAAGTGGATCGGGTCGATCTGCTCCTGGTCGACGAACTGGAGCACCTCGATCTCCCGGGTGGTCACCAGCGGGAGCTCGTCGAAGTCGGCGTCGGTGAGCACGACCAGCTGACCGTCGGGCAGCTCGTAGCCCTTACCGATGTCGTCGTACTCGACCGTCTCGCCGTCGACCGAGCAGATGCGCTGGTACCTGACCCGCCCACCGTCGGTCGTGTGCACCTGGTGGAAGCGGATGTCGTGGTCCTCGGTGGCCGAGTACAGCTTCACCGCGATGGAGACCAGGCCGAAGGAGACGGCGCCACGCCAGATCGACCGCATGCCGCACCTCCCGCCCCGGGGCCCCACGGCACCCGGCGAGACCAGAGTGTAAGTGCGCCGGCGCCCGTCCGGCAGGCCGAACCGGTCACGCTGCGCGGTGGACCACCCGGAGGGGTGACGCCCGGGGCCTGGCGTCCACCCGGGCCGCCCCGGACCGCGCACGCAGCGTCACCGGGCGGTCAGTCGTCGTCGCCGCCGGACATCGCCTGCTGCTGCAGGGCGTCATAGGCGAACTGCCCGACGTCGGCCACCGCGACCATCATCATGGTCAGCGCGGCCAGCCGGGTCGCCCCCGGCACCGTCGCGTAGCCGAGCACCAGCGCCGTCGCCGTCCACTGGGCCAGGCAGAACGGGCAGGTCACGAGTTCACCGATGGCGTGCTTGACGCCCCCGTGCTCCCGGATGCCCTCGGCGATCTCGGCCTCACCGGACTGCCCCTGGAAGGAGGTGAACGGCGCGCGCAGCGGGCTGGTGACCGGATCCTTGGCGATCGTGCGGGCGATCCGGAACGTCGCGACGGACAGCAGGACGGCGTCGCCCAGCGGGATGCGGGTGGGCAGCTCCCGGCCGGAGGCGCGCACGGCCGCGGCGCCGGCGGCGGTCAGCGCCAGGTACGTGCCCATCGCGCCGAGCAGGCCGCCGAGCGGGCGGGCCTCCTCCGGTGAGTACTCGTGCTTCTGCACCCTCGCCCACCGCCGCACCGGGAACGTCAGCCGCTGGACCTCGTCCGTGATCGCCATGCCCGCCCCGTTACCCGGCGTTCCGCCGAGCATGCCGCCGCCCGGCAAGACGTGGAACGCATGGCGGCAGGGCGCCCGGGTAGGTGGTGATCACGACGCCGGTCACCCGACCGGCTCCCCCGTCCTCCGGGACGGACGAGCGCACCCGCCCCCGGGCGCGCAGAACGGAGGCACCGCCATGACCGCACCGAACGACGCCACCCCGGTCGACCAGACCGCGATCGATCAAGCCGCACGTGACGGGGCCCTGAACGACGCCGAGTTCCCCGACGACGAGCGCGGCATCACCGGCGCCCGGGACGGCGTGACCGGCGACGTCGGCCCCGAGGGCCAGACCGCCCGCGACGTCTTCCCCGAGGACGACGGCGTGCCCGAGGTCTCCCAGGACGACAGCCCCACCATGGCCACCGCCGAGGACCCGGAGTTCGCCCCCGAGCCCGGTGACCGCGACACCCACCAGACGGTCGACTTCGGGACGACGGCCGCCGAGCAGGCCGAGGGCGAGTCGCTGTCGGGTCGGCTCGAGCGCGAGGTCCCCGACGATGCGTCGGACGTGCGCCCGGCCGAGGACCCCGACCGCGCCTTCGCCCAGCTCGACCAGGACGAGGACACCGACGACCTCAGCGACTCGGGCACCAACCGCACCGGCGACGACGTCGAGGCCTTCGCCGACGCGCCGGTCGGTGGCGAGAGCGCCGAGGAGGGCGCTGTCCACGTCATCGAGAACAGCTGACCCCAGCACGATCCGCCGACGACCCGGGTGACCACGGCCCAGGTCCCTGATTGGTGTGCCGATCACGCCGCGACTAGGTTGGGCGCCACGGTTGAGCAGCCAGCCGCTGCCTGCCCGACCTCCGGGCAGGTCGTGCCCGGACCCCGGTGACCCGGGGCCGCGCCCGACCGGACCACGTCCGGCAGTACATTGACCCGGCGAAGGCGTGCCCGCGGGGCATCGCCGCTGAGAGGAGCTGCAGTCCGTGACCTCATCCGACTCACCCGCCGAGGGCTCGCGCGACGTGTCGGCCCCGGCTGACTCGAACGAAGCGCCCTTCGACGACGTGATCACGCTGTCGACGTCCACCGACGACGACGGCACGGTCACCGTGACCGTCGTCGGCGAGGTCGACACGTTCACCGCCCCCGTCCTCCGGGCGTCCCTGGACACCCAGCTCGAGCAGCAGCCCACTGCGCTCGTGATCGACCTGTGCGGGGTCCAGTTCCTGGGCTCGGCCGGTCTGGCCGTGCTCGTGGAGACCCAGAAGTCGGCGCGCTCCCGCGACGTCGGTCTGCGGCTGGTGGCCAACACCCGCGCCGTGACCCGCCCGCTGGAGGTCACCGGCCTGATCGACCTGTTCACCATCGCCGAGAAGGCCTGACACCGACCGGCACAGCACCACCGGGGCCCCGGCCCCACCGACGACGACGAAGGCGCCCCGCACCAGCGGGGCGCCTTCGTCGTCGTTCCACCCCCGTTCAGGGCGTGAGCAGGGCGCAGACCGCAGCCTCGATGGTGCGCTGGGCGGTGCGGTCGTCCGCAGCGCGGGCAGCCTCGGCGAGGGCGTCGGCGACGGTCTCGCCGTGCTCCCAGCGGTCGACCACCCGCGGGTCGACGTAGCTGTTCTTGGCCACCGTGGGGGTGTTGCCCAGCTGCTCGCTCACCCGCACGTAGGCCCGCTTGACCACCTTGTTGCGGGCGGTCCTGCTGCTCGGCTTGGGCTCCTCGGCCAGCGTGGCGGCCATCAGCACGGTGGCGCTCCAGGTGCGGAAGTCCTTCGCGGTGATCTCCGCGCCGCTGATCTCCTTGAGGTAGGCGTTGATCTCGTCGCTGGTGATGTCGTGCCAGCTGCCGTCCCCGGCCGGGTAGCCCAGCAGCTCCTGCCCCTGGTCGGCCGGGCGCTCGAGCAGCTGCCGGACGACGGTGGCCGTGGGCCGGTCCAGCAGCTCGACCTCGCGCTCGATGCCGTGCTTGGCCCGGTAGGAGAAGAACACCCGCTCCCCGCGCACCGCGACGTGCTCGCGGCGCAGCGTGGCCAGGCCGTAGGTGTGGTTGTCCTCGGCGTACTGCTCGCTGCCGATCCGGAACGCGCCGAGGTCCAGCAACCGGACGGCGCAGGCGAGCACCCGCTCGCGGTTGAGCCCGCGGGTGCGCAGCGCGGCGACGACCTCGTCGCGGACGTCGGGCAGCTGGGCGGAGATCTCCAGGACCCGCTCGTGCTTGGCGGCGTCCCGCTTGACCCGCCACTCGTCGTGGTAGCGGTACTGCCGCCGGCCGGCGGCGTCGGTGCCGACCGCCTGGATGTGACCGTTGGGCCAGGGTGAGATCCAGACGTCCTTCCAGGCCGGCGGGATGGCCAGCGACTTGAGCCGGTCCAGCCGCTCGTCCCGGATCAGGACGCCGTCGGCGTCGTGGTAGGCGAAGCTGCGCCCGGCCCGCCGCCTGGTCCAGCCCTGGGCGTGCACGTCACTGCGGCGGAGTCTCACCCCGCTCAGGTGGGCACGACCGGGTCGCCTCAAACCCGGACGCGAGACGAGTTCCCCGTTCGCACACCTGGTCGGTCGTCCCTCGTTTCGCGTCCGCCCCCGGGGGCATGACAGTCTGTCGGTGCAGCCACCGTCGGCGGAGCCGGGCCCGGCCCGGCCACCGTCCCGGGGCGGCCGCTCCCCCGCTCGCGCTCCGGCTGGAGCAGCGGGCGGGTGCGCGAGGATGGACCGCCGCGTCCCCGTCCGGGGCGCGGGGACGACGAAGGAGCGAACGACGCATGGTCGACACGACGGCTGCCGCCACCGGCGAGCGGCGCCCCGAGCGGCTGGAGCTGCGGGTCCCGACCTCGGCGACCCAGCTGCCCGCGGTGCGCGCGATGGCCGGTGACCTGGCGATGCGGATGGACTTCGACCTGGACGCGGTCGAGGACCTCCGCCTGGCCGTCGACGAGGCCTGCGCGACGCTGTCCTCGGTGGCCCTCGGCGATGCCCCGCTGACGGTCGTCTTCGAGGCCTTCCGCGAGGGGCTGCGCATCGACGCCTGGGTGCCCACCGAGCCCGGTGTCGACGTGCCCCGCGACGGCTTCGGCTGGGCGGTGCTGCACACGCTGGTCGACACCGTGGAGGCCGGCCCCAGCACCCAGGCCACGGTGGTCGCCGGCGACGGGTCGGCCACCCCGGTCGCCGGCATCGCGCTGGTCAAGAAGCTGCGCCAGTTCGCGTCGGTCGCGCAGTGACCCGGTCGGCTGCCACGGACCTGCCGGCCGCCGACGACGCCGTCCTCGACCAGGGTGGGCCCGTCCGACCCCGGACCCCCGCCACCGCTGCGCCGGGGGCCACGACCCCACCGGCTCCCGAGGGCGCTGCCACGGAGAGGACCGAGATGACCACCGAGTCCACCGACACCGCACCCGGGATCCCCGCGGTGACCGACACCTCGCCCGACCTGCCGACCGTTCCCGACACCTCGCCGGAGCTCCCGGCGGTCAGCGCCGACGCGCCGGTCGCGGTCCCGGTCTCGGAGAACCGCAGCCGGGCCGAGCGGACCGCGCCGCTGTTCGTCGAGCTGGCCGCCCTGGAGAAGGGCGACCCCCGGCGGGAGCGGCTGCGGGAGATCCTGGTCGAGGAGCACCTGCCCCTCGTCCGGCACTTCGCCCGGCGGTTCAGCAACCGCGGTGAGCCCTTCGACGACCTGCTGCAGGTCGGCACCCTCGGGCTGATCGCCGCGATCGACCGGTTCGACCCCACCCGCGGCGTCGAGTTCCTGTCCTTCGCCGTCCCCACCATCACCGGTGAGATCAAGCGGCACTTCCGCGACCAGGGCTGGTCGGTGCGCGTGCCGCGCCGGCTGCAGGAGCTGCACCTGTCGCTGAACGCCGCGGTGAGCGAGCTGTCCCAGAAGAACGGGCACGCCCCGACGCCGTCGGAGCTGGCCGAGCACCTGGGCATCCCGCGCGCCGAGGTGCTGGAGGGGCTGGCGGTGGCCAACGCCTACCGCAGCAGCTCGCTGGACGAGCGCCTGTCCGGGGAGGAGGACTCCCCCACCCTGGCGGCCACGCTGGGCGAGGAGGACGCCGCGCTCGAGGGCGTGGAGTACCGCGAGTCGCTGCAGCCGCTGCTGGCCACCATCCCGGCCCGCGAGCGCCGCATCCTGATCCTGCGGTTCTTCGGCAACATGACCCAGTCGCAGATCGCCGCCGACATCGGCATCTCGCAGATGCACGTGTCCCGGCTGCTCAGCCAGACCCTGGCCAAGCTCCGCGAGGGTCTGCTCAAGGATTGACGAAGGACCCCCTCGCCCCCACCGCTCGCGAGCTCGCGGTGGGGCCCTGCACGGGGGCCGGAGATGCCGGTGGCCCAGGACTCGGGGAGTCCTGGGCCACCGGCATCTGGTCGGTCAGGCGGGGGGCAGCTGCCGGGGCTCGTCACCGCCGACGCGGTTGCGCGGGTCGGCGGCCGGGCCGCTGTCCTGCACGTCCTGCTTCACCTGGGACAGCGGCGGCGGCTTCGGGATCTGCGGCGTCGTCTCCACCGCCTCGTCGGCGATGCTGGACAGCGTCATCTTCGCCTCGGGCTGCTCGGCGGCCGGCGGCAGGTTCGAGTCGAACCAGCTGCTGGTGTCCAGCGAGGACGCCGGCGGCTGGGCGGCGGCCGCCCGCTGACCGCCGGTGGGGGCGTCGACGTCCATCCAGTTCCGCGCCCCGTCGCCGTCGCCGCCACCCAGCTTGGACAGCCCCTCCAGCGCCTTGCTGAACTCGCTCGGGACGATCCACATCTTGTTGGCGTCGCCCTGGGCGATCTTCGGCAGCGTCTGCAGGTACTGGTAGGCCAGCAGCCCCTGGTCGGGCTTGCCGTCGTGGATGGCCTGGAACACCGTCTCGATCGACTTTGCCTGGCCCTGCGCCTGCAGGAACAGCGCGGCCCGCTCACCCTCGGCCCGCAGGATCCGGCTCTGCCGCTCGGCCTCGGCGTCCAGGATCGCCGCCTGCTTCTTGCCCTCGGCCGACAGGATCGACGCCGCCTTCTGACCCTCGGCGGTGGTGATCGCCGCGTGCCGCTGGCCCTCGGCGGTGAGGATGACCGCGCGCTTGTCGCGGTCGGCACGCATCTGCTTCTCCATCGAGTCCTGGATGGACGGCGGCGGGTCGATCGCCTTGATCTCCACCCGGGCCACGCGCAGGCCCCACGGGCCGGTCGTGCCGTCGAGCACGGTGCGCAGCTGGGAGTTGATGCCGTCCCGGCCGGTCAGCGCGCCCTCCAGGTTCAGCCCACCGACCACGTTGCGCAGCGTCGTTGTCGTCAGCTGCTCCATGCCGGTGATGTAGTTCGCGATGCCGTAGACGGCCAGCCGCGGGTCGGTCACCTGGAAGTAGACGACGGTGTCGATGCCCACCTGCAGGTTGTCGGCGGTGATCACCGGCTGCGGCGGGAAGGAGATGACCTGCTCGCGCAGGTCGATGGTCGCGCGGACGCGGTCGACGAACGGCACGAGCAGGGCCAGGCCGGGCGAGAGGGTGCGGCTGTAGCGGCCGAGCCGTTCGACGACCTTCGCCTGGGCCTGCGGGACGATCGTCACGCTCTTGGCCAGGACGACGACCGCCAGCAGCACGACGACGATCAGGGCGATGAGTGCGGGTTCCACGGTGCTCCGTTCCTCGGAGGTGCGTACCCCAGATGGTGCACCGTCCGGCGCACGACGATCACGCCGCGCCGGGCAGCTTCACCCGTTCGCAACAGGTCAGGTGTGGCTGACGTAGGCGATGGGGCCCTCGATCTGCACGATCCGGACCTCGTCGTCCACCTCGTAGGCCTCGCCGTCCAGCTGGGTGCGCGCCGACCACTCGTCCTGGCCCAGCCGCACCCGGCCGGCGGTGGCGTCCACGCGCTGGCTGACCACGGCGGTGCGCCCGACGAGGGTCTGGACGCCGTCCAGCTGCTCGGGAGTGCGGTCGACCAGGTGCCGCTTGGCCACCGGCCGGACGACGACCAGCAGCCCCACCGAGACCACCACGAAGGCGAGCAGCTGCAGCGGCACGCTGTCGGTCAGCAGCGCCGCGCCCATCCCGCCGAGGGCGCCGCCGGCGAACATCAGCAGGACCAGGTCCAGGCTGGCGACCTCGCCACCGGCGAGGACCCCCGCGGCGATCAACCAGAGCAACCAGGCAGGCACGCTCCGCAGTCTGGCACGCGCGGCTGTGCGCGACCGGTCCGCGCGCCCGTCGTCCAGCTCACCCGGCCGGGCGCCCCACCCGGGCACCGGCGCGTCGTAACCTCGGCAACCGTGCACGACATCGCCGCCGGCCGCTTCGCCGTCTGGGCCACCGCGTGGCTCACCGGACGCACCTCCTTCGACGAGGCGCTCGACGCCCTGGTCGGAACCACCGCGCACCGGGTCGTCGGGCTGCCCGGCACCGCGGAGGCCGTGCCGCTGGGCTGGGCGCTGAGCGCCCTGCGCGGGCTCGGTGAGCAGCGGCTGCGGCTGGTGCTCCCCGTGCCCGGTGACACCCGCGGCATCCCGGCGCTGCCGCCGCTGGTCGCGCTGGCGCTGGAGTCCGGGCAGGCCGTGGTCGGCACCCGGATCGCGCTCGTGCCCGAGCAGCTCGGCCCGGAGGTCGTCTCCTGGACGGCGGTGCCGCTGGACGGCGCCCCGCCCGCGGCCCCGCCGGTGGAGGGCACCCTGCGCTCGGTCTCCGGCGCCCTGGACCTCGCCGTCGGGAACTCCGCGCGCACCCTGGCCGCCCTGGACCTGGCCCGGTGGAACCCCGAGGTGCCCGCACTGCTGGCCGGGCTGGCCCGGGCCGTGCACGCCCCGGGCCTGCCCGGCGACCACGACCAGCTGGCGGCCTCGGTGCTGGGCCGGGCGCAGCGGCTGTCGAAGGTGCTGGACCTGGCGATGGCCGATGCGCCCGGGGCTGCGATCACCCACGCCCAGGCCGCCCGGCGCGACGAGGCGCTGCGCCCGCTGGCCGCCGCCGTCCGCGAGGCCACGGTCGCCGCCTACAACTGGGTCCCGCGCGCCTGACGAAGGACCCCCTCGCCCCCCACCGCTCGCACACTCGCGGCGGGCCCCTGCGAGGGGGCCGTCAGGTCGCGGCAGCCGCCGGGCGGGCCGACGGACGGGTGACGAAGCAGCAGGACGCCGGGCAGTTGGTGCCCAGGCGCGGCTCGCCGCCGGCGCGGCGCTCCTCCAGCAGCTCCCGCAGCGAGGTGACGAACGCCGGGTGGGTGCCCGCCGTCGCGGCCCGTGCGAAGGCCAGCCCGAGCTCGCCGGCGGTCTCCTCGGCCTCGTTGTCCAGGTCCCAGACGACCTCGAGGTGGTCGCTGATGAACCCGACCGGGAAGACGACGACGGCCTGCTCGCCGGACCCGGCCAGCGCCCGCAGGTGGTCGTTGACGTCGGGCTCGAGCCACGGCACCGACGGCGGGCCGCTGCGGCTCTGCCAGACCAGGTCGAACGACCGGCCCGGTGCCGCGGCGTCGACGACGGCCCGGGCGGCGGTCACCAGCTCGGCCTCGTAGGCCCCGCCCTGCGGCCCGGCGACGGCGGCCATCGCGTCCGGGATGCTGTGCGCGGTGGCGACCAGCCGGGCGCCGTCCCGCAGCTGTTCGGGCAGCGAGGCGATCGCGGCGGCCAGCGCGTCGGCGTTGGCCTGCACGAAGCCGGGTGCGTCGAAGTAGTGCGGCAGCTTCTCCGCGGTGGGGCCGGCCGGACCGGACGGGTCGGACCCGAGCGCGACCCGGGCCCGGGCGACGTCCTCGTGGTACTGCCGGCAGCCGGAGAACGACGCGTACGCCGACGTCGCCAGCACGTAGGCGTGCTGGACGCCGTCGTCGGCCATCTGCCGCCACACGTCCTCGACGTAGGGCGCCCAGTTGCGGTTGCCCCAGTAGACGCCCATGTCGATGCCGGCGGCGGCCAACTCGGCCTCCAGGGCGCTGACCAGCGCCTTGTTCTGCTCGTTGATCGGGCTGACGCCGTCGAAGTGGTGGTAGTGCTCGGCGACGGCCGCCAGGCGCTCGGGCGGGATGCCGCGGCCGCGGGTGACGTTGAGCAGGAACGGCATCACGTCGTCGTGGCCCTCGGGCCCGCCGAAGCCGAGCACCAGCAGCGCCTCGCGGCGTCCGGCCGGAGCCGGCTCGCCGGAGGGGACGACGCCGCCGTTGTTGCGGACGGCGAGCGAGGGGTCGGCGTCGGGCTCCTGCCCGGCGGGGGTGACCGGGACGCCCTCGGGCAGCGGGTGCTGCGGACGCGACAGGTCAGACGCCGACTGCATGGAACCCACCGTCGACGTGCACGATCTCGCCGGTGGTCGCCGGGAACCAGTCGCTCAGCAGCGCGGCGACGGCCTTGCCGGCGGGCTCGGTGTCGGTGACCGACCAGCCCAGCGGCGCGCGGCCCTCCCAGGCCTCCTCGAACCGGTTGCTGCCCGGGATCGACTTCATGGCCATGGTGCGCAGCGGGCCGGCGGCGACGAGGTTGACCCGCACGCCCTCGGAGCCCAGCTCACGGGCGAGGTAGCGCGAGGTCGACTCCAGCGCGGCCTTGGCCGCGCCCATCCAGCCGTAGACCGGCCAGGCGACGGTCGCGTCGAAGGTCAGCCCGACCACCGCCGCGGTGTCGCCGAACAGCGGGCGGCAGGCCTGGGTGAGGCTGGCCAGCGACCAGGCGGAGACCTGGAAGGCCGTCGCCGCGTGCTCCCAGGCGACCTCGGGGAACCCCTCGCCCATCGCCTCCTGCGGCGCGAAGCCGATGGAGTGGACGACGCCGTCCAGGCGCGCGTCGGCGCCGAGGTGCTCGCGCAGCCGGTCGGCCAGCGTCGCCAGGTGCTCGGTGTCCGTGACGTCCAGCTCGACCACCGCGGCCTCCTGCGGCAGCCGCTTGGCGATCCGCTGGCACAGCGACAGCGCCCGGCCGAAGTTCGACAGGACGACGGTGGCGCCCTGCTCCTGCGCGATCTTCGCCGCCGAGAAGGCGATCGACGCCTCGGTCAGCACCCCGGCCACCAGGATCGTCTTGCCCTCGAGAATGCCCATCGTCAGTGCCCCATCCCTAGTGCCCCATGCCGAGGCCGCCGTCGACCGGGACGACGGCCCCGGTGATGTACCCCGCCTGCTCGCCCGCCAGGAAGCGGACGACGCCGGCGATCTCGTCTGCCTCGGCGAGCCGCCCCAGCGGCACCTGCCCGAGGATCTCCTGCTGCCGCTTCTCCGGCAGCTCGGCGGTCATGTCGGTCGACACGAAACCCGGCGCCACCACGTTCGCGGTGATGCCGCGGCTGCCCAGCTCACGGGCGATCGACCGGGCCAGCCCGACCAGGCCGGACTTGCTGGCCGCGTAGTTGACCTGCCCCGCCGAGCCCAGCAGCCCGACCACCGAGCTGATGAAGACCATCCGGCCGGCCCGGGCGCGCACCATCTTCGGCGCCGCGCGCTTGGCGACCCGGTAGGCGGCGGTCAGGTTGGCATCGATGACGTCGGTGAAGGCGTCCTCGCCCATCCGCAGCAGCAGCCCGTCACGGGTGATGCCAGCGTTGCTGACCAGCACCTCGACCGGGCCCTGGTGCTCCTCGACCTCGGTGAACGCGCGGTCGACGGCCGCGGTGTCGGTGACGTCGCACTCGACCCCGAACAGGCCCTCGGGCGCGCCGCTGCCGCGGTGGGTCACCGCCACGGAGTCACCCGCCTCGGCGAACGAGCGGGCGATCGCCAGCCCGATCCCCCGGTTCCCACCGGTCACCAGCACCGACCTGCCCACTCAGCCCACCTCGCCGCTCGCCCGGGAACAACCGCCCATGAACCTAGCCGGTGGCCCGACGGCGCACGCCCGCGCGGTCGGCGGCCGGCCGCCGCACACTGGTGCGGTGCCCCCGCCCCCCGCTCCGGCGCGCGGACTGGTCCGGCTGCTGAACACCGCCGACGGCCGCGCGCTGTGCCTGGCCGGCGCCGTGGACGCCGGCGCCGTGGCCGCGTTCCGGGCGCGCTACGGCGCCGAGCCGGCGCGCATCGAGGTGCTCGACGCGCGCTCGGTCACCTCGCTGTGCGGTGCCGCCCTGGAGCTGGTGCGCGACCACCTCGACGTCGCTGCCTCGGGCGGCCGCAGCGTGCAGGTGCACCGCTCCCCCGCCCTCGACCAGCTGCTCACCGGTCGCTGACCGGCCGCGCCGGTCGGAACCGGAGCTCCAGCACCAAGCCGGCGGCGAGCGCCTGAGGAGGCCGGGCCCCGGCACCGCCTGCCCGGCGTCGGCGCCAACCGCACGGAGCCCGGTCAGCACCACCGCGGCGGAGCGCGGGAAGCCCGCGAGCGCGGTGACCGGACCGGCGACCGTCGCGGTGGACGGGGCCGGCGGCACGGCCGGGCACGACACGGCCCACCCCGCCCCGTCCCGCGCGGCCGGAGGGGTGGGCGCGGGCCGGCCGGGCGATCGGCGCGGCCGGGCCGGACACTGGCGCCCGCTCCCCACCGACCGAACCCGGAGAGGCCCTGTGAGCACCCACCTGCCCCGCGTGTACGTCGCCTTCAACGAGCAGTTCCCCGATGTCGCCGAGGCCCACGGCGCGCTGGCCCGCACCATCCGGGAGCGCAGCCCCTTCGACGAGCGCACCGAGCGGCTGCTGACCCTCGCGCTGGCCATCGGCGCCCAGGCCGAGGGTGCGGTGCGCTCCAACGTCCGCAAGGCGCTGGAGCACGGCGCGACCGCCGACCAGATCCAGGCGGTCGCGCTGGCGGCGATCACCACCTGCGGCTTCCCCACCGCGATGGCGGGGCTGCGCTGGATCGACGAGGTGCTCGGCACCCAGGACGACGAGAGCGCCGGGAGCGACCCGGCCTGAGCCCGCGGGGCCCCGCGCGGCCGCCGCGTGGGGCCCCGCGGGCCTCAGAGCTGGTGGACCAGCCCCTCCCGGGCCACCGTGACCGGCCCGGCGAACAGGCCCGCGGCGACCCGGCCCATCTGCTCGGCCTCGGCCGGATCGGCGAAGTGGGTGAGCAGCAGATGCCCGGCGCCCGCCTCCCCCGCGATCCCGGCGGCCAGCTCCGGGGTGAGGTGCCCGTGCCCGTGGATGGCGTCCTCGCCGGCGGCCAGGTACGTCGACTCGCAGACGAACAGGTCGGCGCCCCGGGCCGTCTCGACCAGGGCGTCGCACGGACCGGTGTCGGAGGAGAACGCGACGGTGACGCCGTTGCCCTCGAGACGCAGCCCGGCCGAGGGCACCGCGTGGTGCACCCGGCGGGGCGTCAGCGACCAGCCGGCCAGGTCCAGCGGCGTCCCGGCGTCCAGGTCCATCGAGACGACGTCGAACGCGGACTGGATCGGCGTCCGCATGGTCGGCAGCGTCGGGATGCCGAAGAGGTCGTCGAAGGCCCGCAGCCGGCCGAGCTCCTCGGCCGGCACCAGCAGCGGGATCGGCGGCAGGACGTGCGGGAACGTCCAGCGGTAGGCCCACGCCATCAGGTCCAGGCTGTGGTCGGCGTGCAGGTGGGTGACCACGATCGCGGACAGGTCGGCCAGGTCGTGGGTGCGCGCGTAGGCCAGCAGCGAGCCGGGGCCCGCGTCGACCAGCACGGTGCCGCGCGGACCGTGCAGCAGGTAGCTGGACGCGGCGCCGGTCGCGCCGGGCGCGGTGGCGTTGCAGCCGAGGATCTCGAGTCGCGTGGTCACAGGAGAACGATCCCTCCGGGTCGGGGAGCCAGGGTGAGGACCGGCGCCGGGGAGAGGACGCCGGGGTGGTCGAGGTCGAGCTCGGTGCCGTCGAGGTCGAGCCGCAGCCGGGTGTGCGAGCCGGCGAACTCGACGTGGCGCACCAGCGCGGTGACGCCGCCGGGCGCCGCCGGGCCGGCCGGCACCAGGGAGTCGCGGCGGATCAGCACCCGGTCGCCGTCCCGGGTCCGGGAGGTGTCGAGCAGGGCCGCGGGGAGGGTCCAGCGGCCGCCCAGCAGGGTCACCACGTCGCCGTCCCGCCGGGCCGGGAGCATCCGACCGGAGCCGAGGAAGTCGGCCACGAACTCGTCGGCGGGGGCGTTCCACAGCTCCGCCGGCGTCCCGGCCTGGACGACCCGGCCCTCGCGGACGACGGCGATGGTGGTGCCCAGCGCGAGGGCCTCCTGCTGGTCGTGGGTGACGATCACCGTCGTGCAGCCGGCGGCGGCCAGGTTCGCCGCCAGGTTCCGCCGCAGGTCCCCGCGCAGCTGCGGGTCCAGCGCGGACAGCGGCTCGTCCAGCAGCAGCAGCGCCGGGTCGACGGCCAGCGCGCGGGCCAGGGCCACGCGCTGGCGCTGGCCGCCGGAGAGCGCCGCGGGCCGGCGCTGCGCGTACCCGGTCAGGTGCACCAGCTCGAGCACCTCGGCGACCCGGCGTTCCCGCACCCCGGCCGGGGTGCGCCGGGCCCGCAGCCCGTACGCCACGTTCGCCGCGACCGACATGTGCGGGAACATCGCGTAGGACTGCGGGACGAGCCCCACGTTGCGCCGGGCGGCGGGGACCCGGGTGACGTCGCGGCCCTCGATCCGGATCTCGCCGGCCGCGACGTCGACCAGGCCCGCGACGGCGCGCAGGATCGTCGTCTTGCCGCACCCGCTGGGCCCGACGAGGGCGAGCACGGAGCCGGCGGGGACGTGCAGCGACACGTCGCGGACGGCGTCGGTGGCCCCGTAGCGGACGGTGAGGCCCGCGATGGACAGGCCCTGGCTGGCGGTCATGACGACCTTTCCGCGAGACGCCCGCGGAGTGCCGCCAGGGCACCGAGCACGGGCAGGAGGGAGACGATGAACCAGATCGACATTGCCGACGCCAGCTCGATCCGCCGGGTGGCGTAGGCCTCGAAGAGGGCGAAGGGCGCGGTCGGTGCGGCCGGGGCGTTGACGAAGAAGCTGATGTTGAACTCGCCGTAGCTGAGCGCGTAGGCGGTGGCCGCCGCCTGCAGCACCGCCACCCGGCACCACGGCAGGGTCACCGTGACCAGCCGGCGCAGCGGCGAGGCGCCGAGGCTGCGGGCGACCTGGTCGCACTCGACGAGCCCGTCCGCGGCCAGCACCGGGACGAGCGCGGCGAGCGTGAACGGCAGCGTGAACACGACGTGCCCGGCCACGAGCAGCAGGCCGCTGGGCCGCAGCTGGGCGTACGTGCCGATCAGCGCCACCGAGATGGCGATGCCGGGTACGGCGAGCGGCAGGTTGGCCAGGTAGCCGACCAGCCGGGCCGGCCACGCCGCCGTGCGGGCGACCCACCAGGCGAGCAGGCCACCGATCAGCAGGTTGGCTGCGGCGACACCGACGCCGACGAGGAAGCTGCGCAGCAGCGTGGGCGCCAGCAGCTCCAGCCCCAGCGACATCCAGTCGAAGGTGACCCCACCGCTGAACGGCCCGGTCGAGAAGCTCACGCTGGTGGCCACCACCAGCGTCACCAGCATCGGGACGACGACGACGGCCACCATCAGCCGGGTCCACGCGGCACCGGCCCTCATCGGGCGATCCGCCGGGTGAGCAGCGCGGACAGCGCCCGCCCCAGCAGCAGGAAGGCGCAGGCGAGCACCGCCAGGACGACGCCGGTGGCCGACGCGGTGGCGACGTTGAAGCCGGCCGCGCTGAGCTGGTCGACGACCTCCAGCGGCAGCAGCCGCACGCCCTGGGAGAGCACCGCGATGGTGCCGTAGCCACCGAGGGCGATGGCCAGCGCGGTGCCGGTGGCCGCGACGACGGCCGGGGTGAGCAGCGGCAGGGTGATGGTGGCGAGCACCCTGACCCGGCCGGCGCCCAGGGACCGGGCGGCCTCGGGCACCGCGGGGTCCAGCGCCTCGGCGGCGCCGCGCAGCGGCCCGACCACCCGGGGCAGCGAGAAGTAGACGTAGGCCGCCACCAGCCCGGGGACGGTGTAGGAGACCCCGCGCAGCGGGGCGAACCACAGCCCGAGCAGACCGGTGTTGCCGATCAGCACGATGGCGAAGAACCCGATGATCGTGCCCGGCAGCGCGACGGGGAGGGTGAAGAGGGCGTCCAGCCGCGCGGTGTCGTGCCCGGCGGCGCTGCGGGCCGCGGCGTGCAGCACCAGGGGCACGGCCAGCACGACGGTGATCAGCACCGCGGTCACGCAGACGCCGATCGAGGTGAGCGCGGAGCTGCGGACGGTCTCCGAGCTGAGCACGGCCCGGTAGTACGCGGAGGTGGAGCCCGGCTGCTCGTGCAGGCCGGTGCGGCCCAGCCCGAGGGAGTTCTGCACCAGGACCCCGATCGGGTACACCGCGAACGCCAGCAGGAACGCCGCACCCGGCACCGCGGCGAGCCACGCCCAGCGGGGCGTGCTCACCGCGGCGCCGGTCGCCCGGGGGCGAGGGGTCACTGACCGACCTCGGCCTTGAACCGCTCGATGAAGCTCTGCTGCACCTCGCCCTGCTGGACGTAGTCGACGGTGGTGGCGCGCTCGTAGTCGGCGGCGGGCAGCATCTTGCCCGTCATCTCGGCGGGGAGCTCACCGATGACCGGGCGCATGTAGCCCTCGGCGAACAGCTGCTGGCCCTGCGTGGAGAAGTAGAAGTCCAGCAGCTGCTCGGCGTTGGCCCGGTCCGGTGCACCGTTGACCAGCCCGACGACGTAGGGCACCAGCAGGCTGCCCTCGGCCGGGATGACGACCTGGACGTTCGCGCCCTCGTCGCGGAGCTCGTAGCCGTTGAAGTCGGTGTCGATCAGGATCGGGATCTCGCCCTGCGCGACCTTCGCGGTGGCGGTCTGGGCCGGGGTGACCGCACCGTTGGCCTTGAGCTGCGCCAGGTAGTCGATCCCCGGGCCCCAGTCGTCCAGGCTGCCACCGAGGGCCTCGTTCGCCGCGGTGGCCACCGAGTAGCCGACCGCGGCCTGCGTCGGGTCGAGGTAGCCGACCTTGCCGGCGTACTCGGGCTCGGTCAGGTCCGCCCAGCTCGTCGGCACGGCGGCGCCGTCCAGGTGGTCGGTGTTGACGATGAACGCGATGGTGCCGGTGTGCACGGCGGTCCAGCTGCCGTCGGCCGCGCGGAGGTCGGCCGGGACGGCCTCGCTGCCCTCCGGGGTGTAGGGCTGCAGCACCCCGGCCTGCACCAGCTGGTCGCCGAACGCGATGCCGGCGTAGGCCACGTCGGCGACGGGGGCGTCCTTCTCCGCCTGCAGCGCGGCGAGGGTCTGCCCGGAGTTCTTCGGGTCGTTGGGTGCCTGGATCCCGGTCTCCGCGGTGAAGGTGGCCAGCACCTCGCCGAAGTTGCCCCACTCCGCCGGGCTGTTGTAGGTGATGACCGTTCCGCTGCCGCCCGCGCCGGCGGCCGGCTGCTCGGCCGAGGTGTCGGCGCTGCCGCAGGCGGTGAGCGCGAGACCTGCCGCGACGACGGCGATCAGGGCCCTGGGTGTGCGTCCGACGTGCATCGAGCATTCCTCTCGTCTCCGCGGCGGACCGCGGACGGTGTACGTGCCGAGAGCAGCATCGCCAGCGACAAATCGATTTGGCAATGCTCCGGCGAGCAGCTCACCGAGGCTTCCCGCGTCGTTCACCTCGCGGTGGCTCAGCCGTTCCCGCGGAGGTCGGCGACCGAGTTCCGGGCGCGCAGGACGACCGGCAGCCGGGGCTGCGTCCCGCTCCCGGCAGCCGGCGTCAGCAGCAGCCGCGCGGCGGCCCGGCCGACCTCGCGGCGGTCGAAGGCGACCGTCGTCATCGCCGGGGCGAGCAGCTCGGAGGTGGGGATGTCGTCGTGGCCGACCACGCTCACGTCCACCCCCACCACCAGCCCCGCGGCGCGGGCAGCGCGGTACACCGCCGAGGCGGTGTAGTCGGAGTTCATCAGGAACGTGCGCGGCGCCCGGGGGTCGGCCAGCTGCTCGGCGACGGCGCCCTGGACGGCGTCGAACTGCAGGGACGTGTGCAGCACGTGGCCCTCGACACCGAGCTCGCGGCTGCGCGCGACGAAGGTGGCGGTGCGGTCGTCGTCGGCGACGTCGCCCTGCGGCGCGCAGACGAAGGTGACCCGACGGTGGCCGAGCCCGGCCAGGTGGTCGAGGGCCACCGTCACCGCGGCGACGTTGTCCGGCCCGACCACGACGACACCGGGTGCGGGGGTCACGTTGAGCAGCACGAGCGGGGAGCCGGGGCGGTGCTCCCGCCACCACTCGACGCTCGCGCTGCTGCCGACCGGGGCGATGGCCAGCGCCCGCACCTCGTGCTCGGCCATCCGGCGCACGGCCGCCAGCTCCCGGTCGACGTCGTACCCGGAGTCCATCACGACCACGCTGGTGCCCTGCGCGGAGGTGACCTCCTCCATGCCCCGCAGGACGTCGAGGAAGTAGGAGTTCGACAGGTTGCGGGTGACCAGCCCGACGGTGCTCGCCGACCCGCTGCGCAGGGCCCGGGCCACCGGGTTCGGCCGGTATCCCAGGCGCTCGGCCGCCGCACGGACGCGCTGGGTCGTGGTCGCGGCGACCCGCCCCTGGCCGTTGAGGGCGAGGCTGGCCTGCGGCGTGGAGACCCCCGCCTCCCTCGCCACGTCCCGCAGCGTGACCCGCCTGGCGTCCGGCACCCGAGCCCCCCTCCCCCGTCGGGGCGCCCGCGCACGGCCCTGACCTGCACCGCACCCTCACCTGCACCGCACCCGACCGGGGCGCCCGTGCCGGTGAGGATAGGGCCGGTCGACCACGCCGACGGGGCGGGCTGCACGGGAACGGTTGCGCTCCGGGGCGGACGCTCCGGCCCGGCCCGGCGTGGTGGAACAGGGACGAACGCCCCAGTAGCCTCCCGCTGACGTCCGCCGTCCGGGCCGGCCGGCCCGCTCGAGCAGCGGAGAGGGTGGTGGTCCGGTGCAGGGCAGGTCCCGGGTGTTCCTGGTGACGCTGGTCGTCCTCGGGCTCGCGGCGGTGGCGGTGGAGCTGGTCCGCGCCGCTCCGGCACTGGTGCACGCACCGGCCCCCTGGGGAGTCACGACCGCCGTCGTCGTCCTGCTGCTGTTCTCACCGGTGACCGTGGGCCGCCGCGACCGGGCCACCCACATGACCTTCGGCGAGACGGCTGCGGTGCTGGCCTACGCCGTCCTGCCACCGGCGGCTGCGGCGCTGTCCGCCGGTGCCGCCGCACTGGTGCTGGTCGCGTCGCTGCGCACCAGCGCGGTCAACCGGCTGTTCAACGCCGCCGCCACGCTGACCGCCGCAGCAGCCGGTGCCCTGACCGCCGCGGCGCTGCAGGGTCGGGGGGTTCCGCAGCCGGCCGCCGCCGCTGCCGCCGCCGTGGTGTTCGGGACCGTGAGCCACCTGCAGGTGGTCACCGTGCTCAGCCTCGGACGGGGGCAGCTGATCGCCGGGTTCGCCGGCGGGCTCCGCCAGCTCGCCGTGGTGGAGGCCGCGGGGGTGGTGCTCGGGCTGGTGCTGGCGCCCCTGCTGCTCCGCGACCCGGCCGGCGCCTGGCGGCTGCTGCCGCTGCTGCTGGTCCTCGCCGTGCTCAGCCGCCGGCACACGCAGCTGTCCACCGAACGGGACCTGCTCGACGCGCTGGCCGAGGCGACCGCCGAACTGCACTCCACGCTGCACCCCGACCGGGTGCTCGACGCCCTGCACGCCCGGGCCACCGGGTTGCTGCCCCGGAGCGAGGTGGCGCTGCAGCCGGGCCCGCCGCAGCCGCACCAGGTGGGGGACGTCGTGACCGACGGCGCGCTGTGGCTGGTGGCGCGCACCGGCGTCGCGCAGGTCGGGGTGCCCACCGAGCACCGGGTCCTGCAGGGGCTGTCCGCCGCCGCGCGCCGGGCGCTGGACAACGCCCGGCTGCACCACCAGGTGGAGGAGCAGGCCCTCACCGACGCGCTGACCGGCGTGCCCAACCGGGCGGCCCTGATGCGGCACCTGGAACGGGAGCTCGCCCGCAGCCGCCGGCGCGGCAGCCGCCTCGGGCTGGTCTTCCTCGACCTCGACGGCTTCAAGCGCGTGAACGACGTCCACGGGCACGAGGCCGGCGACGCGCTGCTGGCCGAGCTCGCCGGCCGGCTGCGGGCGGCGGTGCGGGCCGAGGACCTCGTCGCCCGGCTGGCCGGCGACGAGTTCTGCGTGGTGCTCGACGGCATGGCCGACCGGGTGCAGGCGACCGGGGTGGCCGAGGAGCTGCGCACCCGGCTGGAACGGGGCATGGGCGAGCGCGGGGTGGGGGTCAGCCTCGGTCTGGCACTCGGTCCCGAGGACGGCGACGACCCCGCCGCGCTGCTGCGTGCGGCGGACGCGGCGATGTACGCCGACAAGGTCGCGCGCACCCGCGCGGGAGCCGGGGAGCGCTGACCGGCCCGCCCCCGTCGGGGCCGACGGGGGCGGGACCTGCCCGGCGCCGCGACGGCCGCCTGCTGCCGGCGCTCTCCCCCGCACGGAGGACCCGCCTCCCGTACCGGCCCCGGGGTGTCGTTGGAGCAGGGTGGAGAACTCGGGGGCCGGCGCCTGGCGTGCCGTGCCGCTGGCCTGCGCCCTGCTCGCCGTCCCCACCGTGGTGGCGCCGGAGACCGCGGCGGCCTCGATCACCTACCTGGCCGCCCTCGCGCTGGTCGTCGGCGCGGTGTGGCGCGGAGCGCTGCAGCTGCCCGGCGCCGCCCGGCGGCCGTGGGTGCTGCTGGCGCTGGCGGCGAGCGCATGGCTGGCCGGCGACACCGTCCAGCACGTGCTCGACACCGTGGGCGTGTCCACCGACGAGCCCGGGCTGCCCGACGTCTTCTGGCTCGCCTCCTACCCCCTGCTCTTCGGCGCCGTCACCCGGATGCTGCGGGTCCGCGGGCTGCCGCGCACGCAGCGGGCCGAGATCCGGCTCGACGTGCTCGCGGTCGCGGTCGCGGCGGCGGTGAGCAGCTGGCAGCTGCTCGTCCGCCCGACCCTGGACGCCGGGTCGGCGTCGGCGACCACGGTCGTCAGCGCGCTCTACCCGCTCGGCGACGTCGCGATCTTCGCCGTCGCCCTGGCGCTGGTGCTCGCCCCCGGCCGCCGGAGCACGCCGAGCGCGCTGCTCGTCACCTGCCTGGCCCTGACGCTCCCGCTGGACTGCGCCCAGGCGCTGCTGGCCCTGGTGCGGCCGGACTACGACGGCGCGGACCTCGACGGCCTGCTCACGATCGTCAACGGCCTGCTCGGCGGCGCCGCCCTGCACCCGCGGCGCGGCGAGCTGACCGCGCCGTCCACCGGGCAGCACCTCGCCGCCCCGATGCACCGGTGGCGGGCCGTGCTGCTCGGCTGCTCGCTGGCGGTCGTCTCGCTCACCTCCGCGCTCTCCCGCGGCCCGGAGGCCCTGGTGCCCTCGCTCGTGGCCACCGTGCTGGTGACCGGCGCCGTCGTCCTGCGCTTCTACGGGGTGATCCGGGAACGGGACCGCGCGGAGGCCGCCCTGCGCCACCAGGCGCACCACGACCAGCTCACCGGCGCAGCCAACCGCAGCCTGCTCATGGCGCGGCTCACCGACGACCTCGCCACCGGGCCGGCCCCGGCGCTGTCCCTGCTGTTCATCGACCTCGACGGCTTCAAGGCCGTCAACGACGTGCACGGCCACCCCGCCGGCGACACCGTGCTCCGGGTGGTGACCGAGCGGCTGACCGCGCTGGTCCGGGACTCCGACACCGTCGCCCGGGTGGGCGGTGACGAGTTCGTCGTGCTCTGCCCCGGCACCGACGACGACGGCGCCCAGGCCCTCGGCCGGCGGATCGCCGAGGCGGTGTGCCAGCCCGTCCCGCTCTTCGGTGACCACGGTTCCACCCGGGTCCAGGTGCGGGCCAGCATCGGCGTCCTGGCGGTCGAGGGCGGCCGGGTCGCCGAGCTGCGGGCGGGCGCACCGGACGCCGGTCGGGTCGCCGATGACCTGCTGCGGTCGGTCGATGCGGCCATGTACACCGCGAAGCGCGCCGGCGGGGGCGTGCGCACCGCCCAGCCGGCGCTCAGCTGACCGCGGCCCCCGACCCCCGGCCCGAGCCCGGCCGCGAGGCCGGGGCGGGGCTCCCCCCTCAGAGCAGCCGGTTGGTCCACAGCAGCGAGGCGACGATGCCGAGGAAGGCGAAGAGCAGGCCGCCGCGGACGAACCACGGGCTGATGTCCTGGGCCTCGGTCGTGTAGCCGATCTGGCTGCCGAGGTCCTCGTAGACCTGCTCCAGCTCGGCCGCGCTGGCCGCCTCGCTGTAGCTGCCGCCGGTCTCGTCGGCGATGTCCTCCAGCGTCGAGCGGTCGACCGGGACCGGGAAGCGCTCGCCGTTGAGGTCCAGCACGCCGTAGTCGGTGCCGAAGGCGATCGTGGACACCGGCACCTGCGCGGCCACGGCCGCCTCGACCGCCTGGGTCGTCTCCCGGCCCACCGTGTTGTAACCGTCGGACAGCAGCACCACCCGGGCCGGCGGCACCTCCTCGCCGCCGGTCTGCAGCGTCGACTGGAAGTTCGTCACCGTGGTCAGCGAGGTGAACACCGCCTCGCCGATCGCGGTCGCCTCGGCCAGCTGCAGGTTGCGGAGCGCGGTGCGCACCTGCTCGCGGTCGGTCGTGGGGGTGACCAGGGTGGTCGCCGTCCCGGCGAAGGAGACCAGGCCGAGGTTGATCCGGGCGGGCAGGACGTCGACGAACTGCTCGGCCGCCACCTGCATGGCCTGGAAGCGGTCGGGCTCGATGTCGGTGGCCCGCATCGACAGCGAGACGTCGACGGTCATGATCACCGTCGCCCGTTCCCGCGGCACCCGGACCTCGGTGCTGGGCACCGCCAGGGAGGTCACCAGCACCGCGAGGCCGGCGGCCACCAGGCCGAAGGCGACGTGCCGGCGCCACCCGGCGCGCCTGGGCACCAGCGACCCGAGCAGCGCGACGTTGGTGAACCGGGCCGCGTACTTCGCCCGGCGCAGCTGCAGCACCACGTACAGCGCGACCAGCGCTCCGACGGCGAGCAGCGCCACCAGCCACCACGGGGACTGGAAGGTCATCGGGAGGCTCCTCCGTTGCCGGCACGCCGGCGGTGGGCGACGTGGGCGACGACGTCGGCCATCCAGTCGCGGTCGGTCTGCAGCCGCAGGTGCCCGGCACCGGCCCGGCGCAGTGCTGCGGCGATGTCCGCCCGCTGGGCGGCGGCGCCCTCGGCGAAGCGGCGGCGCACGTCGGCGTCGCCGGTGGGCACCTCGAGGGTCTGCCCGGTCTCCGGGTCCACGACGGTGAGCAGGCCGACGTCGGCGAGCTCGAGCTCGCGCGGGTCGACGACCTCGATGGCCAGCAGCTCGTGCCGGGCGGACAGCCCCCGCAGCGGGCGCTCCCAGTCGAGGTCGCCGAGGAAGTCCGAGATCACCACGACCAGACCGCGGCGGCGCGGCGGGCGGCGCAGGGAGTCCAGCGCGGCGGCCAGGTCACCGCGCCGCCCGCTCTCCGCCCGGGGCGTGGCCACGACGGCGCGCAGCAGCCGGTCGACGGCCAGCCGGCCGGGCACGGCCGGGTAGCGGTCGACCCGCTCGCCGGTGGTCACGACGGCGCCGAGCCGGTTGCCGCCGCGGACGGTGAGGTGGCTGACCGCGGCCAGGCCGGCGATGGCCAGGTCCCGCTTCTCCGAGTCCGCGGTGCCGAAGTCCAGGCTGGCCGAGAGGTCCAGGACCACCCAGGTCTCCAGCTCCCGGTCGGCGACGGTCTCCCGCACGTGCGGGGTCTGGGTGCGGGCGGTGACCGGCCAGTCCATCCGGCGCACGTCGTCGCCGGGGTGGTAGGTGCGGGCGTCCCCGGCCTCGCTGCCCGAGCCCGGCACCAGGCCGAGGTGGTCGCCCTGCAGCAGCCCGTCCAGGCGGCGCCGGATGCTCAGCTCCAGCCGGCGCAGCAGCACCGCCGAGGAGCTCCCCGGCCCGAAGTGCGGCGGGGCACCACCGTTGCCGGCCGGCGCCCCCGCCGGGCTCGCCCCGGTCATGCCGGCTGCGGGTCCGAGCCGCCGTCGGGACGGCCGCCCTGCAGCGGCGGACCCTGCTGGAACGGACCCTGCGGGTACGAACCCTGCGGGAGCCGCGCCTGCTGGGACGAGCCCGAGCCGTTCGACCACCCCTGCGGCGGCACGCCCGGGCCGTTCGGGGCGGTCTGCGCCCCGGCGGGCACCGGCTGCGGCGCACCGTTCGGCGGGCCGTGCTGCCCACCGGGGCCGGGCACCATCGGGCCGCCGGGGGCCCCGGGACCGAACCCGCCCGAGCGCTGCCGCGGGGTGACCTGCGGCAGCGGGACGCTCTGCAGCACCCGCTTGACGATGTGGTCGGCGGGCACGCCGTCGGCCAGCGCGTCGTACGAGAGCACCAGGCGGTGCCGCAGCACGTCCGCGGTCACGTCCAGGACGTCCTGGGGCAGCACGTAGTCGCGGCCCCGGATCAGCGCGAGCGCCCGGCTGGCGGCGATCAGGCCCAGCGACGCGCGGGGGCTGGCGCCGTAGGAGACCCAGCCGGCCACGTCGGGCATGCCGTGCTCGGTGGGCGCCCGGGTCGCCACCACCAGCCGGACGACGTAGTCGACGAGCGCGTGGTGGACGAAGACCTGCGAGGCGGTGCGCTGCAGCCGCCGGACGTCGTCCGGACCGAGGACCGTCTGCGCCTGCGGCGGGGTCTGCCCCATCCGGTAGATGATCTCCCGCTCCTCCTCCGGGCTCGGGTAGTCCACGAGCACCTTGAGCAGGAAGCGGTCGCGCTGGGCCTCGGGCAGCGGGTAGACGCCCTCGTTCTCGATCGGGTTCTGGGTGGCCAGCACGAGGAAGGGGTCGGGCAGCTTGTGCGTGACCCCGCCGATGGACACCTGCCGCTCGGCCATGACCTCCAGCAGCGCCGACTGCACCTTGGCCGGCGCGCGGTTGATCTCGTCGGCGAGCACGAAGTTGGCGAACACCGGGCCGAGCTCGGTGTCGAAGGCGTCCTGGCCGGCCTTGTAGATGCGGGTGCCGATGATGTCGGCCGGCACCAGGTCGGGGGTGAACTGCAGACGGGAGAAGTGCCCGCCGACGACGGTGGCCAGGGTCTCCACCGCGAGGGTCTTGGCCACCCCGGGCACGCCCTCCAGCAGCACGTGGCCGCGGGCCAGCAGACCCACCAGCATCCGCTCCACCAGCCGGTCCTGACCGACGATGACCCGCTTGATCTCGAACAGCGCGCGCTCCAGCTGGGCGGCGTCCACCGACGGCGGGGTGGGCTGTTCGGGGACGGACTGGCTTCCGGCAGCGGTCACCGGCCCAGTCTCCTACACCTGCCTGTGCGGGCCACCGGCGCGGCGCGGGGAAAGGGGCGCACCGGCGTCACCGGGAACCGCCCGGCCGGAGCCGGGGCTGCTAGCCTCCACGGTGCGTCGGGCAGCTCCCCCCGTGGCTGCCCGACGCCCTCCCCCCCGTTCCGCCGGCCCCCGTCCAGGGGCCCGCCCTGAGCCTGCGAAGGGTGGGGAGGACGGGGCCCTCCATCAGCCCGTCGGGCGCACGGCCCCGAAGTAGTCGCTACCGAACCACATGGTGCTGACCTTCACCACGTCGTTGCTCTGCGGCGCCTGGATCACCTGGTTGCCGCCGAGGTAGAGCGCCACGTGGTAGATCGAGGTGTAGCTGTCCCCGCTGGCCCAGAACACCAGGTCCCCGGCCTGGAGGTCGGCGCGGGCCACGGTGCGGTCGCGGAAGCGCCAGTACTGGTCACGGCTGGTGCCGCCGATGGCGATCCCGGCCTGCGCGTAGGCGTACTCGGTCAGGCCGGAGCAGTCGAAGCCCCAGATGCTGGTGTCCGGCGAGATCCCGTAGCTGGGCCCCTTGCTGCCGCCACCGCCCCAGGAGTACGGCAGGCCCAGCTGGGTGCGGGCAGCGGCGATGGCCTTCTGCACGGCCGACCCGGACGGCGCGTCGGCGGTGGTGCCGCTCGGCTCCGGCGTGACCGGGGTCGTGACCGGCGCGGGAGCAGCGCTGCCGCCACCGCCACTGCCCGTGGACGGCGTGCTCGCGACCGGGGCCTGCGACGGCGTGCTGGGTGCTGCGGCCACCGGCGCGCTGGTGCTGCCCGTCGCGGCGCCGCTGGTGCTGGTGCTGCCCGCCACGGCGCCGCTGGTGCTGGTGCTGCCCGCCACGGCGGTGCTGGTGGCCGGGGCGGCCGCCGCACGCTGCGCTGCGGCCGGCGGCGGGGCCGCGGCCTGCGCCGCCGCGTACGCCTCGGCGGCCTCGCGGGCACCGGCCAGGCCGAGCGCCACCTGCTGCGCCTCCACCAGCCGGCTCTCCAGCTGCTCCTGCTGCACGGTCAGGGCGGCGGCCTGCTCGCGGGCGGCGACCTCCTGCTCCTGGGCGCTGGCCAGCAGGACCGCCGCCTCGGCCTGGAACGCCTCGGCCTGGCCGACGGCCGTCTGCGCGGTCTGCTCCGCGGCGGTGGCCTGCTGCTCGAGCACGGTGAGCTCGGCGACGACGTCGGTGCGGTGCTCGCCGGCGGCGTCGAGCAGGGCCGCCCGCTCGATCAGCTGGGCCGGCCCACCGGAGGTCATCAGCGCCCGCACGCCGGAGTCGGTGCTGCCCTGCATGTAGCTGTCCCGGGCGAAGGCCGCGACCGCGTCGCGCCCGCCCTGGAGCTGCACGTCGGCCTCGGCCGCGGCGTCGGCTGCGGCGTCGGCCGCCGTCCGCGCCCCGGCGTAGGCGGTCTGCTTCTCCTCGTAGTCCTGCAGGGCGATGTCGGCCTGCGCGGACGCACCCGCGGCGGCCGACTGCGCCTGCGCCAGCGCGGCGGTGATCTGCCCGACCTGGGCGGCGGCTTCGGCCTTCGCCTGCTCCGCGGCGCTGATCTGCTCGTCGCTGGGGCTCACCGGCGCAGCTCCCGCCGTCCCCGGCGCGACGACCAGGCAGGCCGCCGTCACGGTGCCCGCGGCCATCGCCCGCTGCAGCCAGCGGGCCCCCGTCCGGCGTCCCGCCCCTGCCTGTGTCCCCACTCGTGTCCGCACTGCCCGACTCCTCCGTTGCCCGGCGCCCGGTGTTCGTCGGCGCCGGTCTCGACCAGTCCCGGCACACCCGTGACGGGTGCGCTCTCCCGGACCCAACGACCGGATCGGCGGGGCGGTGGAGGGCTGAGGCGGAGACGTCCCCCGTCGGGGTGAGGCCGCTGCGCCTGCGGAGGGTCGCGACTCCGCCCACTGAGGGTGAGGCAAGGGCAGCCTTGCTCGGCACCGGTCCAGCCGTGCTGGGATGATGCGGGGTGGCACATCGAGGCGCAGGACGCGCGCAGGACCAGCGAGGGTGAGGCGCAGACAGTGACAGCCAGCAAGGACAGCTTCGGAGCCCGGACGACGCTCGACGTCGACGGCACCGAGTACGACATCTTCCGGCTCGACGCGGTGGAGGGCGCTGAGAAGCTTCCCTTCAGCCTCAAGATCCTGCTGGAGAACCTCCTCCGCACCGAGGACGGCGCGAACATCACCGCCGACCACATCCGTGCGCTGGCGAACTGGGACCCCTCGGCCGAGCCCGACCAGGAGATCCAGTTCACCCCGGCCCGCGTGGTGATGCAGGACTTCACCGGCGTGCCGTGCATCGTCGACCTCGCCACCATGCGCGAGGCGATGGCCGACCTCGGCGGCGACCCGCAGAAGATCAACCCGCTCGCCCCGGCCGAGCTGGTCATCGACCACTCCGTCATCGCCGACGTGTTCGGCACGCCGGACTCGTTCGAGCGCAACGTCGAGATCGAGTACCAGCGCAACGGCGAGCGCTACCAGTTCCTCCGCTGGGGCCAGGGCGCGTTCGACGACTTCAAGGTCGTCCCCCCGGGCACCGGCATCGTCCACCAGGTCA